>Ga0153916_10001584_pt1 | contig 16427 bp, 13 predicted proteins | sample Opewatmetagenome_FD_109642 | JGI IMG/M metagenome (GOLD analysis project Ga0153916, IMG submission 109642) | Freshwater wetland microbial communities from Ohio, USA - Open water 3 Core 3 Depth 4 metaG | ecosystem: Environmental > Aquatic > Freshwater > Wetlands | place: USA: Ohio, Lake Erie...
CGCAGCGAAAGGAGGGCTCACCATGCTCAAGAACATCCAGCAGCGTGCCCGGTCGGTCCTTGAGAGGACTTGGCGGGGGTGGTGTGACGATGACGGCTTCCTGTTGAGCGCCGCCATGGCCTACTACGCCGCCTTCTCGCTGTTTCCGCTGTGCCTGGTCCTGATCGCGATCCTGGGATTCGTGACCCGGTTCTCCGCCCGCGCCCAGGATGCCCAACAACAGTTGCTCGACGCGGTTGCCCAGGGGGCCGGCCCTTGGCTCGCCGGCCAACTCCAGGAGGTCCTCCGCGGCGTCGAGACCAAGGCATTGCTCGGGGGGCCGCTGGGATTGGTCACCCTCGGTTTCGGGGCGATCGGGATCTTCATGCAGTTGGAGACGAGCTTCGCCCGGATCTGGCGGACCCCGGCAGGCCCCTCCGGCTGGCTGGCGACGATCCGCGCCGCGCTGCGCGACCGGTTGATGGCCTTCCTGATGCTGCTGGCCGCGGGGGGCTTGCTGTTCGGCGTGTTCCTGGCCAACCTCGTCCTCTCTGCCGTCCGGGCCTACGTGGCCGATCTTCCCCTGGGCAATTGGGTCTGGTGGAGCGTCCAAACCCTGTTCAGCATCCTCACCTACACGGTGCTTCTCGGGCTGATCTACAAGACGTTTCCCAAGGCGCCGGTCCGCTGGCAGGAGGCAATGGCCGGGGGCCTGCTGGCCGCCGTCATCTGGGTCGTCGGGCAACAGGTCCTGGTCCACTTCGTGATCGGCGAGAACTACAGCGCCTACGGGCTGGTCGGCTCGTTCATCGCCATCATGCTCTGGTTCTACTACGCCAGCGCGGTGCTCTTCCTGGGAGCCGAGCTGGTCCGCGCGATCGGCAGCGGGAGCCAAGCGGGCCAAGGGTCGGGGGCGTCCGCGCGGGCCGGGTGAAACCATCGAGGCCCGCCACACGGCCAGTTCGGCTGCCAGCCGCGTCGCGCCGACGTGGGATGCTCCCGGCACGCGTGCCGGGGCGTGCTACTTTTCTTCACTCTCTTCTTGCTCCGCCGGCGCCGCCGTGGCCCGCTGGCGGATCTGCTGGATCGCCAGCTTGGCCGCGGCACGGACCTCGACGTTGCGGCTCTGCACCGCGGTGCGGAGCGTGGCGAGACTCTTCTCGGTGCCCACGTCCCCGAGCAATTGGATGGCGGCGAGGCATTTCTTGCGGTCGTTGGAGGGGGCTACCTGGAGGAGGGCGGGCTCGGCGGCCGGTCCCATCCTGCGGAGGCAACTGACGGCGTGCTGGTGGAGGAAGAAATCGCCCAGCTTGGCGGCCACCCGCGTTCCCGCCCGCTCGTCCTTGAGCTCCCCCAACGCACGGAAAACGTGCTCGGCAACAAACGAGTGGGGCTCGTCGAGCAGGTCGAGGAGGAAGGGGACGCTGTGCTTGCCGCCCCAGACGACCATCCCCTTGATCCCCTTTTCCCGGTCTTGCCCTCTTCCGTCCGTCGCCAGGTCCTTGAAGTTCCGGGCGATCTGTTTGCGGGCCTCGGGGGGGACGGAATCGTCGGGCTTGGCCGCCAGCAGCGCGTCGATGGCGTCACCCCGCTCGAAAGGGCTCTTGGAAAGCACCTGCTCGGCCAGCTTGGGGAAGTACTCGGGATCGTTTCGGTCGGGCAGCCGGCCTCTCCCCCCGCCGGGATCGAGTTTCTCCCGGTTTGCGGCCCGCGCCTCTGCCCTTTTTCTGAGGTCCTCCGCGTCCTGCCGCGCGGCGTCGGCCTGCCGGAGGCGGTTTTCTTCTTCGTCGGTGCTCGCCCGGGCCCCCAGCTTCAACCGGTCGACCGTCACTTCCAGGGTTCGCTGGCCCTCGTTCTGGAACTTGATCTGGCCGAAATCGATCGCCGCCACGAGCGCCCGGAAATCGTTTACCGGGCCGACGAACACATCGCACAGGTCGCCGTTGCTATAGTGCAAGATCGTTGCCCCGGGGGCCGCCGCGCGGAGCTTGTCCAAAGCCCGCCCCGACAGGTTGGCAGGAAGGTTCTGGAGCGAGACCGAGACCACTTTTTCGTGCCCGTGCTTGACCACAAAGTCCCGGGCGTCGCTGAGGAACTGGATGGCCGCCGGGTCGCCTGCGCCCTGCGACTGGACCACCCGCGTTGCGCTCACGACAAGGTCCAGGCTCCGCATGCGAACGACCTGCCAGAACTCCAGCGGAAGCCCGGGAATCTGCCGCACGCGCTCCAACTCTCCCTTGAAGCGTTTCTCCGCCTGTTCGCGGCCCTGCGTCACCTGCGCGAGGCGGTCTTTCCGGACTTTCGTGTTGGCGTGCTTCCGCGCCAACTCGGGCATGCGGTCCATCAACCGGCAAAGCCGGGTGAACCGGTTGTCGATCTGCGCGGTGGCGGCCCGGGCCGATTCGGGGTCCTTGACCGAAGCCAAGCCGTCGGCCACGGCGGTGTAGCCGGCCGCCAGCTCGGCCATGAATCGGATCGGCTCGGGGTCCGTCATCCCGCAGCCGGCCGCCAATAGCGGCACGGCGGCTGCCAGGAGACACCCCATTACCCGTTTCCGAAAGCGATCCACGCCATGTTCCTCCACTTCAAAGTGCCATAAGCTACTTCTCCAGCCGGTAGTCCTCGAGCTTCTTGTGGAGCGTGTTGCGGTTGATCCCCAGCCGGGCGGCGGCCTTGATCTGGACGTTGTCGCAGGCGGCCATCACCTGGGCAATCAGCTCGCTCTCCACGCGGTTGACGATCTTGGCGTGGAGGTTCTCTTCATTGGGGGCGGCCGTGGCCAGTCCGAACTCGACCAGCTCGGCGGCCAGCGTCTGGAGGTCGGCGGCGCGGCGGCGTCCGATGCGGGGCCCTTTCCGCCCCAGGACCGCCCCGGGCAACAGGTCGGCAGTCAGCTCGTCCCCCGGGGCCAGCACCACCGCCCGCTCGACGTAGTTCTGCAGCTCCCGGACGTTCCCCGGCCAGTCGTAGGCCACCAGCGCGTCCATGGCCTTCCGCTCGACGTGGGGCACGTGGCAGTTGTTCTGCTCGTTGTAGAGCTTCAAGAAGTGGCCCACCAGCTCGGGAACGTCCTCGCGGCGCTCGCGCAAGGGGGGCAGGTAGATCGTGACCACGTTCAGCCGGTAGTAGAGGTCCTCGCGGAAGCGGCCCCCTTCGATCTCTTCCACGAGGTCCCGGTTGCTGGCGGCGATCACGCGGGTGTCGACGCGGATCGTCTGCGTGTCCCCCACCCGCTCGAACTCGTGCTCCTGGAGCACGCGCAGCAGCTTGACCTGGAGCTTGGCGGTGGTGGAGCTGATCTCGTCGAGGAAGACGGTGCCGGTGTGGGCGGCCTCGAAGCGGCCGGTGCGGTTCTCGATCGCCCCGGTGAAGGCCCCGCGGACGTGCCCGAACAGCTCGCTCTCCAGGAGGTTCTCGGCCAGGGCCCCGCAGTTGACGCGGACGAAAGGGCCGCTGCCGCGGGGGCTGAGCTGGTGGATCGCCTTGGCGATCAATTCCTTGCCCGTCCCGGTCTCGCCCAGCAGGAGCACCGAGGCGTTGGATTGGGCGACCTTGCGGGTGAGCCGATAGACTTCCTCCATTGCCGGCCCGGAGCCGATCAGCCCCGGGATCGGCGGCCCGGTCTCACTGAGGCGGGCGGGAGGTGACACGGCACGGTTCATCGCTTCGACCATCCTGCCCCGCGACGGAGATCCTCGAACGTCTGCCGCCGACCCGCCAGAAGCAGCGCTCTTGACCCGCGGCGGCACGCAGGGGCACACAGCGGGCCCTTAGCGCAGCACGCCGTGGCTGACCATCCGTGGTTCTCGCTCGGCGGCGTCATGGTTCGCCTGGTCTCCCGCCCGGCTGGGGGCTTCGATCGAGTCAAGGATCAGACCGAGGACCTTCTGCGTGGCGACGTCCTGCTCGGCGCTCCGGTTGTACCGGTCGTACTGCAAGCGGATCTCGCCGGTGGTCAACAGCAGCCCGTGGCGCTCGACCGCGTCGCGGAACGCGCCGGCGGCGGCCTGGCGCATCGCCAGGGGGGCCGTCGCGCGGCTCGCCAGCGCCACCAGGGCCTGCTGGCTCGCCGGCGTCCCGAGGCGGCTCGCGATCGCCGCGGCCCGGGCGTTCAATGACGGAAGGTCGAGCGCGCCCAGCACGGGGCCCTCGATCCGCCGCAGGTCGTACCGCTCGCGGCCGGGACGATCCGCCAGCTCGGCCAGCAGCTCCAGCGAGCGGAGGGCCTGCCGCAGGCGCTGGGCGGCGGGAACGACGTCCCGGGCACCGAGCCCCGCCAGCCGCGCGACCTGCCACCGGGCGTCCGCCTGCTCGAACGGATACGGGAAGGCCTCCACGCGGGCGCTGGCGGCGGCGACGTGCCGGGCCCTCGCGAGCAGCTCGGGCCGCGCCAAAATCCCCACCGGCAGCAGGCCCGTGCGGCCGTCGTTGCGGATCTGCTGCACGAGGAAATCGATCGAGGGGCGGTCGATCCCGGCATCGACCAGGATCAACTCATAGTCGGGCGAGGCCAGGGCGAGGTGCAAGAGCTCCGCGCCGCTGGTTGCCATCTCGGCCACGTAGCCGAGCGATGCCAGATAGCCGGCGACCCGCTGCACGTCGTCACGCCGCGCGGAAGCCACCAGGGCACGCGGGGTGCCCTCGGACGCCGCCAGGAAGCTCAGGTCCTCCAACACCCAGCTCGACCCGGGGAACGGCCCCGCCGGCCCGAGCCGCACGATCGCCTCGGCCGCCGCCAAGCGGAGCCGGCGATCGGAGTGCCGGGTGGCAAGGACCAGGGCCGACGGCTGGGCGGTCCGCACGAGCAGCGCCCTGGCCTTCTCCTTCTGGCCCGCGTCCCAGGCCGACTTCTCGCCGAGGATCCAGGCCGCCGCGGTCGCCGCCGGGGCGTGATCGCCTTCCATGGCCAGGGCGAGCGCCCGCTCCACCAGCCCGGCATCCAACGAGACCAGTGCGTGAATTGCCACCGGGGCAAGCAATGCCTTATCGAGCGTCGCCGGGTCCCACGCGGCAGGCCCGCGCGACAACTCGGCCACCTTCTCCTTGTCGACCTCAAACGGCCGATCGAGGCCATGGATCCAGGCCAGATACTCCAGCACCGTGGCAACGTGCAAGACTCTGAGGTCCTGATCCTCGGGCATCACAGCCGCCGCCTGCCCAGCGAACCGAACGGCCAGCCGCCGGGAGGCCTCGTCGACCGAATAACTTCGGGCGACGGCCCGCTTCTGCGCGTCGTCCCAACTCCACAGCGTCACCTGCCGCGAGAAGTCCAGCGGAATCGGTTGTTTCCGGTCGAAATACCGCCGGGCCCGATCGGCCAACAGCCGGGCCGCCTGGACTTTGTCGGGAATCGAGCCGACCTGCTTCCGCAGGGCCGCCTGCGCCGCCTCGCGGATCTCTGGAGGCTGGTCCGCTCGCAATGCCGGGCCGAGGAGGTAGAGGAAAATGTCCGGCCCCCGCAGGTCGCCGAGAACGCGGATCGCCTGCACGGCGATCTTCGAGTCCTGGGCCTCCACGATTCCCAGGAGCGGCGGGAGGGCATCGGGGCCGAGCTGGACCAGGGCGGCCTGCACGTTGGCGTGCTCGGCGGCGCGGCCGGGATCGGCCAGCACGGCCACCATCGCCCCCACCCCCGCGCCGCGGGCCTTCTGCAGCTCGACCACGGCGCGATAGCGCATCTCCGGCGAAGGGTCCTGGAGCTTCTGGATCCAGCCGGCGATTCGCTGGGGGTCTTCGGCCCGCTGCGAGGCGGCCGTGAGCACCGCGCCGGCCAATTGCCGGCCTTCCGGGGCGAGGTCCTCCCGGCCCACCAGTTGGACGAACAAGGCGCTGCCCAACTGCTCGGCCAGATCGGCCAGTTGGTCCCGGTCGAGGCCGGCATCGAGGACCTGCTTGAACAGTCCCTTGGCCAGGTCGGGCCGGGCGAGATCGGCCAGGAGCCTTCCCGCCCGAACCAGTTCGGGAGGCGTGCTCGGCTTGGCCTGCAAGACCGCGCGAACCGCCGGGTCTTCGGTGGTGATCTGCGGCAGGGGCGCGCCCTCGGCAGCGGCTTCCCCTTCCGCTGCGTCTTTGGCCGCGGATTTGGCCTCGGCCGCCGGGCCCGAAGGCGCGGACTTGCCCTTGGGGGCCTGGGCCCAGACCAGCCCGGCCAACGCCGGGATCGCACACGCCAGCCACAACCAGGTCCAGAGTCGGTGGACAATATGCATGGGTCGGTCTCGTCTTTGGTGCCAGCACTGCTAGCCGGCGAGCAAGCTCTTCCAGCGGTCGATCTGGCGCCGGACCTGGTCCGGCCCCGTCGAGCCGTAGCTTTGCATCGCCTCCACCGCCTTGTGAACGCCCAAAACGTGGTAGACGCCCTCGTCCAGCCCGGGATCGATCTCCCGGAAGTCCTCCATGCACAGGTCCGACAAGCGGACGCCCCGATCCATCGCCTTGCGGACCAGCCGGCCGACGATGCCATGGGCGGTCCGCTGCGGAGTGCCGCGACGGATGAGGTGTTCCATCAGGGTGGTGGCGTCCAAGTACCCTTGGTCCAATCGTTCCGTGACCGACGAGCGATTCAACTCCGCGCCGGCCACCAGCGGCGCAGCAACCTCCAAACAAGCCATGACCGTGTCGAACGAGTCGAACACCGGGGGCTTGTCCTCCTGCAAGTCGCGATTGTAAGCCAGGGGGAGCCCCTTGACCAGCACCAACAGGGTCTGCAAATTGCCCGCCACCCGGGCGGCCTTGCCCCGGATCAGCTCGAGCACGTCCGGGTTGACCTTCTGGGGCATTATCGACGAGCCCGTGCAGAAAGCCTGAGGGAGCCGCAGCAAATCGAATTCCGCCGTGGACCAGAGGATCCATTCCTCCGCCCAGGTGCTCAAGTGACCGGCGATCACGGCCAGGGCGAAGGCAAACTCCAGGAGGAAGTCCCGGTCGCTGGCGGCATCCAGGCTGTTGGCCGCAACCTCCTGAAATCCAAGGAGTTGGGCCACTTCCTCCCGGTCGATCGGGAGGCTTGTTCCCGCCAACGCGGCGGCACCCAGGCTCAAGACGTTGGTCCGCCGCCGGCAATCGGCCAGCCGCTGCCGGTCACGCTGGAACTTCTCGCAATAGGCCAGCCAGTAGTGTGGCGCCAGGACCGGCTGGGCCCGCCGCAGGTGGGTATAGCCCGGCAGGATGACGTCGAAGTCTCCCTCGCACCGCCCCAGAAACGCCCGCTGGAGTCCCAACAGGCCCCGGTCAATCTGGTCGATCGCCTCGCGGACCCAGAGCCGCATGTCGGTCGCGACCTGGTCGTTGCGGCTGCGGGCGGTGTGGAGCTTGCGCCCCGCGTCGCCGATCCGCTCGATCAGGGCCCGCTCGACGTGCATGTGGATGTCTTCCAGGGCGGTCGAGAACTGGAACCGGCCGGCCTCGATCTCCCGGCGGATTTCTTCCAGGGCCTCGACAATCTTCAGGCACTCCTCCGAGGTGAGGAGCCCCACTTTGGCCAGCATCTGGGCGTGGGCAACCGAGGCGGCGATGTCCTGCGCGTAGAGCCGCCGGTCGAAGCTCACGCTCTCGGTGAACTCCTCGACCCGGCGGTCGGTCGGCTCGGAAAAGACTCCCCCCCAGGCCTTCTCGGTCACTTCGATCCTCAGGCTTTACCAGCGTATAGAAAGCAACGCGAACGTATTTACTGTAAACAGGTTACGGCGGGATGTCAATCAAGGAAACTAGGAAGGAAACTAGGGTCAGGCCCTATGCCACCGCTCTCTCCGACCGCTCAGCCCGCGAGCATTTGCCGGATGATCGCTCGGGCGGCGTCCAGGGCTTGGGGGAGCTTCTGGGGGTCTTTGCCGCCGGCCTGGGCCATGTCGGGGCGGCCGCCGCCCCCGCCGCCGACGATCTCCGCCGCCGCGCGGACCCACTTCACCGCGTCCAGCCCCTTTTCGACCAGGTCCCGGCTCAGCCCGGCAATCAGCATCACCTTGCCTTCCTCCTGCTGACTTGCCAGGAGGACCGCCACGGGCGCGGCCTTGCGGCGCAGTTGATCGATGACCTCCCGGATCGCCTGTGCAGGAGCTCCGGCCGAGAGCTCTTCTACGATCACTTTCGTGCCGCTTACGTCCACCGCGTTTTGAAGAAGGTTAGCCACGGGATCGGAAGACTCGAGCGCGCCTCGCACAACATGGAGGTCGGCGCTTAGGCGTGCGCCGCGTTTTTTCAGTTGCCGGATCTCCCCGGCCATCGCCTCAACGCGCTCGGGGACTTCCTCGGGCGGGATCCGCAGGACGGCCGCCGTCCGGGCGAGGAGCAATTCGCAGCGGCGGACGTGCTCCAGGGCGGCGGGGCCAGTCAGGGCCGTGATCCGCCGCGTCCCGGCGGCCACGCTCTCCTCGGCGACGATCTTGAACAGGCCCACCTGGCCCGCGATCGCCAGGTGCGTCCCGCCGCACAGCTCCTTGCTGTAGTCGCCCACCGAGACCACGCGGACCACGTCCGGATACTTCTCGCCGAAGAGCATCGTGGCCCCAGTCTTGCGGGCCTCCGACAGCGGCATGTTCTGCCAGCGGATCGGCGCCGCCTCCATGATCTTGGCGTTCACTTCCTCCTCGATCCGGGCGAGCTCTTCGGCGCTGACGGCCGCCGGGTTGCCGAAGTCGAACCGCAGCCAGTCGCGATCGACCTTCGAGCCTTGCTGCTGGGCGTGCTTGCCGAGGATCGTTTGCAGGGCATAGTGGAGGAGGTGGGTGGCCGAGTGGGCCCGGCGGATCCCGTCGCGGCGGGCGGCGTCCACCCGGGCCGCGAGCGTCTCTCCCAGCCGCAGCTCCCCCTCGCGCAGGTGCCCGCGATGGAGAATCAGCCCGCCGTCGACCTGGGTGTCGGTCACCTCGAAGCGGACTGCCGGGCCGGTCAGCTCGCCGGTGTCTCCGACCTGCCCGCCCATCTCGCCGTAAAACGGGCTGCGATCCAGCACGACGGCGATCGGACGGTCGTCGTCGTCCTGCTCGATCTTGTCGACCAGCCCGTCCGCCGCGATGATCCCGACCACCTTGGCGTCGGCCACTTCCAGGGTTTCGTAGCCGGCGAAGCGGGTGGAGTGGACGGCCTTTTTGAGGGCGTCGACGGGGCTGGAACGGAAGACCTCGACCTTCTGGCCCGCCCCCGACTCGATCCCGTGCCGCTCCATCGCCTCCTGGTAGCCCTTCCAGTCGAACATCAGATTGCGCTCGGCGGCCATGCTCTCGAACAGTTCCGGGGGAAAGCCGTGGGTCTGGTACATCTCGGCCGCCTCCTCGCCGGAGACGATCCCTCGCTTCTCGCTCCGCATCTGCTGGAAGGTCCGCTCGATGCGCTCCAGGCCGGCGTCGATCGTGCCGAGGAAATTGGCCTCCTCGCCGCGGATGACGCGGGCGACGCGATCGACGGTGTCGCCCAGCTCGGGGTACGGGCCTTTCATCATCTCGGCGACCACGCCCACCAGCTTGTGGAGCATCGGCTCGCGGACGCCCATCTGGTGGCCGTCGAGGACCGCGCGGCGCAGGAGCCGCTTGACGACGTATTTCTCCTTGTTGGCGCCGGGATAGACGTTCTCGTGGACGGCGAAGGTGCAGGCGCGGAGGTGATCGGCGATCCGGCGGAGCCGCCGGCCGCTTGCCCCGTCCGGCTCGTAGCGGACGCGGCAGACCTCGGCCGCGGCCTCGACGATCGGCCGGATGACGTCGATGTGGAAGTTCGAGTCCACCCCTTGCAGGACCGAGGCGGCGCGTTCCAGGCCCATCCCGGTGTCGATGTTCTTGCTGGGCAGGGGGCGGAGGTTGTCGGGCGGGGGGCCCACCCGGTTGTACTGCGTAAAGACCAGGTTCCAGATCTCGACCTCGCCCCAGGGAGTGCGGTAATAGATCTCGCTGCAAGGGCCGCAGACGCCGTCAGGGCCCTGGCTGGGGGCGTTGGCCGGCCAGAAGTTCTCGTCCTCGCCCAGCCGCTGGACCTTCTCCGGCGGCAGCCCGACCTGGTCCGTCCAGATCGCCGCCGCCTCCTCGTCGTCCAGGTAGACGGTGGCCGAGAGCCGCTCCGCGTCCAATCCCAGCCACTTTTTGCTGGTCAGGAACTCCCAGGCCCAAAGGATCGCCTCGCGCTTGAAATAGTCGCCGAAGCTGAAGTTGCCCAGCATCTCGAAGAAGGTGTGGTGGTAGGCCGTGCGGCCGACGTTGTCGATGTCGCCCGTCCGCAGGCACTTCTGGCAGGTGGTGGCCCGGGTGAACTCCAGCTTGCACCGCCCGAGGAAGTGGTCCTTGAACTGGTTCATCCCGGCGGGGGTGAACAGGACGGAGGGGTCCCAACGGGGGACGAGCACGTCACTCGGACGTCGCGCGCATCCCTTCGACTCGAAGAATGCCAGGTACTTTTCGCGAAGCTCGTCGGCCTTCATGGCGGCTATCCGGCAGAAGCGGGGTTCCGATGGTCGAATCCCCCATCATATCGCGCCCCCCGGATGGCGAGAAGCGGGAACGGGTTGCGGTAGTGTCCTACCAACGTGTTGCTGACCTGAACCCCCAATTCGGGTGGAAAGCTTGACGGTGACATGTCGCAGTCGTTTTTCTGGTGTGTGCTGGGCGGCATCTTTCTGAGCGTTGCTTCGCTGTGTGTCGGGCAGTATAGTAGAGAAGAGCCTCTTGACTCGTCCTCGGCAGGACGATAGGCTACTATGTTTCTTGCCATCTTAGGGTATACATCCGTGGCGGGATATTGTACGGCACTAAATGGGGGTTACTGAGTGAAGCCAGTGTTGCAGGCCCTCGTCTTGGCAGAACGTGTTTACCAGGACGTATCTGGCAAGAAGATCATTGCTGGCACATTCAACAGGGTGAGATTCATCCGGAAGCCGCCGATTCGAGAGGTGGAACGACCAAACGGCACGAAGGAAACACTCATACCGGGAGGGTTGCATGGTGGCTCTCCATACGCATACATCAGCCTGACGGATGTGGGCCAAAACACGGTCCTACTCCTTCAGTTCGTGAATTTGACGAAGAATGTGGTGTTATTCGGGAAGCAACTGACGGTCGATTGCAAAGATAGGCTGGCGACTGTAGAGCTTGTTCTTGCTCTGCCTCCATTGCGCATCACTGAAGAAGGTGTATATGCCTTTGAGATCGTCTGTGAGGAAGAGATTCTCGGTTCATGTCGAATTCACGCCACAGAATTGAAGTTCTCGGAGGGGAGATAACGATGGACGAAGTTTTGGAATTAGAGAACGCCAAGATGGCCGACATTCGTGACGTTCTGAGTTGGGCGGCTCCGAGAAGCCTTTATCGTTGCCATGTTTGCATTACGCGCGATGAGGAAGGCGTGTTCTCGGCTACCGTGCTGAATCTTCCCGGTTGTGGAAGCTGCGGTGATACAGAACAGGAAGCCATTCAGAATGTGCGTGAGGCCGTGCTCGGCGTGATCGCATCACACATCGAGGCGGGAGAGGACATTCCTTGGGTAAACTCGATGCTATCGACGATACCTGAGGGCGCACGCCAGAGATGGATTGTCGTGAATGCCTAACAGGATGCCGCGGGTGACGGGAGAGCAGGCCGTCAAGGCGTTTTGTGAATCAGGCTACGCGATTGACAGAATCGCAGGCAGCCATCGAATTCTCAAACACCCAAATAAAATCGAACGCCTCTCTATTCCGGTTCACGCAGGCAAGACACTCGGCGTGGGCCTGCTCTCATCGCTCATCAAAACAGCGGGACTGACCGTCGAGCAATTCTCGGCCTTGTTGTGAACCTGACATAGTCCCTAATGCTCTACTGTCGCATGAAATCAGTAGAGCATCTCTACGTTCGCGGCCTGGTACAACTACTGCTGGCAGACCCGGAAACCGGGAACCACGGGAGAAAAGCGACCGACAGCCGCGATGATGGCGGGAATCGCGGGGCACGTCGCGGCTGGCGGCTCCAGCCGACGATCATCCAGGCGGGCAGGCTCACGCCGGCCGTGTAGATGCCGACGCCAAGGGCGCGCTCCAGCAGGATTCCCCACGCCAGCGACGCCTCGCCGAGCAGCCACTGGGCCAACGACAGGCCGAAGACCAGCACCGTCACCGCCCCGCCGACCGTCAGCACTTCCAGCACCAGGTGATCGAGCGAGAGCCGGCGGCGGAGCCAATTCACCCCGTAGCCGACCAGCAGGAAGCCGGCCATTCCCGGGCCGATGCAGCCGGGCGAGAGCAGGTCTTCGACCAGCCCGATCGCTCCCGCCACGAGGAATGCCCGCGGGCCGCCCACCTGGACGACCCAAATCACTGCCACCATCGCCAGCAGGTCCGGCGCAACCCGCCCCACCTGGATCACGTCGGCCAGCGACGTCTGGACCACGGCGGCAAGGTACACAATCGGCAGGAGCAGGAGCCAGTGCATGGCAATCACTCCGGGGGATGCCCCGGGCGGGCGGCGACGCGCCGGGGGTTCAACTCGGTCCGCAGCACGAGCACCTGCTCGGGCTGGCCGGGGCGCACGGCGGGCTCGATCCAGAGGTCCCAATGGGACGCGCCGACGGGTCGGGCCAGGCGGACCACCCGGCCGTACAAGAGCGGCCGCGGCAGCACGCCCCGCCCGGACGCCGTGTAGACGAGGTCGCCAAGGGCCACCGGCTCGGTGGCCTCGACCCGGCGGACCCGCGCCAGCGGCTCGCCGGTCCCTTCGAGGATCCCTTCCGGCCCCCATCGCACCGGCGCGCCGTCGGCGCCCGGGGTCGCCAGGCGCACCAGGTCGCGAAAGCCGGGCTCGGTGACGGTGCGGACGAGGCTGGTCACCGTGCCCACCTCGGCGATTTTTCCCCATACCCGGCCCGCGCTCAGCGCCAACTGACCCGCCTCCAAATCGGCGTCCCGGCCCCGGTCGATCCACTGGAGCCGGCCGTCGATGACCAGGGCGTCGGGCTGCACGCCCTCGCGGTCGCCGACGTCCAACAGGTGTTGGCGCTGGAGGAAGGCCCGGGCCTGCTGGCCGAGGACCCGGGCGGGAATGCACCGGGTCGTGAGAAGCCGCTCCGTGGCCTCAACGGCCGGGTCCGGCAGCGAGCTGACGCGCCGGCTTCGCTCGGCCTCCAACGCGGCGGCAAGCCGCAGGCTCTCTTCGCGGAGCCTTTGGCACTGCCCGCGGGCCTCGTCCAGTTGGGCCGCGGCGTCGAGACGACTTCGGGCCCAAGCGATCGCACGCCCGACGCACTGCCGCCCATCCAGCACGACCCGGTGCGCCGGGCGGAGGATCGAGGCGGCGGCCATTTTCGCCCGGCCCGTCCATCGCTCGGGCAGGGCCATCATCGCCGCCGCTGCGACCAGCCCGAGCGCGAGGGCCGTGCCCGGGGCCGTTAGCCGAAACGTCAAGCCGCGGCGGTCGGAGGGCATGGCAGCGCTGGGCAATCGGCTTTCCATCATCTCGACGTTCACGAATCGGCTTTCGGCGACAGGTTTTTGGCAGGCATCGTCGCTCACACGTCGTCGTCGCTGGACTGGAGGATCGGGCGCCACTGGGGCAGGTGTTCGAGGCAGATCAGGGCGCCGCGGGCCACGGTCGTAAGGGGATGGGGCGCGACGCGGACCGGCAGACCGGTCCGATCGGCCAGGAAGCGGTCGATCCCGCACAGCAGCGATCCGCCGCCGCAGAGCACCAGGCCGCGGTCCAATAGCTCGGCGGCGAGCTCGGCGGGGCAGTCGTCGAGGGTCGCCCGGACCGCCTCCAGGATCTCCTCGAGGCAATCGCCCAAAGCCTGGCGGATTTCCTCGCTGGTGATCGAGGCCCGGCGGGGCAGTCCGCTGGCCGTGTCCACGCCGCGGATCTCCTCGGTGAGCTCTTCTTCCAGCGGGTAAGCGCTGCCGGCGCGGATGCGGAGCTCTTCGGCGGCGGCCATGCCGATCCGCAGGCTGTAGTGCCGGCGGAGATAGTCGGCCACGGCCTGGTCCATCCGGTCCCCGCCGGTGCGGATCGAGCGGCTCGCCGCGACGTCGGCGAGGCTGAGCACGGCGACCTCGGTGGTTCCGCCGCCGACGTCGCAGACCATGCTGGCCACCGGCTCGGCGATGGGCAGCCCGGCGCCGATGGCGGCGGCCATCGCCTGGGCGATGAGGAAGACCTGCCGCGCCCCGGCCCGCTCCAGGCTGTTGAACACCGCCCGCTTCTCCACCGGCGTGATGCCGCCGGGCACGGTCACCAGCACGCGGGGCCTGAGCCGCAGGCCCGGGCGCTGTGCCTTGCGGAGGAAGTAGCGGAGCATCGCCTCGCAGAGCTCGAAATCGGTGATTGCGCCGTGGCTCAGCGGACGGACGACGGAGATCGAATCGGGGGTGCGGCCCCACATCTGCCGCGCGAGATGGCCGACCGCGCAGCCGCCGGAGAGAATGCGGTTGGTCCGCTGGTGGACGGCCACCACCGAGGGCTCGTCGAGCACCAGCCCCTCGCCGGCGATGCCGATCCGGGCGTTGGCGGTTCCCAGATCGACCGCCAGGTCGCAGCGAAAACGGTCAAAAACTCGCTTGAGCATCCTTGCTCGCGGAAAAAAGGGTTTGAGAAGCCCTAAGCCGCCGCCCTATGGCCTCCCTGCACGGCGTCCCACGACCGGGCCAAAGCGCGCGGCGGTGCGACGGTCGCTCCGGCGGGGGCCTGCGGCGCGATCCACGCCGACGGCGTCCCCTTGTACGGCGGCTTCCCTTCGTACTGCGCCGTCTCCAGGTAGAGGAAGATCGTCCCGATCACCAGCGCCAAAAGCGCAACGATCAGCAGGACCGTGTACAGGTCCGCCCGCGGCTTGCGATAACCGGTCGGGTTGCTACTGGAGCCGGGAAGCAATTCTGTCACCCTTCTGAATGGTGCCTTTTTGGAGGTTGGGAAGGATCTTGGCGACCGCTTTGTTCGGCTCCGTGCTCACGATCTCCACGCGGCCAAGATACGCGTTGCCGTCGCGGCGGTAGACCTCCAGCGTCTGTCCCTTCTCGATGCCCAGATCGGAGCCGACCGAGAGCTCGATCAGCCCGGTGCCGGGCTCGGAAACGGCCACCACGTGGCCGTCCACGGGCGGGGCAACCTTGGCGTACAGCTCGGGGTCTCCCTTGAGACCGAACAGGTCGAGCACCTTCCGGTACTTCTGCAAGTCCGCCACCAGCGTCTGGTTCGTCCCCTTCAGCGCGTCCAGCTCGCTGGCCAACTGGTGCATCTGGTCGGTCATCTTCTTCATCTTGTCGAAGTCTTCGTTCTGCTTCTTCTCGGCCGCCCGGATGCTGTCGCGCAACTGCTTCACCTGCTCGGCCAGGCCGGTGACGTTGACCTGGGCGGCCGTCACCGCGCCGGTGGCCTCGCGGAGCTTGTCTTGCAGCGCCGCCAAGTCCTTCTCCAGCTTGGTCCGCTCCGTTTGGAGCCGGCCCTTTTCGTCCTCCAGGCTCTTCACCCGGGCGAGGAGGTCCTTCTTTTCGCGGTCCAGGTCCTGCTTGAGCTTGTCGACCTGGCCGTTGAGGTCCTGGACGTTCTGCTTCTCCTTGTTCAACTGGGCCTGGAGCCCGGTTTGCGGGTCCATGACCTTGTTTCTCCAATTCTGGTGCGCGGCATAGACGGCCAGGGCGAAGGCCATGAACAGCACGCTGAACAACGCGATGAGCCCCGTGAGGATCTTGCCAACCAAATTCATGGGGAAACCTTTCCTGTGATCATTCGACAAGAGGCCGAACGACTGGCAGAGTCGAGAATTCTGTCCTGTTAGTATAACTTGCCCCAATTTCGCATGTCAATCAGAATGCCTATCGTCTACGGATTCTAGGGCGAACGGGAAAGATGCGAAAACCGGCTGGTTGACAGCTCGCCTCCGACCTGATCCGGTTGACCTTAACCCTTGAGCCACAACGGTTTACGATATGGCCTCCGAGGACGATCGCGGGGCCTGCCGGGTGAACCGGGAGACTCTGGCCGGCCAAGCGACCCTCGCTTTGCGCGGGCGGTGAGGCTTGGGCCGGCCGGACAGGGTTACTTTCGTCGACCGGGCTTTTCGCTCCGCTTGTCCGCCCGGCGGCGTCGCCAATCCCGAAAACCAGCCGCACCCAGAAGCAGACACCCAACCAGGCAGCCGCCGGCGAACCAGTCGCCGTATCGGAGATACAGGCTGCGGCGGGGATCGGGCCCGACGTCGGCCAGGATCGTCCCCGTGTCGCGGCGGGGCCCCCGGGCGCGGATCCGCCCGTCGGCCTCGATCCACCCCGAGAACCCGGTGTTGGCCGCGATCAACAGCGGCTTGCGGCATTCCACCGCGCGGAACACCCCGCAGATCAGGTGCATGTCCAGCTCGCTGGAGCCCCAGAACCAGCCGTCGTTGGTCAGGTTCACCAGCACGTGCGGCTCCCGCTGCTCCCCGGCCAGCAGGTTGACTTGCCGGCGGATGACGTGCGGCAGCACCGTCTCGAAGCAGATGCTGGGGGCGATCCGCAGCGGGCCGACGTC
>Ga0153916_10001585_pt1 | contig 16426 bp, 11 predicted proteins | sample Opewatmetagenome_FD_109642 | JGI IMG/M metagenome (GOLD analysis project Ga0153916, IMG submission 109642) | Freshwater wetland microbial communities from Ohio, USA - Open water 3 Core 3 Depth 4 metaG | ecosystem: Environmental > Aquatic > Freshwater > Wetlands | place: USA: Ohio, Lake Erie...
CTGGGTGATGTCGGGGAGGCCGTAATCCGGCAGGTGTGCGATGGACCCCTTGCGTGTGTTGAACAACCGGTTCAGGTTGTCCAATATGCTCAGGACGCGCTGCTGAAAATCGTCCACCTCCCCCACGGGAGTCCCGTCGAGGAACTGGCCATTCAGCATGTCGATCAGACCCGCAGCCATGCTCAGGACATGCCTCTCCGCATCCGAGAAGACACACGAACGCCTTCACTCCCCCGGACTCATGTGCCGGGGGAATCCCTTCACCAATCTCCTTCAACGAGGTCAGCTCCCGTGGGGCACGTGCCCCACGGGAGAGCACCCGACATCAGTGAGCCGCCTTCCAGGAATCCGTGTACTCAAGCTTGCCGTCACAGTACGTCCAGGTGATCGTACTGTAGACAAGGGAGACCTCCTCGAGATGAACGTAGCGTTCCTTATCCGGGTCTTTCGTGTTCGGCATATGCGCCTTCATCGCCGCCACTTTGACATCGTTGAGCTTGTGAATGAAGTATTCCTTCTCGGCTCCCGAGTCGTCGATCGTGTACCATTTGATGAGGACTTCCTTCAGGGTCGCCCCTTCGCAGCAAGCCTTGTAGAGATAGGGGGAGGCTGCATCGAACGACTTGATCAGTTTGACGGGGCTGTGCATGCGCACGCCGGTGAGTGAGCCCGTATGAGGATCCGTCGGGATGTGGAGGTCGTGAAAGAACTCCATCACCTCGGAGGTCCCTTCTCGACCGGAAATCTGCACGGATCCTTTCATTTCGCTTCCCTGGGCGTCTTTGAACCATGCATAGGCAGGGGTTGGCATAGAGGTTACTCCTTTCTGAACCTGGTTTCTGTAATGGCCGCGCGCGGCGTGCTGTAAGCCCCGGCGGCGGTGTACCTGCTTCGTTTGCTGCTCGTTACTTCGCCTTTGGCATCTTGCCGACCAGCGAGAGGCTGATGTCCATTCCTTCGATCTGGAAGTGCGGCATGATCATCATTTCAATCCTGTAGAACCCGGGATTTTCTTCGATGTCATATACCTTCACCTGGGCCGCCCGGAGCGGGTACTTCGCGATTTGGTCGTCGGAAGGGTTCTTCATCTCGGTGACCAGACCACGGATCCAGGTATTGAGCTCCTTCTCGATTCTCATCCGGTCCTTGGTGGTCCCGATATTCTCGCGCTGCAGCACTTTGAGGTAGTGCGAGATGCGCGACGCCAGGAAGATGTACGGCAGGCGTGAGTTGATGCGGCTGTTGGCCGTCGCGTCGGCCTGATCGTAGATCGCCGGCTTCTGCGAGGAGTTTGCAGAGAAGAAGCAGGCATAGTCGCGACCCTGGTAGTGGCTGAAGGGAATGAAGCCCAGATTCGCGCAGGCAAGCTCCAGCGTCTCGTCGACGGGGACTTCGGTCGGGATCTTCATCTGTTTCCCCTTGCCGATGTCGTAGACGTGCACCGGCAGGTTTTCCACCGTCCCCCCGGCCTGCGGGCCGCGGATCTGCACGCACCAGCCGTCGCTCACGTAGGCGCGGACCATGTTGGTGGCAAACGCGAAGCTTGAGTTGCCCCACAGGTATTTTTCGTGGTCGACGCCCTTGACGTTTTCAACATAGTTGAAACCCTTGACCGGTGTCGTGTCGGGCCCGTACGGAAGACGCAGCATGAAACGGGGGAAGGTCAGACCGATGTATCGGGAATCTTCGGATTCCCGGAACGACCGCCACTTGATGTAGTCTGCCGTCTCCATCCACGCATTCAGGTCGGGGATCTTCTTCCAGTCTTCCCAGGATTTCTGGCCAAAGAAGGATGCGCCGACGGAGCCGATGAACGGGCAGTGGGCGGATGCCGACACCTTCGAGATCTCCTGGAGCAGCGTGATATCCTGCGCGGAATTGTCGAAGTCATAGTTGGCAATCATCGCGCCGTAGGGATCCGCACCGGGCTGATCATACGCACCCGTGTACACCTGCTTGTAGAGCGCCGATTGGATGAGCTCGGGCGCATCTTCGAAGGAGGCCCGGAGATCGTCTTTCGATGCGTTCAGCATTTCAATCCGGACGTTCCTCCGGAAATCCGTGCGGTCCACCAGGAAGCGCAGACCGCGCCACGCCGCTTCCAGTTTCTGAAACTCCTTGTTGTGCAGCACCTCGTCAAGCTGCTCGCTCAGCTTCGCGTCGATGCTGGCCACCAGTCCGTCGAGCAGATTCTTGTCGATCTTCTCAACGGGCCGCTCCATCTGGCTGATGGCATCGACGAAAACCCTGAGTGCAGCGGCGACCATCGCCCCCTTCGGTTTCTCCGCAATGGAAAGCTGGTCCCTGAACTCAACGATCTCGATGCCCGCCGCCGGCTTGGCTATTTCCACCCGGCGGAAGACACTGTCAAGGAGGCTCTCTTTCGATTCCGCTTCCTCGACCTTTCCGCCACCGGCCGTGCTTTTCTTGACCTCTGCCATGATGCCATCTCCTTTGTCATTCGAATGTGTGGTGCCTTGAAAGTTCAGTGATTCTCCTGCCAGCGGGTCGCCAGACCGCCGCAGCCGGACGGCTCACGCCGCCGGGGGCTCTTCCTTCCCAGCTGGAACTAGCTTGTCCAATTCCTCGGAAAGCTTCGCGAGGGATGATTTGTCCTTCACGATCCGCTCCAGCTCCTTCCGGAAATCGTTGATGCTGATGATGCGGTTGCGAAGGTCCTGCAACAGGTTCCGAGTGGCAAGGAGCCGGGTCAATTGCGGCACCTGCTTGGCGACCTCCTCCGGGTGAAATGACTTCAGGTCCGTGAACTTCAAGTCCACCTTCATTTCGGCATCGCCACCCTTGAGTTTATCCTGGACGGTCATCTGAAGTCCGAGATCGCTCGACTTCATCACGTCCTGGAAGTTGTCTTTGTTGATGTTGAGTTTCTCACGCTGCGTCAACGGGATGTCAGCATCCTTTGACGTGAAATTGCCCGCGACCAGCAACCGCAGCGGCAGCTCCATCTTCTTCTTTGCGCCCCCCTTCTGCACTTCCAGAAAGAGGTTGATGCGAGCCGGCGGTTTTTCCTTTTGAAAGCTTTCTGCCATGATACCCTCCGTAGTTTGTGAATTGAGAAACGTTCACTGCAAGTGTGGTACTGGGAAACGGTTGAAACGTCCCGCGCAGCCGCCGATCGCTGAGGAGCGCATCACGGTGCTGCCGGGGCAGGTGGTTGCTTCTCTTCGGACGGGGGCGTTTGCTCACCCGCCTGTGGGGTTACAGAATCCTTCGCAGCCGCCGCCTTCGCCGGCGTGGCCGACTTTGTTTTTCGCACTCCCGCCATGGCCAGCGCGTAACTCACGTCAAGCTTGCAGATCCGCTCAAAGGCCTGTGTCGCCTGGTCGAGATAGGTCTGCTTGGACGCCCCCGAAGCCCCCGAAGAGAGGCTGTCACAGCACTTTTTCAGGTTCGTCCAGACCTCGAGCGCAAGCTCCGGCTCCCATTCATGCAACGCAAATTTCGTGATCTCCTGGTCCAGCTCCTCCAGAAGCGGCCGGGCCAAGGGGATCTGGTTCGCCCGTATGCAAAGCATCGAGATGTAGAGGCGCCTCTGAAATTCCGATCGCCGGGACCGGTCAGCGGAACTGAAACCGTGAAGGGCCGCCACCGCCCCGGCAAGATCGCCTTTCCCAAGAGTCTTTTTTGCATCCTCGAAGACACCTTGCAGCTGGTCCGCCTTGCCGCCAGAGGAGACCCCTGAGCCAGGAGACGCACCGGATGCCGAGAAAGGCAGTACCGTTTCCTCGATCCACCCTTGCGCAGCCGGGGATGCGAACGGAGTCCCGTCCGAAAAGGTCAGCGTCGAGAGGGCAGGGAGCCTGTGCAGCAAGTCTGCGAGCTCCTGAAGAATCGCCATGCGCGCGCTCTCGAATTCGCTCCCGAGATTTCCGAGTGCTCCAACAACGTACGATTGCAGGTCAAACCAGAAGTGAAATGGGGGCTGGCCGAATGCCGCCTCGCCTTCATCGACAAGCTTCTCCCACTGACCGCTCTGGTGGAGTGTGGCAAAGAAGGACCGCCGTTGCGCCGGGGGCGCTTCAAGCCGCGTCTTTGCGCCCTCGTGCGGAGGTTCTGTCAAGAGCGCATCCCACCGGATGCTGCGAAGGATCCTGTACGCTGCGGCATTCTTCTTGTCCTGCGCCCTCAGGTAGGCCGCGGCTTTCCGGACAGCATCGACGGCGTCCTGGCTGGAATGCATGTCGGCAGGTGGAGCCGCCGAAGCAACGCCCGCAGCCGAGGGCGCACCAAGCGGCTGTGCGCCGGGGGCCGGAGCGGCAGCGGCCCTGGGGACCTTCATGAGGCATTCGTCCACCTGTTTTGCAAGGGCGAGCGCAAGGCTGCCGATATCGGGCATCTTCGCTGAGACTTCCTTCTCGAGACCGTCCGCCACCGATTTGGCGAGTTCCAGGTGGGGGCGATCTTCCGCCTGGATTTCGGCTCCTTTCATGGCCTCTGTCAGAGGTTGCGCAAGGAATTCGATAGCTCCCTTCCGCCCGGTTGCACGAGCCTTTGACGGATAGAGGCCCTCCCAGTAATCACGGATGAGAACCTGGATCCCCATGAGGCCTTCCGCAACCCCTTCAAACTTTTTCGTGCGCCAGAGAGCGCGCGTGACATAGCAGGCAACCCGGAGGTCTTTCGATTTTTCCCCCAGAATCCGCGTGCCGAGTTCGGCAACCAACCTGTAATCCGGGCCTGTCGATTCCGTGAGTGTGCTTCGATCTTTCATGGCCGCTTCAGCCGCAGCCCGATCTCGGCCGCTCGCCATCTCTCTCATCCTCTCGAACTCGCGGGCATCGTCGGCGACCCGCTTCTGATCGACCTTTGCACTGACCGTCCCGATCCGGTCGATCTCCGCCTTGACCCGCTGAAAATCGTCGTCGTATGAGACGTCCTTCCCGCAGGGGTTGTCCCCCGGTATCGGTTTCACGACCGCCGCGACGAACGTGGTCCGCATCAAAGCCTCCAGAGCCTCGTTCTTCTGCACCTCCGCCGGGGGCGCGGCCGCCTCGGGTGAAGCATTGGCTGGTTTACTCTGATCGTCTGCCATAGCTGGTCCTCATGCCTATCGTGCGGAGCCGAAGAGCACGGCAACGCCTCTACGGAAGTTTCTCCAGAATCGTCTTGAGTGATGCAGCCGGGTCATCGAGAAGAGCCTGATGACGTGGTGTGAATGCCGGCGCCGCCACCGCCCTCGGCTCCCCTTTCTCAAGGATGCATACAGATTCCTGCTCCTCTTCCGGGAGCAGGAGTTGAAGAAAAACCTTCGGCGACGGCTGACGGAAGAACAGGAAGAGATGACGAGAAGCACTCCCTTCCGTCGATGTCCAGAACGCCACGGGGGTGAACTGCGCGGCGCCCGTGATTTTCGCACAGAGCTGCAGCCAGTAGCTCGCTTCGTGCGCCGGCAACCGCCCGTCCGCCGGGAGCGGAAAACGGAGGCCGAACTTGAGCCGCTGCATGCTCCACTGCCGCAACGGCAGCAGTATTTCAATCAAATGCTGGAAAAGAACCTGTCGCTTCGCCCCGGCGGCGTCTCCGAACAGCCGTATACAGAATTCCCGGAAGGATGTCTCCTCGAGAAACCGGGCGTGGCGGTCCACCTCCTGATCGGCCACCACAGTGAGAGGAACCGCAAGAGCCTGGGTGGCCTCGACGATCTCCTGGAGCTCGAGACCGTTCATCGCGCGCTCAACGAGCTTGCCTGCCCCTGCGAGGAATTCGGAAAAGAGAAAGGGCGCCAGCACGACGCGGCTGTCACCGAGTCGAGGCCGGTCGACAATCAGGGAAACCGAAAAGGGGTACTCCCGATGACTCCGGTCATGGCTTGGCCGGACGTGGCCGATGAGGAAGCGCTCTGTGTTTTCCGGCCAGAAAAGGAAGTCATATGCCGGACCCGCAAGGAATGTCCGCTCCCAGTTGCGCCCAAGCTGCGTCTGTGCTGAGTAGAGTCCGTGCTGCAGCCACTGGTCAAACGCCAGCGCTTCACGAGCGCTGGCATTGTACTTCACGAAATCCCCGAACGACGGCAGCTTCCCCGCACACGATGATTGGAAGGATCCTTCGGACATGGTGTCGCTCCACGTCGTTGCACTATTGTGATGGGAGCCGCAGAGCCCCTCACCGATTTGTCAATTGAGCCGTGCCGGGATCTTCAACGCCAGCGGCCGGGACAGAGGGTTGTCCATGCTCTGGCAGCTCACGGCACACGGGATGATGATCGTCCCGTTGGCAAAGAACCAGCTGAAACGCGTTTCCGTGGGGCTGTTCCCCTTGCTGGTGACCGCCTGGGAGAGGAGCCGGAAGATGCCCCAGGTTCCGTTTGCAGTGCGCATGTCGACGGCCTTCTCTCCGAGCAGGAAGCGGTCATTGATGATCTTGATGCTCGCTCCCCTCCCCGCCTGCTGGCCCGGCCATTCGAACTCCTCGCTGACCGATTTCTCTTCCTTCCACTTCACGCACCGCTCCTTGTCCCCTATTGTCAGGCAGACCCGGTCAAAGTCGGGCGGGTCGCCCGTCAGGATCGGACGATCGAAACGCACCACCATGCGCACCCCCATCGTGGCCCCGCGGAAGAAGGCCTTTGAGACGAACACAGCATTCCGGATTGCATCCCGCGCTGCATCGGAAATCTCGATGCCCTGCCCCTCCCGCGTCACGGGACTCCAGCCGTCTTCTTCCGATGCAAATGGCTGCAGGTCTTCGGCCAGGAACTTCCGCAACGTTCCTTCCCCCGAGAACATCGATTCCAGCGTCCCGAGCGGAGTATCGTACGACGATTTCACGTCGAAGGGATAGAGGTCCGCCAGCTGCTTGTACGGGTCAAGCACGGCCTTCGTCCACTGCTCGTTCAGATAGCCCTGCACAGAGACAAGCAGTGCCTTCCAGGCCAGTAGCACCGGCTGCTCACACACCGGACGGAGCCCTTTGCGGGCAGGTTCGTCCACCGTCGTGAGGAACTGCCGGGCGCTGTTCAGTGCGTCTAGCAGCTCACTTTTCTTGCCGGTAATGACATCGGCAGCGTACGCACGCACGCCTTTGGGCTGGCCCAGTTTCAGGGCTTCGAACGCATTTCCCAGGAGCGTGAACTGCCCCATAACGGTGGCAAGCGGTGTGGCCGTGGTCTGTCCGGGCACCCCGGTGACAAAGGCATGAAACATCTTGAATTGATTGTCCACCGGATGCTGCGGGGCGAGAGCGCGGCCCGCCGTGCCGGCTTTCTGGAGCATTTCAGCGGTGGCCGCGCTTTCAAAGGTTGTCTGCCTGGTCACCTCTTCCAGCGTCTTCCGCAAGGGGGAGTTTGTCGCGTCGGAGAGTTCTTTCAGCCTGACAGAAGCAGTCCCGATGTCATCGAAAGGATCGACGGTCAGCGCTTCAAGGAATTTCCACCACTCCGATGTGTATTCCTGGAAGTAGAGGCCGCGAAGAGCCGCGGCAAGCCTGTCTTTTTCCATCGCAGGGCCGGCAAGCTGGCCCTCTTCAATATGGAGTACCCAGGCAGCCTCGGTTCCGGGGTCGGTCAGTTCTTCTTCTATCAGCTTCTCGATGTTCTCCGCTCCCGCCTTCGTGAAGAGCCCCGGCACCGAGTAGAGCGAGTGGAAACCGGATGCCGCCACGCTGTATGGTTCGAGATCGCCGGGCCGCGCGCGAAGACGCGCGTAAACATCGACGACGTCCATTCTGCCGGCCGTGGCTCGCGCCGCAGCGACGACGTTCTTGTCCATGGAGAGAGGGGCAATCAAGCTGTCCGCAATGGCGTCGCCATACGTTTTGGTGAAATACTCCCAGTGGTCTTTCATCAGTGCGGTGGCAGCGGGATCGAGGAATTTCGGAAGCTGAGCAGCCAGATAGCGTTGGTAATCCTGGTTCTCGCGTAGCCGCTCATGCTCCGCGCTCAGGAGGAGATAGGTCTTCAGGTCGTCGTACGCCTGTCCCCTCTGTCCGGCCGGATTCCGGAGCCGGTCGGCTTCAACGTCGAAGATCTGTGCCCGGACGAAGGGCATGAACTGCCTTAGGTAGAGCCGGCGGACGGCGGGCAGGACTGTGGACCGCCGGTCCATCCCGAAGCTGAAGAGCGGGGCATCCTCAAGGTCCTGAAGCCGCCCGAGGAGAAGGTTCAGCCGCTCCATGGATCGCGCGGAGTCCGCCCCCGTGCCTGGTTCGTAGGCTACGTCCTTTGCCACATTTTCGAGGACGTTTCCGCTGCTCACGTATGCCTGGAAGACACCGAACATGAAGATTATGAGCGCGAGGACCGACACCGTGAGGACGCCAAGCCGCAGCAGGCGGCGTTGCCGGGCGGATCTCGACGTGAGGCGCACCAGGGGCTCGTCCGGAATGATGATATCCGTGAACAGTTCCTTGATGAAGTAGCTTTTCGTCTTCATCTCCGGATTGAACTGCTCGATCATCTCCTGCGGGAGCCCGAACGATGTCGCAATGGACTGCAGGACACGGTCGATGGGTACACCTTCCTGCGTGCCGCTCGTGAAGTAGAAGCCCCGGAAGAAGGGGCTCTCCTGGTACGGGTTGGGCTGCAGCAGATTGCCGACGAACTGGGCGAGGTTCTCCTTCGCCGCGAGCAGCTGCAGCGGGAACGCGTAGACCAGCCGCCGGTTTTCCCGTTTCATCGAAGAGGACAACCGCGTGAGGCGTACATTCATGAGCGTGTCGCAGAGCGTCATGAACTCTTTCTCAAAGACCGTTCTGGGGTGAGGGTCTTTCTGCTGTTCCGGCGTGAGCGTGCAGCCCCAGACCTGCCCCCGCTGCACCCTGCTGAAGTCCTCGAAGAACTCCACGAAGCCGTTGAGGAGGTCGCATTTCGTGAAGACGAGATAGACCGGAAAGCGCACTCCCAGCCGCTGGATGAGCTCGTCAATGCGTTTGCGGATATGCTTGGCGTGCATCTCGAGCTCATCGGCGCCCGCATTGATCAGGTCGGCGATGCTGATCCCCACGAGCACACCGTTCACCGGTTGTTTGTGGCGGTGTCTCTTGAGGATGTCCAGGAACGCCAGCCACTCCGGTTTATCATCCTCCTCCGTCATGTACCGGCCGGCAGTGTCAAGCAGGATGGCAGAACTGCTGAACCACCAGTCGCAATTCCTCGTCCCCCCCACCCCCTGGATCTCGTGGTCCATCCCGAAGGGGAACTCCAGGCCGGAGTTCTTGATGGCTGTCGTCTTCCCGGCGGCCGGGGGCCCGATAATCATGTACCAGGGGAGGGCATAGAGGGCCGCACGACCGCTCTTCCCCTTCGCGAGCTTCGACTTCTTGAGCGATTCGATCGCGGAGGTCAGCTGGCGCCGTACGAGTTCCACCTCTTCACGCTTGTCCGGCCGCACACCAGCGACTTCTTCCTCCCCGAGGGCCTTGATCGATTGCTCGATCTGCCTTGCCCCGCGCTCGGCGGCCCGTCGTTCGAGCATGAGGAGCGATATCCAGATCACGAGAAGGCCGAAGGTGATGCCGATGCAGACCGTGGGGCTCAACGAGAGCCACCACCACCCCACGACCCAGACCAGGACCATCAGCAGGATGATTCCGATTGCGACGGCCAGCCGTCGCCGCTGGAGAAGTTTTATTAGCCACTGCATAGTCAGTACGCCAGTGTTTTTTGATGTCTTGGTTGTTTACGAGACAGCACCCGGGTGCTCCTGTCAGCGCACATGTTGTATGGCCTCGATCGCCTGCTGGGCAGAACCGTCTATCAGCAGAGTCATGACGACGAAGAAGAGAACTCCGATCGCCGTCGCCGCAACGCCGATCACCCATGCGGGGACTTCCTTTGAAACCACTTCGAGGACTCCTTCCTGTGGTTTCCCGTGCGGAGAGAGCACGGCGAGCGCTTTGCTGTCCCGGCCACGGAAGAGGTCATTCCGCGTGTCTTCGATAAGGCCGCGGAGCGCTTCCTGTTCCTGGTACTGGTATTTTCCCTTGAAGCCCAGCACCATGGAGAGGTAATAGACCTCCAGCGCCTGTCCATGCGCCTGCGGTCTCTGCCGGAGAGCCGACAGTCGGCGGAAGAACTCCTCCCCGGCATCGTACCGGTTGAACAACTCCATCTGGAGGGGGTTCGACATCCAGCTGTCTTTCTGGGAAGAGGACATTCCGGTGATCGCCTCGTCCAAAAAGGCCACGAGCGCGAACTTGGCCTGTTCGATCTGCTCGAATTCCACTCCGGCGTCCTTGGCCCGGTATTCCATTTTCCCCAGGAGGTCCTTCACGCGCGAGCGGAGCTGGTCAATATCATCGACCGAGGAGGATGCGCGCACCTGAAGGATGAGCATCAGGAAATCAGAGGCGAGTGTCGGGAGGTCCACTCGCTCCTCTACGGGTTCGGCCTTGCGTTTGACGCCTCGTTGTTCCATCAGTTCTCCTTTACGGCAAAGAGTTCAAGTTGGAGACCCCGGAATTCCCCGGGGACGAAGAACGTCAGTGCGGCGCTCTTGCGGATCGTGTCCCAGAAACGGCCGGTCTTTTCCAGGCGGAAGTACTGGAGTCCCGGCCGTGAGGGCAACCCGGCGGGAGGCCGGACAGCGTACGTCAAGGGCAAACCCTGGAGGGCGGCGCTCACCAGCGCGTCGACCTCTTCGGGAGCCGCAATCTTGATCTTCATCGGAAATTCATCCACCACCTTGCGCTCCGGAACGTCTCCATGTACGCTCAGATAGAACTGCGCACTCTTGAGAAGGTCCTCCTCGGGGACCCGCCCCACCCAGCGCGTGTCGCTCTGACGGTCTAGGCGGATCTGGACGAAGTTCTGGGAGATGACCCCTTCCAGAAGCGACGTGATACGCGCATCGATCGCACCAAAGCAGTCGGCTAGATTGTTGTGGTCATAGTTGGGAAGGTCCGCCGGGCGGGCCGTCGTGTCGCCCGAAAACGTGTGGAGCGCCCCCGCCAGGGAAGAGAGGACGGCGTAGAGGCCTTCAGGATGGCCCTTGACGACGAAATACTCATGGCTCAGAAGCGGCGTGAAGCTGTTCACCGTCTGCAGCAGGCCGAGCACCATCACCTCCGATGCCGTGTAGTCGATCTGACCGGACGGTTGCCGCCGCCGCCGCTCCGAGAGGGACGCGCTCTTGGCCGCAAGAATCTCGATGAGCCGCTTCACCATCGCCATAAGCGTCGTCGATGCCGCGATGGAGAGGCAGGGGGGGACAAACCGCGGACTGAGCGCATACCGGCCTTCAGTTGTATGAATGAGCTCGGCAATCCGGATGGTCGCGTAGTCCTCGAGTGCCTCCTTCCCGAAAAGGATCGAGAGGTTCGGCCGGCTGACGGTGATCTGCCGTTCCTGCGCGCCGGTGTTGTCATCCAGCGCGCTGATGGTGCTGGAGATATAGCGTACGGGACGGCCGGTTCCCCCCTCCCCGAGCTGGCAGTTCACCCCGTCCGATCGCTCCAGGGGAAGGGCGAGATAGACGGCGAGTTTCTCTTCAGTCGGGAGAAAGTACTCGCCGATCGCGCGCGGAGGAGGAGGAGGATCCTGCTCCGGGGTGTCAAACGGGAGACCGTCCCGCATGACGCCCCGCGCGTCGGTCACGCGTACCTCGCCGTTTGCGAGGCTCTCCCTGTCGATTTCCAGGGCTGTCAGTCCCCAGTCAAACGGATTCAGCGTACGGAAGCGTGCGTTGAGCATCCCTTTCTGGTAGCGATCCCATTGCTGGAAATGATGCGGATCGAGGGTCATCCCCTCGTACCACACGACTCGTTGTTGAGAGGCCATTGATGTCTCACCGTTCGTTACAGTTGTGGTCTGATCGCGTGTGATGCATAACTCATACCCACTGCCTAGATCCTGAACGACGTGACGCAGCTCTGGTAGGCCTGTATGAAAGCAGGACGGAAGAACCGTTTCTCGAGTATTCCCCGGTCTTCTTCCATGAATTCCCGCTGCCTCCGCTGGACCAGCTGTGCAAGCTTCAGTTCGAATATCCCGGGGAGAAATCGATACGGTATCCTGAGCCCGGCGAGCGCAATCGTCGATTCCGAGAGCTCCTTCCGCAGCACTTCGGGATTCATTCCCTGAAGCAGCTTGCGCGTCCCTTCATCAACGCTCTTGCGGTAGCCATCCAGAAGACCCATCACGTGGAGACGGACATCGTGCAGCTCCCCCTCCAGCATTTTCAACCGCACATCGACATCCGCCGCGGAGAGCCCGGGGTCGAGGAGGTAGCGGAGCGCCTCATCAGGAGAATTGGAGTACAATGCAGAAAGCCGCGCATCCTGGATGACGGTCATGCCGAGAAACTCCGACCGAAAGGAGAAGCGCCCCGTCATGAGCTTGAGGAATCCTCCGAGCAACGCGTGGGCAACCTTGCGCAATTGCTGCACCGTGTCGGAGTCAACCCCGCTGCTCACGGGTACCTGTGGCTTGGGCTCCGGGGTATACCCCGACGCCAGCTGCTCCTGGAGGTGCCGGTTCTCCTCCATCAACCGGGCGCATTCCTTTTCCGCGGCTTGCAGGCGGGATGCGAGGGCATCGAACTGTTCAACCGCTACGGCGGGCCGCGGTGGAATGATCTCCGCGGAGACGCATTCCAGAATGAAATCGCTCACACGCAGGCGGTCCCCGACGCGGAAAGGGCTCACCCTCCCTTCGACGAGCTTTTCATCGTTGAGGAAGGTTCCGTTCCTGCTTTTCAGATCGACGACGCGGTACTCCTCGCCACCCGGTTCGATGCGCGCATGAAGCTTTGAGACAAGAGGAGAGGCAAGCTGGAGTACGTTTGACGCGTCACGGCCGACGGTGATACTGTCCTCCTGGTAGGTGAGCTCCTGTACCCAGTCAGGATCGGTCCGTTTCGTCAGACGCAATGTGATGGCCATGTGTTCGGGCTCCGCATGCAGTACCTATGGCGGCCGGATATCACGCGTGTGACTATCGCGGCCCGGAGATTAACCTGCTCCCCATCGCCCTTCAGTTCGGCCTTGCTGCAGTACCTCAAGTCTGACAGCGAGGAAGTGAGTCACTTCCCGAGAAGCTCGGTGATTTCCTGCATCCGGCTGCCGTCGACCTGGTAGTACCGCTGTGAGGCCTGCCCCGATGAGCCCCGGAGAACTCGCTCCTTCAGGTAGCCACGCTCCACGAGACTTGCCACCGCGTTCTGGATATCGTGCACGAGCGACTCGACCTTAATGCTCGTGATCCAGAACCTGGCAATCCCTTCGATGGTGTCCTTCCCCTCGGGATTCTCGACAAGATACTTGAGGATCACTCGGGAGAGGTCATGCTCTTCGATCATGGAGACTCTCATGTCAGGCAGGTTTCACAGGGGCATCCCAATTTCCGTGCCAGGAGCGGGTTATGACGGACGCCTCAATCTGCGCTGTTTTCGAGGGTTGGAGTGATGCACCAGGGGTGAGAGCAAGACGGATGGGACATTTCTGTCATAGGAGAGAGGATACAACCGATGAACACTACAGATGATCGTTACAGGGGGGGACGATCACGATCAATGCGGAGCGGAACTGCTAGGACAGATTAGTCCGATGGGGGACATGCGGGAATCATTGCAGATCCCGGGAGATGCCATACTTGCGCATGATCTCCCAGAAGGCTCGCCGGTTCTTGCCAGCGCGGCGAGCCGCCTCTGACACATTGCCGGCACACTCCCGCAGGAGAGCCTCAACGTACTCCCTTTCGAACTGTGACACCAGTTCCTGCTTTGCCTGTCTGAAAGACCCTCCTCCGCCCGGTGCCTGCCGGGCCGAGAGCGAGCCGGCTGATGCGCTGGTGATGTCGACATCATGAATCACCGGCGCGACCGAGTGGACGACGGTCCGGTGCATCACGTTCTCGAGCTCCCGGACGTTTCCAGGCCAATCGTGGCCCTTCAGTTTCTCCAGGGAACGTTCCGAGAGTCTGGCCAAGGGTTTTCCGTAGACCGCCGCGTATGTGGTCAGAAAATGTTCCGCCAGCTCGGGGATGTCTTCCTTTCGGCTCCGCAGCGGTGGTATAGTCAGGTTCAAAACAGCAAGCCGGTAGTAAAGATCCTCGCGGAAGAGTCCCTGCCGCGCCCGCTGCATCAGGTCAGCATTCGTGGCCGCAATGATACGGATATCCGTCCGCACGACCCGGCTCGAACCAAGCGGAGTATACTGGGACGATTCTAGAAACCGAAGAAGCTTCCCCTGGTGCTTCAGCGTGAGTGATTCAATGTCGTCCAGCAGCAGCGTGCCTCCCTCCGCCTCATGAATCAACCCGAGGTACCTCTCACGGGCGTCGGTATAGGCTCCCCGTTCATGGCCGAACAGTTCATTCTCAAGAAGATCCTCGGGGATGCTGGCGCAGTTGACCGGCAGGAACGGCTTCCGCGCACGAGTGCTGGTGTAGTGTATTGCGCGCGCGCAGAGATCCTTCCCCGTGCCCGTCTCCCCCGTAATAAGGACGGTCGCGTCAGTCTGCGAGAGCATCTGAATTTCCTGCAGGACCCGCGAAAACGCCACACTGTGACCTTTGAGCTCGGAAAGGCCGATTTCCACCGTCAGCTGTTTCTTGAGGCGGTCCGCCTCACGCGTCGAGGGCCGGTGATCTTCGGAAAGCGACTTGCGCACACGGGAGGTTACTTCCACCCCCACCAGCGGCACCGGAAGGAAGTCATCAAAGCCTGCAGACTGGAGGCGGGCGCTTCTGGCCGGATGGTCAAACAGGTTGACGAAGAGGAGGCGGGCATACGGGAATGTCTCACGGAGACCTTGAACAGAACGCTCCAGTGTATCGGCGTCGGGGTGAATGCAGATGCACACGGAGGCCCGTGATCCGTCCGCCGTCCGCACTCGTCCTTCCTCGAACGGGCGGACAACGACACTGCCCCAGCCGGTCCTTTCGAGCATCTGTCGGAGCTCATCAGCGACCGGCATCGCTGTCTCCGCCGCCAACACGAGGAAGAGATTGGTTTCCATGGTGGCCGAATCCGCAAGGAGAGACTGCTACTTGGCCGCAGCTTTCCTCATTATGAACTTCAGCGCGCTCGCCCCATTCAAATCACTTTCGAGATTCCTGATCTCGGGCGGAACCTGCTCGTACCCGTCACGCTGGACAGCGAAGGTGTGCAAGCCGATCGAGAGAACAACCTCCGCCGGCGTCGAATGCGAATCCTGCACGCCATCCACGTATATCTTCGCGCGAACACCCTTGCCTTCCGCATCAAACGCGGTGATGCTGACGCTGACGTGCTTGCTGAAATCCACGGGTATCTTGACGCTTCCGCCCGCCTGGAATGTGACCCTCTTGGACCACTCCTGCGCGCCCGCAACGACTCGCACCACATGTTCTCCGGCGGCCACAGGGTACGGCATCCGGTCCACCCGCGTCTGGTCGACCCACACCGTTGCGCCGGGGGGATTGGAATCCACCACAAGCTCGCAGCGCCCCGTGGCGACAGTTCCCCTGCCTGCCGGCGGCTTGGAGGGTGTTTTCGTAGCGGTGGCCACTTGCTTCGCAGTCCCTGAGGCCGCTTTCTCGCGGGCCAGCTGCTCCTTTGTCTTTCCCCCTGTCCGGGCTTCCGGGGGTTGGGTCGGCGGGACCGTCTTGCGTGCCGGAGGTCCGGTCTCGAGTTTCTGGGCCACTTCCGAACCCTGGAGAGCGGAGGTTTCACCGGCAGTCTGCGCGAGGTTGAGCGAGAGGACTGCGGACTCACCCTTGCCAAGGAAGATCAGTGTGTCAGCCGGGACATAGTTCGGTTTCGATACCCGCACCGTGACTCTCCCGGCTTTCGTGTCAAGGTTCCGCAGCGGCGTCTCGCCAACGGCGGTCCCATTTACCTCTACGGTGGCACCGACGGGGGTTGAGTGGACACTGAGCGTCCCATCTTCCGGGAAGAGCACGGGCATGAGGAAGTATCCCGCGCCGACGAGGACAGCAAGTGCCAGGACGCCGATTGCGTATGGGAGGAGGTTCTTCTTTTTCGGTGCCGGGCGGGTTGTCGTCGCGGAGGGGGCGGGCTGGGCGCGAGGGAAGGAGACCTTTTCGAGCGCACGGCGCATCTCAGTCGCGCTCTGGAATCGCTGTGCGGGATCCTTCTGGATCGCCTTGACCACGACGGCGTTCAGCTCCTGCGGCAGATTGGGGCGGAGCGATTTCGGCGGCGGGATCTTGCCCCGGACAATCTTCTCGCGGATTGCGAAATCCGACTCCGAGTTCCCGAAGGGAACGACTCCCGCAAGCGACTCGTACAGGGTCATCCCGATCGAGTAGATGTCCCCCCGCTGGTCAACCTTTCCGAGACCCTCGATTTGCTCGGGCGACGCATAGAAGAGCGTGCCCCCGCTCAGACTTGTCACCGTCGCAGACGATGCCTGGAAGATCTTTGCCAGACCGAAGTCGGTGACCTTGACGACATCCTCCGGGGTCACCATAATATTGCCCGGCTTCACGTCCCGGTGAATGATCCCGGCCCCGTGAGCGTGTTCGAAG
>Ga0153916_10001586_pt1 | contig 16426 bp, 20 predicted proteins | sample Opewatmetagenome_FD_109642 | JGI IMG/M metagenome (GOLD analysis project Ga0153916, IMG submission 109642) | Freshwater wetland microbial communities from Ohio, USA - Open water 3 Core 3 Depth 4 metaG | ecosystem: Environmental > Aquatic > Freshwater > Wetlands | place: USA: Ohio, Lake Erie...
AGCTGGATCACTGCCACAGGTCGGAGAGGAGGCCGCACGCGAAGCCGAAGAGGATCTGAGGAAGATGCTTACCGGTGCCGACATCGTATTCATTACTGCAGGACTTGGAGGAGGAACTGGAACTGGGTCCGCACCATTCATCGCTCAGCTGGCCAAAGATGCTGGAGCGCTGACCGTCGCGATCTGCACATCTCCGTTCAAAGCCGAGGGCGCGATCAGGACGGAGAACGCTGAATGGGGCTTGGAGCGATTGAGGAACGTAGCAGACACTGTCATAGTGATTCCAAACGACAAGCTCCTTGAGCTTGTTCCCAGGCTTTCCCTCAACGCCGCGTTCAAGGTGGCCGATGAGGTGCTGATGCGAGCGATAAAAGGCATAACGGAACTCATCACAAAGCCAGGTCTGGTCAACCTCGACTTCAACGACCTCAGAACGATCATGAAGGGCGGAGGTGTTGCGATGATCGGGCTGGGCGAGGGCGAGGATGACGAACGCGTCGAACAGGCTGTGGACCAGGCAATCAATTCGCCTTTGATAGACGTCGACATTAGCGGAGCTTCAGGCGCGTTGGTGAACGTCACCGGCGGAGAGGACATGACGGTAACGGAGGCAGAGAAGGTTGCGGAGATCATCCAGTCAAGGATTAGTCCCAATGCTAGGATAATCTGGGGCGCAGCCATAGATCCGACCCTCAGTGACAAGGTCAGGGTGATGGTCGTGATAACTGGAGTGAAATCGAAGCACATCCTCGGTCCGAAGGAGATGCAGACCGCCAAGACCATGGACGTCGATTTTATAAGGTAGAGGTGCTTCATCCCTCAAGCTAAACTGCGATAAGAGTGAGTCAAAATGGACGTAGTCGAGAAATCCTGGGAAGTTCAGAAAGACATAGAGGAACGGGTCAAGCACGTTGGCAAAGGCAAATACGGAAGAGTGCTGAAGATGGCCCGCAAGCCGAACAATGAGGAATACGTCCGTGTGATCCAAATCACCGGTCTAGGCCTCATTCTGATAGGCGGACTTGGATTCCTCATCTACTGGATCATGATTTATCTGCCGGGCTTTTTCGGCTGAAGGAGAGGTTGCTTTTGGAACAGTCTGGAATGAATGTTGATAGTAAGGAACCGACCCCGCCTCCTGAGAAGAGCGGAGGAGGGCTCACTTTCCAAGGTGAGAACGCTGAGAGCAAGCTCCCAGCTGGTGGCGAGGCGAGCTGGAAGATCCATCTGATCCCGAGCGAGAGCGGCAAGAAGAAGGTCAGGATCAGAATCGAAGTCGCTGTTCAAGGCGAGATTGAAGGTGCTCCGGAATGGGGCGTGAACCTCAGCGATTCGCACTCAGACCTGTGGGAAAGTGCCTCACAGCTTCCTCCTGAGGTGGGAATAACGCTCGAGGGGGGCAAAGCGAAGGAACTGACGCTGAACGTTTCCGCGCCGAAGGGCGGACGCTTCGGGGACAGCGTGAAGATCGCCCTGAAAGCTTACTATGAAGATGCTCCGACTGAGGTAGCCGCCATCGAATTCTCCGCTGAGGCGAGGCAGTCGATTCTTGCGCTCAAGACCTCGATAGGACACGAGCGGAACGTCGCCGACAGCGTGGCGAGCAAGGCGAAAACTGGCAATACTGGTATTTTCGCCATACTGTCACCGACGTCTCTAAGAGGCTATGTCCTGATCGAGGGCATGAACACGGACGTTCTTCGCGAGAGCATCAGGGGGATAAGAAGGACTAGAGGCCTCGTCGACGGTGAGACGAGCTTCGATGAGATAAATCATTTCCTGACTCCAAAACCACTGGTGTCGGGAATCTCGGAAGGAGATGTTGTCGAACTGATCGCCGGACCCTTCAAGGGAGAGAAGGCAAGGGTGCAGAAGATCGACGAGAGCAAGGAAGAGATCACGGTCGAACTGTTCGAGGCGATGGTCCCGATTCCAGTGACTGTGAGAGGCGACCACGTGAGAGTCCTCGAGAAAGACAGGTGATTGAATGGGAGAGACTATTGAAGTCCTTGTAGAAGGTGGAAAGGCCACGCCAGGCCCTCCATTGGGACCGGCGTTGGGTCCTCTTGGGGTGAACGTCATCCAGATCGTGAATGCGATAAACGAGAAGACAAAGAGTTTCGCGGGGATGAAGGTCCCAGTGAAGGTCACAATCGACCCGAAGACAAAGGGGTTCGACATCAAAGTGGGCACGCCCCCGACGTCCGCTCTCATCGTGAAAGAGATCGGAGTGGAGAAGGGGTCCGGTGCCGCGAAGACGACCAAGGTCGGAGACATCACCATAGACCAGGCGATCAAGATCGCGAACATGAAGGAGGACTCCCTGCTCGGAAAGACCCTGAAGAAAAGGGTACTGGAAGTCATAGGTGCATGCGTCTCGATGGGCGTCACCGTCGAAGGCAAGGAACCGAAGATGGCCCAGAAAGAGATTGCCGACGGGAAGTACGACCAGAAGCTCGCTGAGTGAGTCCCACAAAGCTTATAAACGGAAGGTGTGTTTAAGGGACTCCGCCGCTGTAGGAGAGCATGGCTCGTCAGCACTACAGGAGGAATTGAATTGGCAGAGAAGGCAACATTACAAGCCGTCAAGAAGGCGCTAGAGAAGGCGAAGAAGCGCAACTTCAAAGAGACGGTTGACTTATCAATAAATCTAAAGGATATCGATCTTTCGGTCCCCAAGAACAGGATCCAGGACGATATCATTTTGCCATACGGACGTGGGAGGGACGTCAGGGTCTGCGTGATCGGTGGCAGCGAGCTAGCCCAGAAGGCTAGGACCGTCGCGGATCGTTTCGTGACGCCGGAGGAACTCGCGACAATCGCAGACGACAAGAAAGAGGCGAAGAAGGTCGCGGCACAGTTCGACTACTTCATCGCCGAGGCGCCCCTCATGCCCACGATCGGTAAGAGATTGGGCGTCGTGTTGGCTCCGAGAGGCAAGATGCCCAAACCGATACCGTCCGGCGCTGATCCGAGATCTATGATTGAGAACCTGCGCAAGACGGTCACGGTCAGGAGCAGGGACAAGAGGACATTCCACACGACGGTGGGATCCACCGACATGCCTATCGAACAGATCGCAGAGAACGTGGACTCCATCATAAAGAGAGTCGCTTCTAAGATGGAAAGAGGGATGATGAACATTGCCTCGGTCTATGTGAAGACGACGATGGGACCATCTGAGAGGGTGAAATAGGAGGGTCGATATGGCACACATCGCTCAGTGGAAGAAGGATAGGGTCGGCGAACTGACCGAAATGATCAGAAAGAATCCCGTCGTGGCGATCGTCGACATCCGTGGCATCCCGGCCCCGCAGATGCAGCAAATGAGGCTTCGCCTGAGAGGCAAGGCCGTAATGATGATGACCAGAAACACCCTCATGAACATCGCGATCGATGAGGCGACGAAGGAGAAACCTGGTCTTGATTCTTTAAAAGGTATCATCGGCGGTCAGTGCGCGATCATCACGACCGCGATGAACCCGTTCAAGCTCTTCAACGAGATGGAGCGGACGAAAACGAAAGCCGCAGCGAAACCTGGGGACATCGCCCCAGAGGACATAGCGATCCGGGAGGGCGAGACCCCATTCAAGCCCGGACCGATCGTCGGGGAACTTCAGAAGGCGGGCATCCCAGCCGGTATCGAGAGCGGCAAGGTCGTGTTCAAGAAGGATAAGGTCCTTGTGAAGAAGGGAGACAGGATCCCGGAGGAGATAGCGAAGATCCTGCCACGGCTTGAAATCTTTCCAATGACCGTCGGACTGGATCTGAAGGCAGCCTACGAGGACGGCATAATATTCAAGCGGGACCTGCTACAGATCCCGCCAGATTACTATCCATCGATGTTGGCAACGGCGGCGAGGAATGCGATGAGCCTTGGGGTCACGATAGTGTATGTGACACCGCAGACGATCACACCACTACTGGCGAAAGCGTATCGCGAGGCTTCTGCGCTCAGTGTTGCGGCAGCGTTCCCGACGAAGGACAACATCAAGGCGCTCCTGGCAAAGGCGGACGCCAATATGCTCGCACTCGCATCCCGCATACCGGGATTTGAGGACGACAGGGTGAAGAAGAGGTTGACCGCAGCACCAGTATCGCAGAAGGCTGTAGCGCAGAAGACAGAGGACAGCAAGGAGAAGAAAGAAGAGAAGAAAGAGAAAGAGGTCAGCGAGGAAGAAGCCGCCGCCGGCCTCAGTGCTCTATTCGGATGAAAAAAAAGGAGGTATAAGAATGGAATACATATACAGCGCATTGGTTCTTCATGCCGCTGGAAAGCAGGTGACGGAGGATTCCATAGCTGGGATTCTGAAGAGCGCGGGCATCGAGCCCGACGCAGCTAGGATAAAAGCGCTGACCGCCTCCCTCGAGGGAGTAAGCATCGACGAAGCGATCGCTAGCGCGGCAGTAGCAGTCTCCGCACCAGCCGCAGCAGCAGCTGCAACAGCGTCCGCGGAACCGAAGAAAGAGGAGAAGAAGGAAGAGAAGAAGAAAGAAGAAGCGGTCTCCGAGGAAGAGGCAGCTGCAGGTCTGAGCGCTCTGTTCGGCTGAAGCCGGTTCCGAGCGCTATCATCGCAAATCGACTCTGGAGCGGATCAATTCGAAAGGGGACGTAGGTCACGATCACATCTTCTCGATGACCTGCGTGACCTCTTTCTCCAGTAGCGAGGCGATGTCCTTCCCTAGCTTTTCCCTGAGATCCTTTGGTATCATCGTGAGACCGAGTTCCGCGCCACACTTCGTGAGCTTCAGCAGCGCATAGGTCTCATTCATCTTCGCGGAGACTAGCTCACCTATCGCCTGTTTCATCTCTCTCTTGAGCTCTGGATTCTCGTCGATCTTCTGACGGACGTACCTCTTTATCTCATCCTTTATCATGTCTCTGAGAGCTTCCACCACCAGATCCTCTGAGTGAAAGACCCCAAACTGGCCCTTTACGATTGACGTGATGCTGTCTTCGGTCATATCAATCGAATAAAAAACATATCTTCGCATATAACTATCTTTCATAGGCTTGGCATTCTTGCAGTGGCACCTCCCTGCCAATCAACTCCCATACCTTCTGACAATCACGCTGGACCAATGCAATCGGTCCTCAAAAATAAGCATTAAATAATCGCACGGACTACTTTGCCCGAGTATCATGAGATTGAAGGACTTGTACAAGATGGCGGTCGAAACTGGGATCAAGGCAGACCCACGGACGAAAGAAGAGATCGGCATTGAACTCAAGCGCGCGAAGGATAAGATGGACAAGCTTGAATATAGGGAGAAGAAGTGGTTCGATCCTGATAGCATCTGGAATCCGTATGCCGATACCCGTATACTCTTCGGCGACCCCGGGACCGATATCAGGAACGTGCTTTGGGGTATTGACATAACGCCTTCCGAGGTGCTTCTCGCTGATCGCCTCAATGAAAAAGGCGCGAAGATAGACGCCGTAGTCGGTCATCACCCAAGGGGGAAGGCGCTGGCGAACTTCTACGACGTCATGCATGTCCAGGAGAACATGCTGCAACAGCTTGGCGTGCCGATTACCGTCGCTGAAGACATTCTAGCTCCCAGGATCAAAGAGGTCCAGCGCGGAGTGCATCCGCAGAATTTCAATCAGCCGGTAGATGCGAGCAGGTTGCTCAACATACCTCTGATGTGTGTCCATTCTCCGACGGACAACCTCGTACAGAGATTCCTCCAGGAGCTGATGGATTCAAAGAGACCGGAGAAAGTGAAGGATGTGATGGACGTCCTTTCAGACATACCGGAGTACGATTTCGCTTTGAGACACAATGCAGGCCCTGAGCTTTTTGTCGGTGACAAGAACAGACGAGCAGGCAAGATAGCGGTGAAGATGACCGGAGGAACCTCCGGACCAAAGGAGATGTATGAGTCGCTGGTCCAGGCTGGCGTTGGCACCGTCATATGTATGCACGTTCCAGAGAATCACATAGAGGAAGCGAAGAAGCATCACATCAACATCGTTATCGCTGGACACATAGCGTCCGACTCCGTGGGCATAAACATCTTGGTGGACAGACTTGAGAAGAAAGGGATCAGGATAACGCCGTTCTCTGGCTACATAAGGGTGAAACGAAGTTGAGAACTCTACCTCAACCAGGCGTCCAGTCGAAGATCTTCAAGGACGCGTCAAAACTCTCTTTCGATTTTGTACCGGAGAAGTTGGTCCACAGGGAGAGGCAGCTTGAGAAGCTTTGGATGCTGTTCAGACCCCTCCTCGACAGCGGCACGTCGCAGACTGCTTTCCTGATAGGCAGCGTAGGGACTGGTAAGACCGCCCTGTCCAAGAGATTCTGCCTTGATCTCGTCCAGGCGGCCCAGGAGAGGAAAAGGGCTGTAGATTTCATCGTTGTGAATTGCCGTCAGAGGAACACCGAGACGAGCGTGCTGCTGAGACTGGTATCACATTTCGATGAGGGCTACCCTGACAGGGGTTTCTCCTCTGCCGAGATGCTCAGCTCCCTCAGGAAGCATCTGGACAAGAGGAGACTTCACATGGTGATCGTGCTCGACGAGGCCGATGTGCTTTTGAAGAAGGGGGCTGGAGACCTCATCTACCATCTCTCTAGATTCGATGAAGAGAAGGTGGGAGGCCGAGCGTCGGTGTCCCTCATCCTGGTCTCTCAGAAGAACGTTCTGGATATGCTAGACCCTGCCTCGCTTTCGACCTTCAGACGAGCCAATGCGATCACTTTCGACAAGTACACAACTGAGGAATTGAAGGACATAATCGACAGCAGGATCCAACTCGCATTCTTCTCGAACGTCGTCAGGGGCGACGCGGTCGATCTGATGGCGGACATCTCATCAGACTGGGGCGACGCAAGGTTCGCCATCGAACTCCTTGAGAAATCTGGGATGCTTGCAGAGGAGGAGGGTATTGACGCCATCTCGCCCGAACACGTCAGGGCTGCGAAAGCGCTCACATACAGCGTCGTGACTGAATCGCGGATCGAAAGCCTTGATGTCCAGAGGAGATTGGTGCTACTTGCGATAACGAGGTCCTTGAAGGACCAGGCCTATGTGACCACCGGGGAAGTAGAGAGATCCTATGCCGTAACGGCGGAAGAATACGGGCAGAGAGCAAGGGGACACACCCAGTTCTGGGCCTATATGCAAGACATCTCGAACGAGGGATTGATAGACACCAAGGTATCTAGCGATGTCGCCGGTGGGAGGACGACATACATCTCATTGCCAGACATACCGACCAAGGTGCTGAGACAGAAGCTCGAAGAGATGCTCAAGTCTTCCCAGGCCATCTGACCGGATCTGCATATGTTACACAAGCTCGTTCTTCATCATCGGTCCCGCACAAAAGTAAAATAGTCCGAGGCATGGTTATCAAGATTGGAGAGATTGAACCGATGAAGGTGACCCCCCTACATGACGTCCATGTCAGCATGGGTGCAAGGATGGTCGAGTTCGCAGGGTGGGGAATGCCGATCCAGTACACGAGCATAACCGAGGAGCATCTGGCGGTAAGGAATGCGGTGGGCATGTTCGACGTCTCCCACATGGGAGACATAATCGTTCGGGGAGAGAATGCTGAGGCCCTACTCAGGACGCTTCTGACGAACGATGTCAGAGGTGTGCCGATCGGCCAGGCAGTGTACGCTCACATCCTAGACGATGAGGGGAGGATTCTCGATGACACAATCGTCACGAAAATCCGCAGTGGCGAGTACCTGATGGTCCCGAATGCTGCGACCACCCCCAAGATCCTGTCCTGGGTTCGCAAGCACGCGACGACGCAAGAGATTGTCGATGCCAGTGACCGCATCTCTTGCATAGCGTTGCAGGGACCGAACTCGCAGAAGGTACTTCAGAAGATGACGTCGTATGACCTCTCCGCTATCAAAAGGTCCAGGGGAGATTTCGTCGACCTGTCGATTGAAGGCAACCCGATACCCGTCATACCACGAGATTTCAAACCGATGGGTTTTCTTACCGAGGTGTTCTCGTTCGAAATGACACAGAAACCTATCGCGACCTCCAGACCCCACACAGAATTCGCCGAGAAATGCTATGTTTCTCGGACCGGGTATACGGGCGAGGATGGCTTCGAGATTCTATTGGAGAATCCTTCGGCGAAGGTGCTCTGGAACATACTGCTCCATATTGGAAAGGAATACGGTCTTCTTCCAGCGGGATTGGGGGCGAGGGATACTCTCCGATTGGAGATGGGTTATCTTCTCTCCGGTACGGACTTCGACGGAAATGAGACGACGCTGCAGACAGGCCCAGATTGGGTCATCAAGTGGGACCACGACTTCATCGGACGAGATGCCCTGCTCGAGCAGAGACAGGAAGGCGACTATCGGAGCCTTGTGGGACTAGAAGTCGTTGGAAAAGGAATCCCCCGTCACGGCTATCCGATCTTGAATAATGGAGAAACGATAGGGAAGATCACAAGCGGCACCCTGTCCCCGTCGCTTAGGAAGGGGATTGGTCTGGGTTATGTCAATCCACCATTCCGGACGATCGGTGCTGAGGTCGGCATTCAGATAAGGGAAACGATTGTACCGGCTAGAATAGCAAAACCTCCGTTCATCGAGAGGTGATTGGGGATCATGAGGTACAAAACCGCAGATCCAATGACTAAGAAAATCACAAATACTCTGCTCGAACTCCTTACGATCGACAGCGACAATCGAGCCGAAAAGTCCGAAATCATAAGATACGCGATCGATCGACTCCGCGGATTCGGAATGAAGGTGGAAGAAGTAGGCGATATTGGTACCCCCGCCATCATTGCGACATATGGGACCGGCGGAATCGCCTTCTCCGGTCACTTGGACACTGTCCCGATTGGGGACGGATGGAGCAGGAAGCAAGGAGAGATCATCAAGGGAAGAGTGTACGGACGGGGTGCGGCCGACATGAAGGGGGCAGTCGCTTCGATGACGCATGCGGCCGAGACCCTGATCGAAGAGGACGTCCCTTGCTCCATAATGCTCACAACCGATGAGGAAGAGAGAATGCTCGGTGCGCTCGCCCTCAGCAGACTTGACGGGGTGAAGAAAGCGACCGCCATCATCATTCCAGAACCAACGGCACTGAACGTCGCCTTCAAGGAGAAGGGGGTGTTCCGCTTCAGATTGATAACCCATGGATTGGCAGCTCACTCCAGCCAAAGCTGGCTTGGGGAGAATGCCATCACGAAGATGCATTCGTTGTTGGGGAGACTCACGGACCTTGCCCAGACTCCGAAAGGTCCGACCGAGGATTTGACCATGTGCTTCGCCACAATCAGAGGTGGCACAAAAAATAATGTCGTTCCAGACCGTTGCGAGACCGAAATCGACGTCAGGTTTCCTGCACCGCAGACGCCGGGCGATATAGATGAGCTGTTGCGGAAGCGGCTTGGAAACGGCGGATATGATATTGAGATCATATACGGGCTGGACGCTTTCCAATCGAATCCGAGATCCTGGATAGTCAGAGAAATAGGAAGCTTGTTGGGGACCGACGTCATTAGTGTCCCATATGCAACTGAAGCGCCAAGATACGTGAAGGTGAACCCAAGAATATTCATATGCGGTCCGGGAGAGCCACGCATGGCGCATGTGGTGGACGAGTATGTCGAGATTGATAAACTGGAAATGACATATCGGATGCTCGTCCACCTCGCCCGAAGGGCAGCTCAAGGATAGGTTCTCGCGACTGTCCTCGGGAAGGGCATCACGTCCCTTATGTGCTCGAATCCGCAGATCCACCTAACGACTCTCTCAAGTCCCATTCCGAAACCTGAATGAGGAACGGAGCCATACCGTCGAAGGTCAAGATACCATTCGTACGGTCCCTTCTGAATGCCTTGGGCATCCATTCTCTCTATCAACTTGCCGAGATCCGTCTCTCTTTCGCTTCCTCCGATGATCTCGCCGTAACCTTCTGGGGCGAGAAGGTCCGCACATTTGTATGTCCTGGAATCCTCAGGATCCTCCTTCATATAGAACGCCTTACACTCTTTCGGGTAGTTGGTGATGAACACCGGCACCGTCTCGCCAGACGTCACCGCCCTCTCTTCGGAAGCCCCGAGATCGCAGCCATACTCGATCTCGAATCCCTGAGACTTGAGACTGTCGATCGCCTGATAGTAACTCAATCGTTTGAACGGAGGAGTCACCGATTTGAGAGGCTCTATGTCCCGTTTCATCAAGCCTAGCTCGTCTTTCCTGTCCGTCAAGACCTTCTCTACCATGGCGGTCACTAGCCTTTCCTGGATCTCCATGTTGCCCTCGTTCTCCACCCAGGCCTCCTCGAGTTCAAGGTGCCAGTATTCGGTAAGATGTCTCGGGGTCCTGGACTTCTCAGCCCTGAAGGAGGGCGTCAATGAATAGACCCTCTCCAAAGTGAAGATGAGCGCCTCCAGATACATCTGAGCACTCTGGCTTAGATATGCTTCCTTTCCAAAGTAATCGAGCTTGAAGAGCGTCCCTCCGCCTTCACAGGCGTTCGTCGTGAATATCGGTGGCGTAACTTCAGTGAAATCATTCATCTTGAGCCATTCTCTCGCCCCTTCCATCGCCGTCGCCTTGATCTTCATCACCGCATTCTGCTCCCTGGACCTGATCCAAAGATGCCTGTTGTCCAGAAGGAGCTCCTCGCTTTGATATTCGGTGATCGGGAAAGCAGCAGCCGTTCCCTCAATCTTAAAACCGCTCGCTCGAATCTCATATCCCCCTGGCGCACGTCTGTCCTCATGCACCTTTCCAGCCACAACGACCGAGGACTCAATCGATGCGGACAGTGCGTTCTCGAAGTCACTATCCGGAAGGTTTCCCTTCTTTGCCGTCACCTGTATTATGCCAGTCGAATCCCGTATGACAGCAAAAACGATCGAACCGCTGCTCCGGGTCCGGTAGACCCACCCCCTGACCGTGACCTCTCGTTCGATCATTGACGAAGTGACTATCTGACATATTTGAACGGGAGAGTTCATTGAGTCCATTCAATTGCTTTCAACTATCTTTTCCTTTCGGTACTTCCTTTTGCCTCTCAATTTGGACACTGGCGCACAACCTTGGGTCGACGACAAAGATATATCGTTTCCGAGCGGTTCAGTGGTTGTGAACGTGAGAACGGCGACAACGTCCGACCTGGATGATGTCGAGAGGATCGAAAGGGGTTCCTTCGACAGAGGGCGATACCAGAGAGAGGTTCTCAGACAGCTTCTTTCCGGCGAAGACTTCTTTACAATCATAGCCGAAGAGAACGAACTCACGGTCGGATATGCGACCGTCTTCTGCAGGAAGGGCTGTCATTCCGCGAGGATCATCTCCATCGCGGTCTTGCCAGCGTTCAGGGAACGGGGAATCGCCGAGGAGTTGCTGGCTGGAATCGAGAATCGAGGGCAGGACATGAATGCGCACCGACTGATGCTTGAAGTAGCAAAGACAAATGGACCCGCCATCAGACTGTACGAGAAACATGGATTCAGGAAGATCTGCGAACTGCCTGACTACTATGGCTCGGAGAGCGATGCCTTCTACATGGAGAAGGTCCTGTCGGAGAAGTGATTCGATTGCGGTCGCGCCTGTTTCAGCTTTGACAGAATTCAATGAGACTTTTTATAAAATCGTCAGACCATATTGGACGCAAGGGGGAAAGTGAATGAACTTCGGACCCACGGAGGACCAGAAATCTCTTCTAGAAAGAGTCAAGAGATTTGCGGTGCAGGAGATAGAGCCAATCGCAGCGGAGATAGATCTGAAAGGGATTTTCCCGGACGATGTGATAAGCAAGATCGGTAGAATAGGTTTGAACGGAATGATCATCCCGAAGGAGCACGGTGGGATGGGTCTTGACACAGTGACATACGCGATGGCTATCGAAGAGCTATCCAGAGCTTCTGCATCGGTGTCAGCCACGGTATCTGTGAACAATTCCCTGGTCTGCTATACGCTGGATAAGTTCGGGAGCGAGAACCAGAAAATGAAGTTCCTCGTTCCTCTCGCCAACGGTACCTACATTGGTTCTTTCGCTGTGACGGAGCCCGCTGCGGGCACGGATGCTTCCTCGATGCAGACAACCGCGAAGAGGGAGGGCGACTTCTTCGTCCTCAATGGGACCAAGATATTCATTACAAACGCCGGGAAGAGCAAGATTGCGCTGATATTCGCGATGACAGACAAAGAGAAGGGTGTGAAGGGCATAACATCGTTCATCGTCGATACCTCCTCAAAGGGTTTTGTAGTCGGCAAGATCGAGGACAAGATGGGGATAAGGGGATCGCAGCAGGCCCAGATATTCTTTGAGAACCTTGCTGTGCCGGCGGAGAACATGCTGGGAAAGGAGGGGGAGGGATTCAAGATTGCGATGTCGGCGATAGACTGCGGACGCATAGGGATATCTGCCCAGGCAGTCGGTATCGCCCAAGCAGCCCTCGACGACTCAGTGAAATATGCAAAGGAGAGATTCCAGTTCGGCAAACCGATAGGTGATTTCCAGGCCATCCAGTGGAAGATCGCTGAAATGGTCACTCTGACCAACGCGGCCAGGCTTATGACTCTGAGGGCTGCCTGGAAGAAGGACAAAGGTGAGAGATTCACTATGGACGCCTCGATGGCGAAGCTTTTCGCATCGGATGTGGCGATGAGGGTGACGAGAGAGGCGGTCCAGGTGCACGGTGGACACGGCTACATGAAAGGGTCGAACGTGGAGAGGTTCTTCAGGGACGCGAAGATCACTGAGATCTATGAAGGCACGAGCGAGGTGCAGAAGATCGTCATCTCGAGGGAGATGCTGAAATAGAGACTTCATCAGACTCTGGATGAGCATATCCTCTTGTCTGCCCTCAAAACTCGAAAGAAGAGATGCTGGACTAGAGCAATTCCCCAGCTAGAGTCTCTCAATGAAGTGCTTCGCACTCAAGTAAAACATTAAATATCAAACCATGTATTCGCCGAGTGTTGTCAACACTCGCGGGATGTTGGCTCGAGGTGTATGAAAAATGGAAGAGACCCTGTGCAATGTAGAATTCCTGAAGAGCAACTCGACTTATGTGGCAAGAGTGCAGAGTGACCTCGGCGGAGTTAGAGAATACAGGAGCTCAAGTCTCGAAGAGGTTCTTGAGCAGGTAATCATTGACCTGCAAGAGGAGTTCGAGACCGCGGTATGATCCGTCCCGCACCTTTATTGACTTTGCTGTTGGAGTTCTAAGGAAGCAGGGCCTCCCGACGATTGGATGGTTACGAATTCGATGTAAGATTCTGGGGGGTTTCGGATGCTGGAAAAGGAGAAGTCGGAATACGAGAACGTGATCTCCACGTATTACGGTGACGATCAGGTCACCGCGCTCATAACGCTCAAAATAGACACGAAGGATGCTGAAGCGGTTGCGGAGAGGATCTCAGAATATGACGTAGTTGAGGACGTCTTCCTAGTAACTGGCGATACGGACGTAATGGCGAAGGTCAAGTTCCAGAACTACAATCAATTGAAGCGGTTTCTCGTCGAGAAGGTCGCTAACGTTCAAGGAGTGAAAGACATAAAGACGCTGATGGTGGTGATGACCTTCAAAGAGAGAGGAGAATTGAAGGTGGAACCGACCATAGAGAAGTCCAGTGAGGGAGGATAAGGGGTTCGACCTAGTACGAAGACATGATAGAGGTGGAAACATGGACAGCAATATCAAACTTAAGCAAATCATTGGAGTCCTCGACCAGCTCGCTGAGGACACGTCGGTTCCAAGAAACATCAGGAGGGGGGCCACCGACGCGAAAGAACGGTTGCTTCTCCAAAGCGAAGCCTTGGACGTTAGAACCGCGAGCGCGATAATCATACTTGACGAATTGGCGAACGACCCGAACATTCCGCTACACGGCCGAACGCTCATTTGGAACATAATTAGCCAGCTGGAGACCGTTGGATGAGACCGTTACAAAGGATCGAATTCTAGAACTGCGAGTTGCGCGTCTAGTTACTCGTCCCTCGGGTTTGCGAGTTCTAGCCAAGAAGATTTAAAACGCCGATTGTGGATTTAGTGCGGAGGCGGCTGTAGTCTAGTGGTTAGGACTGAAGCTTCCCAAGCTTCAAACTCGGGTTCAAATCCCGGCAGCCGCACCAAGACGCATATCGTAGATGTCAAATTGAATCGATGCGTTCTCGACGAGACTTGCAGTCAAGTCATCCATGATCCGATTCCATTCACAGCTACGGAAATTTCGAAAGACATATGTGGACATACGAAAGACTAACACTCGAAAAGGTCGAGAAGTAGATTTATATTCTCATTCCAGCATGACGCGGAGACGGTGACACAAATGAAGAAAGACATCGGAGGGAGGAACTGTCTCTATCCCCTTCCCACGGTGCTAGTGGGGGCGCAGGTGAATGGGAGACCGAACTACATCACAATGGCCCATGTCGGCATTGCGGATCCGGATTCGATCTCATTGGGAATGAACAAGAAGCACTACACGAACATCGGGATAAAAGAAAACAGGAGCTTCAGCGTCAACATCCCTCAGGAGAGCATGGTGAAAGTGGTGGATTACTGCGGAATCGTATCCGGTAAGAATGAGGACAAATCTGCCCTATTCAAGACCTTCTACGGAAAACTGGCGACCGCACCGATGATCGAGGAGTGTCCCATCTGCATGGAGTGCGAATTGGTGACAACTGTTGACTTCCCGAATCATGACCTGTTCATAGGAAAGGTCGTTGCGACCTATATCGATGAGGAAGCCATGACCAACGGGGCCTTGGACTTCTCGAAGATACATCCAATCCTTTTCACGATGACCGATCGCAGCTACTATCGTGTCGGAGAGAGACTCGCCAAGGGGTGGACGATTGGAAAGGAATTCAAATCGCCGAAGGACCGCTGAAGACATAGCATGGCCTTGGGTGCGACAATCCGGAACCATTCCAAGTATGTCTTGAAATCATAGGAACGCTGTCTGGGCATGTATGTATTCGATTTCCAGTTCATGCACTGATGTCAGCAGCATGGTCAAGAACGGGCCATTTCCTTTTGTCTGACTTTCCCTACAGGAGCGAGATAGATCGTGAATTCCTCCGTGCCGTCTACTCCTAGAAGGGCATCCATCTTCTCCTGATCATAGGCTGCTACAGCGCAAACACCTGCACCGATTGCCTCGGATGCGAGATAGAGATTCTGGCAAACATGGCCTGCATCAATCGCAATGACCTTATGCGCTCGACTGAGGTATCGCCACTCCGAACGATATGGAATCACCGTCCAAATGAAGACCAATGCCGCTCCGCCAACGAACTCTTGTCCGAGTACCCCGTCGATTAGCCCGTTCTTGAATTCGGGGCCGGTATCCGACACAAAGAGGAGACCATGGGTCAGAGGAAGATAGCGATAGAGTCCAGGTCGAATATCTTCCACACGATCTACTACCAGATAGGTTTCGAAAGGATGGCGTGCTCCGGCAGATGGGACTGTACGAAGAGTGTGAACGCTTCCCTTGGAGATGCTTCTCACGCCCTGCGTGGCCCATAGCAAGAACGAGAGTTCCTCAAAGCTCAGCGATTCCTCCAAGAAGCTCCTGTGACTTCTACGTCCATCTATCACGTCTATCATCGGCTTGAGTGCGATCGACAGCTTGTCCGGTGGAACGAGATCAAACACCTCAGCATCCTTTGGAACTGGCTTCTGAAGCGGCGGCGGTGGGACACCCCTTTGCTGATCCGACCTCAGGTCCTCGATTTGTATGTATTGGGAGACGTGCTTCAGGAATTCCCGGTTCTTTTCAACAGATTTCACTCAGTGTCACCATCCTCGGTCTAGGCAAGAGACATGCTCTAAGTGATTCTCAACTTCAAATGAATTGTGGAAAGGGACATTCGACAGATTGGACGCGAGCGCACCGCATTCGCAGGGTAGACATGGATGAGCCAGTCTCCCCGGTAGGATAAAGCGAATACACCAATGACCTACTCATTGAATTGCACAAGCGTAAATCTATTCCCGTCTGGATCAGTGAATGTTGCGGCCCGACCTCCCCACGGCTGGTCCTCGGGTGGGGTCAGGAAATGAACATTCATCTCGACCATATTCTGATATTCTCTTTCAAGGTCATCTACCAGCAGGAAGATACTCTGTTTCCCGCCTGGCTCCAGGCCGAATTCGACACCACCAACGTCGAAAATTGCATAATTGGACCATTTCCCCGTCATCTTCAGCCCAAGAACGCCTTCGTAGAACGCAATCGCGGAGCCCAAATCCGATACGGGGAATGTTATGTGATTGACCTTCCTTATCACGACTTTGACCTCCTTCCGTTGTGATTCTATTGACCATCATGCTAGATAGCGTTTGTCGTTCTAGGTCTTCGACGAGACTCTGATTCTCGTGAGTTAGCATCACAACCGCTTCCATCTGCTCTTCTTTGAGATGCTGTCCGACGCGACTGGTACCTCGTGACCCCGTTCCGAG
>Ga0153916_10001587_pt1 | contig 16425 bp, 27 predicted proteins | sample Opewatmetagenome_FD_109642 | JGI IMG/M metagenome (GOLD analysis project Ga0153916, IMG submission 109642) | Freshwater wetland microbial communities from Ohio, USA - Open water 3 Core 3 Depth 4 metaG | ecosystem: Environmental > Aquatic > Freshwater > Wetlands | place: USA: Ohio, Lake Erie...
ATGATGATTGACCGGTTGGGCAAGCTTTATAATGTTCCGGTGTACGAGACGCCAGTGGGCTTCAAGTATGTAGCGCCCCTTATGGTAGAGAAGAAGGCGCTTATCGGCGGCGAGGAGAGTGGTGGCTACGGCTTCCGCGGTCACATTCCCGAGCGCGACGGCATACTCGCCGGCCTGTACTTTCTCGACTTCATGATAAAAACCGGCAAGACGCCGTCGCAACTGCTGGATTACCTGTTCAGCAAGGTCGGCCCGCATTACTACGACCGCATCGACGTCCATGTCGCCTCGGATGAGCACCGAAAATATACCGATAAACTAGCCAAAAGCTCCGTAGAAAGCATAGCCGGCACCAAAGTAGCCAGAGTGGACACCACGGACGGCTTCCGCTATATTTTGTCCGATAACTCCTGGCTGCTTATCCGTTTCTCCGGCACCGAGCCGCTTATCCGCATCTATGCCGAAAGCAGCACCTTGAAGCAAGTACAAAAACTGCTTGATGGCGGTAAGAAATTATTGGGGCTTTAAGAGATGGTAAATTTAGACGATGCTAAGATATATCAGCAGTTAGACCCGGAAAACATGCGGGGGCATCTTCACGGCTTGCCCCGGCAATGCCGCGCCGCCTGGGATAAAGCTACCAAATTCCAGCTGCCAGAAGATTACGCGGACGTCGATAAGGTGGTTATTTCAGGTATGGGCGGCTCGGCCATAGGCGGCGATTTAGTCCGCAGCCTGTTTTCGTGGAACAAAAAACCGATAATATTCGTCAGCCGCGACTACAACCTGCCCGCCTTTGTTGACGACAGGACACTGGTTATCGCTTCCGGCTACTCGGGTAACACCGAGGAGACGCTGTCTGCCTTTTCCCAGGCATTAGACAGGAAGTGTAAAAAGCTGGCCATCACCACCGATGGCGAGCTTAAGAGACTGGCCGAAAATGCCGGAGTACCGGTGTTTATTATAGATTACATTTCCCAGCCCCGGGCCGCCCTGGGCTACAGCTTCATGTCACTGCTGGCTTTCCTGCAAAAGCTGAACTTCATAGGAGATAAATCAGGCGAGGTTGAAGCTATGATTAAAGAGCTGGAGAGCCTATTAAAGGAGCTTGAGGAGGCTGTGCCCTCCGGCTCCAACCCGGCCAAGCAAATGGCTACCAGACTGCAGGGCAAGATTGCCGTTATTTACGGCGCCGGCATTCTCTCCGAGGTGGCCCATCGCTGGAAGACACAGATTAATGAGAACGGCAAAGGTTGGGCTTTCTACGAGACATTCTCCGAGCTTAACCACAACGCCGTCGTCGGCTACCAGTTCCCTAAGGAGCAGGCTTCGAAGATACATGTGGTCATGCTCCGCTGCCCTTCGCTTCACCCACGCATATTAATCCGCTACCAGATTACGGGCGAGTTTCTGGAGCAGAGCGGCATCGGCCACGAAATTATTGACAGCCGCGGCAAAAGTGAACTGAGCCAGATGATGAGCCTGATTTACCTGGGCGACTGGGTCAGCTACTATCTGGCTATGCTTAACGAGATCGACCCCACGCCACTGAATGCCGTAGATTACTTCAAGAAGCGGCTGAGCCAGACTTAGAAAGGAGATGAGAGCCATGACTGAAATCCTGCATCTTCAATTCACCTGAGTTTGAGCCAAGTGGCTTGGTGCAAGTTCTGCATCAGTCAACTCGCAGAACCTCCGTTTCCGTAATATCAGGAGGCTTATGGTTATCTAGCGTGTTTTAAGTAATGCCTCCTGAAGCGATGGTGCGGAGTTTCTCGGCCATCGCTTTTTTATTTATGTTATCAATTAACAAATAGGGAGAAAAAAGGTGAGAAATAAGATATTTCTTATTCAATCTGAGGGCCTGGGGATAGGAGACGACCAACTGGGCTCAATGCTCATGGCTAATTTTCTGCGATTGCTTGGCGAAAGTGAAGACAAGCCGGGCAGCATGATATTCTGGAATGCCGGGGTCCGCCTTTTATGTGAAGGTTCGCCGTTTTTGAATCGTTTGAAGCCGCTTGAAGAGCAGGGCGTGGAGCTTCTAGCCTGCACCACCTGCCTGGAATACTTTGAGCTGACAGATAAACTCGCGGTGGGTAAACCGACAAATATGATGAAGTCCATTCAGTCAATGCTGAGAGATGACGTGGTCTGCCTGTAAATATGGACGACTGGAGTCAATCCATCTTCTTGGGGAACCAGCCGGACCTCTTAGCCCACCAGAAGGCACCAAAGGTGGCTAAAACAGTAGATATAACCAGAAGGGCTATATACCAGCCTCTGTCATTGGGCGTCATAGCAAAAGCAGTATTGCCGAAGATGGTGGCTAGCGTATTGGGCACCAGCACGGCGGTGCCCAAAATAGTCAGATAGGTCATAATCATGGCCATCCGGTTGTTGAGTACCTGCAGCTGGTTGTTATATATCGACTGCAATACTTCCAGTCCTGAAGCCAGCACTTCGGATAGATGCTCAGCCAGACCTATCTGCTGCTTTACATCCTCAGCCAGCAAACCTATATGTTCCAGTATATGTGTGTCGTCAGATATAATCTCAGCGTCCCCGTAACGCACGTCATGGAGCACATCAACCGTCTCCCAAAGTGCGTCCAGATATCTGATAAGTGAATGCTTCATGCCGTAAATCTCCGGCCCCAATATGTTGCGCGGAGTCTCTGGATTCATCAGCCGCTTGTTAAGTTCATCGCCGTGTTCTTCGATCTGGCGCAGGTGCTCGAAATTCCGGTCGTTATTCTGGTCGATGATGCGTATGAGCAGCATAGTCAGCTTATCTTCGGGAGAGGCATCAATGGGTATCTTCTGCAATACTTTTGTGGAATAGCGGCGCAAGCGGCTGAATCTGCGGTCCACATCCAAGGGGTGGATGGTAAGAATGAGGTTCTTTCTCAAGAGGAGCAGCGTGGTGTGAGTTTGCACGTCAGGGTGTTCATGAAGCCGAATCTGAATTGAGGGAAGCTTCAGCCCCATCTCGATATCTAAATCTTCGTACAGCAGTCTAGACTCTCCGCTCAGCGACGAAATAAGTTGGTCGCTGAATCCGAGAAGCGTGCCGCCGATGCAGCCTTCTTTTACAAAATCGCTGGTACGAAAATCTACCCAGGCTAGTATGGCACCGCTGAGTATTTCCAGAATGCCGGCCGGCGAATCGGCTTCATCGGTGAACAGACTGCCGTCGGCACAGATAGCTGCGCAGAACCAACCCTTCATAGAGGTCTCGTCTCCATTGTGCTTTTCCGGCAAGCAAACTTTTCCGCTAATATGAAGCTCTTTTTCCATATCGCTCATTACGCTGGCCGCGACAGCTTTGGTTCTTTTCCGAGTCACAGTTTGTTTTATCATTGCTTTCTCCGCCGAATTATGGCAGGCAAAACGGCATCAGTCAAGCCCGCCCGATAATGGAACCAATACTTAATAGAGAAAATATAAACAAGTTTGAACAGACTTGTGCGGTTTCGCGCGTTAGGACACTTTACCGCTTCGTATATTGAGGTGCTTTACGGGCGCGCTTGAGCCCGTACTTCTTGCGCTCTTTTATTCGGGCGTCGCGGGTCAATAGCCCTTCCTGACGCAGCAGCGGCCTGAACTGCTCGTTAGCAGCCACCAGAGCCCGGGCAATGCCGTGTCTAATTGCCTCGGCCTGCCCGGTAACACCACCGCCGGTCACTTTAACCTGAACATTAAACTTGCCCACGGTATCCGTAGCCTTAAAAGGTTGCTCAACGTTGTGGCGATGTTCAAGGCGTGGGAAATAATCCTGGTAGGGTTTGCCGTTGACCATAATTTCCCCTTTGCCTGAGGACAGCTTCACCTGCGCTATGGCGCATTTTCGTTTGCCTAAGCCACGGTCATATGTCTGATTAGTCACCAGATTCAACTCCCCTTTGCAGTCGTTTTCTTACCGGCAACCTGTGCCTTGTGAGGATGGCTGTCATCGGCGTAAACCTTGAGCTTCTTAAACATAGCCCTGCCCAATCGATTATGTGGCAACATGCCCCTGACCGCATGCTCAATCACTCTAGTCGGGTGAGCAGCCATCATCTCTTCATAAGTTTCGGCTTTAAGGCCGCCGGGATATAGTGAATGCCGATAATAGGTCTTTTGCTTCGGTTTCTTCCCGGTGACTCTAACCTTGGTGGCGTTGAGCACTATCACAAAATCGCCCGTATCAAGGTACGGAGCGTATGTCGGCTTATGTTTGCCCATGAGCAAGTTGGCTGCCTGTGTGGCCAGTTTGCCCAGTGTCTTACCGGAGGCATCGATAACATGCCACTGGCGTTCGACATCTTTAGCACTGGTTGAATAGGTCTTCATATGGCTAGCTCCAGGTTGTCCGGATAATTAACCTTAGTTAGAAAGAGGCCGTAAGCCGGTGCCGTCGGTCCGGCTAGCCCCAGCACCTTCGCCTCCATAATATGGCGAAATTCATCAAGCCCCACTTTATCCAAACCGACCCTTATTAGCAAGCCAATGGTGTTACGGACTTGATGGGGTAGAAATGAATCAGCTGTCACGTGATAAGTTACCAGGTCGTCCTTCTTAGTCACCTGCGCTTTATAGACAGTGCGCACCGTGCTTCTTAGCTTGCCCAGAGCAGTAGCAAAAGAAGAGAAGTCATGTTTGCCCTCAAGAAATTTACACGCTTTATTCATAATTCTCGTATTCAACTTGTTAGGCACAAAATATGCAAAACCCTCGTATAGAGGAGACCGGGTTGAGCCATTCAATATATAATAATCATATTCCCGGCTCACAGCATCACGTCTGACGTCAAAATCCATATTCACTTTACAGGCACCTTTTACTGCAATATCTTTCGGCAGATAGTAATTTAAGGCTCTGATAAAAACCTGCGGAGTTAAGCTGGAGAGCGTCCGGAAGCTAACTACCTGGCCTCTGGCATGCACACCGGTATCAGTCCGGCTGGCAGCTATAACACGGCTGCTTTCTCCGGCAACTCTTCGTATAGCGCCTTCCAGCTCAGACTGAATTGTGGGCAACTTGGCCTGCCACTGAAAGCCATAGTAATTTCTGCCGTCATACTCCACAACCAGAACAATCTTGTTAACGCTGTTAAAGAACTTAGCCAACAGGGTCTATTTTTATTCTACCATCCGAATTTGGGCCAGCCGCGCTCCGTCACCAGCCCGCCGCCCCATCTTAACTATCCTGGTATAACCCCCAGCGCGCTCTGCATATCTGGGCGCAAGCTGACCAAATATCTTATCGACAAGCCTCTTATCCGTAACAAAAGACAAAGCCCGCCGCCTGGATGCCAGGCTGCCTTCCTTACCCAGAGTAATCATCTTTTCAGCTAGCCCTCGAATTTCTTTGGCCTTGGCCTCGGTAGTGATAATTTTCTCGTATTTAACCAAATCGGACACCAGGTTACGATAAAGCGCCCAGCGCTGTGCCGTAGGCCGGCTCAGTTTTCGCCCAGCAACATTATGTCTCAATCTTCAGCCTTCCCTTCCGAATCTTCAGCATCTTCCTCCTTCTCGGATGTAGACCTGGATGCCTTCTTCTTTTCCTTTTTTTCTTTAGCCTCCGGGATGAAAGGCAAGTCAAGATTTTTCAGTGCCGTCTCCACTTCCTCTTTGGACTTGGCGCCGAAGCCGGCGAGGGCACACAGCCCATCCAGGCCTTTCTCCAGAATCTGGCCTAACGTAGTGACGCCGCCCCTTCTTAAGCTGTTATAAGTATGAGTGGACAAATTCAACTGGTCTAAAGGCATCAAGTATTGCTCCGGAGGAATCAGCCTCTGCCATACTATTTCGGCTCCCTCCTGGGTGATAGCCTTAGCTAGTTCGCGGAAGCAATTAAACTGCTCTATTAGTATAGCCGCACTCTGGCTGACCGCCTCTATCGGAGACATGGAGCCGTCCGTCCAAAGTTCCAGTATAAGTTTTTCCTGATTACTGCCTTCTCTCAGGCTGCTGGACTCCACCGAGTAATTAACTTTGCGAACCGGAGTAAAAATAGCGTCTATTGGAATGGCCCCAATCGGCAGGCTGTCGCTGGAACTGGCCGGTACATACCCTCTACCTATTTCAACATTAAATTCGACGTCCAGCTTAGCTTCAGGTGCGTCCAAAGTAGCCAGGTAGAGGTCCGGGTTAACGATCTCGAAATCCGCTGACGGTTTAATATCGCCGGCTTTAATTTTCCCTTCTCCCTGTGCCTCCAACCTCAATTTACCAGAACGCTGAGCCAGATGACGCAGTCGTATGGCTTTGACGTTAAGCAAGAAATCTATAGTGTCTTCTTTAAGGTGAGGAATAGTTGAGAATTCATGCTGGACACCAGCAATCATAGCCCAGGTTACCGCGGCACCCGGTAGAGAGCTAAGAAGCACCCGGCGCAAGGCATTGCCTAAAGTAACGCCATACCCCTTTTCCAAGGGTTCAGCAACGAAACGGCCGTACGTTTCGTTTCCTTCAACACATTCTACCTTCGGTAATGCTAAGCCAGCCAAGAGGCCTCCTTAACGAGAGTAGTATTCAACGATAGCTTTCTCATCAAATTTGACTTCAATATCTTCAGCTGTGGGCAGGTTAACAATCTGACCAGCCATTTTTTGTTTGTCCAATGCCAGCCATCCGGGAATAGTCCTGCCTTCAATTTCTTGAACCAGCGTCTTATAATATTCACCCTTACTGCTGCCTTCCCGCCAGGCAATTGCATCGCCGGGCTTCACCAGGCAGGAGGGAATATCCGTCTTACGGCCGTTTAAAAGAATGTGACCATGGCGTACTAACTGCCGGGCTTGAGCGCGGGAGCTGGCAAAGCCAAACCTGAAGACCACATTGTCCAAACGTCTCTCAAGCAAAATTAGAAGGGTCTCACCCGTAATGCCCGGAAGTCTTTCCGCTTCGGCAAAGAATTTACGAAACTGTCGTTCCATAAGTCCATAGGTATAGCGTGCCTTCTGTTTCTCCTGCAACTGAATCCCGCGGTCTGATTTCTTGGCACGGCGCTTACTGGCGCCGGTATAACCGGGGGGAACATCTCTTCGCTCAAATGCACATTTCGAGGTAAAACATCTATCCCCCTTTAGCATCAATTTATCGCCGACACGACGGCATAAGCGACATTTAGCGTCTATATAACGTGCCATTTTTAGACTCGCCTTCTCTTACGGGGTCGGCAGCCATTGTGTGGAACCGGGGTTACGTCCTTTATTCCAGTTACTAAAATCCCAGAAGCCTGAATGGCTCTTATAGCCGCCTCCCGGCCACTTCCTGGACCTCGAACAAATACCTCCACCTGGCGCAGACCGTGTTCCTTGGCTTTCTGTGCAGCTCCCTGTGCTGCCATTTGAGCTGCGTAGGGCGTACCTTTTCGAGAGCCTTTAAAACCGGCGGTGCCGGAACTCCCCCAGGAGATAACCCCACCTTTCTGGTCGGTAAGAGTGATGATGGTATTATTAAAAGAAGATTGAATGTAAGCCTTGCCTTCGGCTACCTGCTTCCGCTCTCTCTTTTTTACACCGGTTTTCTTCTTCTTAGGCATATGGTCTTCATCACTCCTTTATTTCTTGGTGGCTCCACGTTTTTGTCCGCGGCCAGCCACGGTCTTGCGCATTCCACGCTTAGTCCGGGCATTGGTTCGTGTCCGCTGTCCTCGAGCCGGCAATCCACGCCGATGCCTTAGACCACGATAACTGCCGATTTCAATGAGTCTCTTGATATTAAAATTAACTTCCTTACGAAGCGCACCTTCCACTTTATACTCTTTATCAATAACCTCGCGAATACGGCTGACTTCTTGCTCGCTGAGATCCTTCACCCTGGTATCGGGGTTCACGCCACTGGTAGATAAAATCCGATGGCTTAAATTAGGTCCGATACCGTAGATATACTGTAGAGAAACTTCTACCCTTTTATCTTTTGGAATGTCCACACCGGCGATACGTGCCATAAGTTATAACTCCTGCATTATCCCTGGCGCTGCTTATGCTTGGGGTTCTGGCAAATTACCCGAACCACGCCGCGGCGCCTGACAATCTTGCATTTATCACATCGACGTTTAACAGAAGACCGTACTTTCATTTAATCACCTTGAAGCAAAAAACCTCATAATAATAAACTTTGTTGCCACTTATGTCAATACAAACGCTCGTTATTTGAACCGATATGTAATTCTCCCGCGATTCAAATCATAAGGCGAAAGCTCCACTAACACCTTGTCGGCCGGTAATATTCTAATATAATGTTTTCGCATTCTACCCGAAATATGTGCTAGAACCTCATGTCCATTTGCCAGTTCCACGCGAAATGTGGCATTAGGTAAAGATTCAATAACTATGCCTTCGACCTCTATTGCTTCCTTCTTAGGCATACTGCACTTCTATCTATATTATAATAAAGTTAATATCTCCGGTTCATCCTCGCTAATAGCGATAGTGTGCTCAAAATGCGCAGACAGGCTGCCATCTATAGTCAGCACTGTCCATTTGTTGGCCGCAACACGCGTCCGCCAGTCACCAGTGGTGACCATCGGCTCTATGGCCAGAGTCATGCCTTTTCGTAAAACAGGCCCCTCGCCAGCCGGGCCGAAGTTAGGTACTAAAGGGTCTTCGTGCAAGTCTCTGCCAACTCCATGTCCTGAATATTCGCGAACCACCGAGAATCCCATTGTCTCAACGTAGTTCTGGATAGCAGCCGAAACGTCTCCCAGGTGAGCACCGCTACGCGCCTGCTCTATGCCGGCCATCAAGGCAGCTTCAGTAACCGATATAAGTTCTTGAGCCCTAGAATTAATTTTACCCACCCCAACCGTTATGGCGCCATCACCATGGAAGCCGTCAACTATAGCGCCAAAATCGAGTGATACGATATCACCCGTGTTCAATTCACGCTCTCCGGGAATGCCATGCAAAATCTCGTCGTTAACTGAAACACACAACGACGCCGGGAAACCTCGATAACCTTTGAAAGAGGCCTTAGCCCTGTATTTCTTCAGTTCGCTAGCAGCCACTGTGTCAAGGTGGCTCGTTTTAACCCCCGGCTTTATCTCTTCCGTCAATCTTTGTAAAGTTTTTGCCACGATTCTTCCAGCCTGCCGCATAATAGCTACTTCCTGCGGCGACTTTATCACAGTCATTTAGCTTTCACCGACCCCGCCCGAAAGCCTCAATTATCTTCCCTGATACTTTCTTAATATCCTGATTACCATCTACTGCAGCCAGCTTGCCCGCTGCTTTGTAGTAGTTGAGCAGTGGGGCAGTCTGGACGAAATACACCTTAAGTCGCTCTTTAATAGTCGCCTCGGTATCATCCGAGCGCTGATACAATTCGCCGCCGCACTTGTCGCACTTGCCGCGGACCTTTGGCGGTGAGTTTACCTCATGATAAGGCGCCTGGCACTTTCTACATATCCACCGTCCTGTTAGCCGCTTTAACAGCTCTTTTTCAGGCACCTCAATGTATATAGCTTTGTCTATAGCCTGGCCGCGATTAAACATCATCTTATCGAGCGCCTTGGCCTGCTCGATAGTTCGAGGAAAGCCATCAAAAACGCATCCGCCCTTACAATCGGGCGCGTTCAGCCGTTCTGAGATTAGCTGAATGGTTACTTCATCGGGAACGAGCACGCCCTTGTCCATATAGGCTTTGACTGACTTCCCCAGCTCAGTGCCTTTTTCTACAGCCTGCCTAAAGAGGTCGCCGGACGCAATATGAGCCAGCCCCAATTTACCGGCAACCACGGCTGCCTGAGTTCCTTTACCTGCCCCCGGAGCACCGAGAAAAACTAGAAACATAATTATCCTACTTCAAGAAACCTTCGTAACGGCGCATTGTCAGCTGCGCCTCAATTTGTTTCATGGTATCCAAGGCAACGCCCACAACGATGAGAATACCGGTGCTTGATAGAGTCAGCGTAGCGATATCCGTAACCTCCCGAACCAGGAATGGCAAGATCGCTACAACAGCTAAAAAGAGAGCCCCGCCCCAGGTTATCCGGTTTATTACTTTGTCGAGGTAATCGGTGGTGGGTTTCCCTGGCCTAACGCCCGGTATGAACCCTCCCTGGCGTTGTAAGGTCTTCGCCAAATCCATTTGCTCAAATATAACCATAGTGTAGAAGAAGGTAAAAGCCACCACCATCAAAAAATAAATAACCCAGTAAAATAAACCTATGGGCAGAGGTGTATCCGGGCTGAACCACGTCTGAATCGTGTTCGCGAAATTGGTAGGTTCTCCGGCAGGTCTGGCGAAATAACTGGCTATAGTGCCCGGGAAGATCATCAGCGATAGGGCAAAGATAAGGGGTATCATGCCGGCAGTATTCACCCGAAGTGGAATATGAGTAGAACCCGTTTGGCGATACATTCGAGCTCCGCGGAAGGCGGTTCGTGCATATTGAACTGGAATACGGCGATGCCCCTCTGTAAATATAACGATAAGCGCCACTGTAGCTAAGCCAACGATACCAAAGACAATTAGCCCCGGTATATTCTGCATGGATATAGTAGCTCGCCCCACCATCTGCGGCAAACCGGCTACGATTCCGGCAAAGATTATTATAGATACGCCGTTGCCGATACCTCGCTCGGTAATCAGTTCACCGAGCCAGACGAGAAAGACAGTCCCAGCCGTCATAGATAATATTATGGCCACGGTGGGCAAGGCTGCAGCCTGGGCCACCGCTCCCTGGCTGCGCATGAGCGCCAATTGAGCGTAGCCTTGAAGAGCAGCCAGAGGTATAGTCAACCAATGGGTGAATTGATTAACCCTGTTCCTGCCAGCTTCACCTTCCTGAGATAAATTTCGAAGGGCTGGGATCACTGGAACCAACAGCTGCATAACGATAGAGGCGGTGATGTATGGATATACTCCCATGGCCGCCACGCTGAAATTCCTCATAGCGCCGCCGCTGAATAAATCAAGCATGCCTAGCAGCTGATTCTGCTCAAAAAGCTGCCGCAGGGCATTTGGGTCAACGCCGGGCATAGGGACGTGTGCGATGAAGCGAAAGATTACCAGCATACCTATAGTGAAAAGCAGGCGTCGTCTCAGGTCTGGAAGGGAAAAGGCGTCAAGCAATGCTTGCCAGAGACGCGGCCTAGAGCTCACTTGCTGCATTTAGATTGCCTCCACTTTACCACCAGCAGCTACAATCTTCTTTTCAGCAGTGGCCGAGAATTTGTTGGCTTTTACTACCAGTGGACGGTCAACATCGCCACCGGCTAAAATTTTAACCGGATACTTGAAAGACTTGATGAGTCCGATGTCGAGTAGCTCTTTGGGAGTAATCTCAGTATTAGCAGAAAAGGCTTTAAGCTCTCCCACATTTACTATGCTATACTCGGTTTTAAAAATATTAGTGAAGCCGCGTTTTCTGGGTAAACGTTTTATCAGGGCAAGCTGGCCGCCCTCGAAACCGAGGCGAACCCCGCCTCCTGAACGCGATTTCTGCCCCTTGCAGCCTCTTCCGGAATAAGAGCCGTGACCGCTGCCATCGCCGCGCCCGACTCGTTTTTTCTTGTGAGTGGCCCCAGTCGGAGGCTTCAAGTTATGCTGCAGCATTGCTCACCACTTCTACTTTAACTAAATGGCTGACCTTAGCTATCATACCTCTGACCGAAGGTGAATCTTCTTGTTCGACTGTTTCATTCAGTCGATGAAAACCCAAGGCTTTTAAGGTCTGTTTCTGGTCCTTAGCAAACCCGATATCACTTTTTATCCATTTAATACGTAATTTAGCCACCCTCCCCAGCCTCCTTAACCTCAAGCTCAGTTTTTCGCCTAGCTATTGCCGTCTCTGGATGCTCCAGGCTGGCTAAAGCCAGCACCGTCGCCCTGACGACGTTGACGGGATTAGAACTACCCAGAGACTTGCTAAGTATATCTTTTATACCTGAAGCTTCAATAACTGCACGTACGCTGCCGCCGGCTATAACTCCAGTCCCAGGTGCCGCCGGCTTGAGTAATACCTTTGCCGCGCCTGACTTAGCCAAAACCTCATGAGGTATAGTAGTCCCTGACATGGTTACCTTGTAGAGTCCCTTTCGGGCGACAACGCCGGCCTTGCGTATTGCCTCTGGTACCTCCTTAGCCTTACCCAGGCCCATTCCCACATGCCCATTGCTATCGCCGACAACTACCAGAGCTCTAAAACGAAGACGCTTACCGCCTTTGACTACCTTGGTTATGCGGTTCAGTGAAACTAGCTTCTCGCTAAGCTCGAGCTCGCTAGCATCAACACGGATTTTTTCCTGAATTAACCTCTTTATTGCTTTCATATGTAAACCTCAAAAATCCAGGCCGGCTTTTCTGGCAGCTTCTGCCAGAGCTTTAATTCGTCCATGATACTTACATCCACCTCTATCAAAAGCTAATTTTTTTATTCCTTTATCTAAGGCGCGTTGAGCCACGAGAAAGCCAACCTGTTCGGCAACTTCCGTTTTCTTCTTACCTTTGATTTTGTCCTTTATATCCGCATCCAGACTGCTGGCTGAAACCAGCGTACACCCCTTGGAATCATCTATAACCTGAGCATGAATATTTTTCAAGCTGCGGAAAACACAAAGCCTAGGTCTGGCGGTAGTGCCGATTACCCTGGCTCTAACCCGCTCATGCCTTCGATGTCGCGCTACCCTTGTATCAGTCTTTACCGCCAATGTTTATCCTTTCAGAGCTGCTTTGCCCGCTTTACCGGGTTTTAGACGAAGTCTTTCGCCGGCATACTTAACGCCCTTCCCTTTATAAGAGTCCACTGGCCTCAGGGCTCTAATCTGCGCCGCGGTCTCGCCGACGAGTTCTTTATCGGTGCCAGTAACCTTGATACGGTTAGTCCCTTCCACCACAATCTCCACACCCACCGGCGGAGAAAAATCCACAGGATGGCTGAATCCGATTTGTAGAGATAGTTTATTGCCCGCCTTCTGTGCTCGATAACCAACGCCGCTCAACTCAAGAACTTTTTCAAAGCCCTTGGTTACACCCTCAACCATGTTGGCCAAAAGACTCCTGGTTAAACCATGCAGAGCGCGATGATTTCTATTATCAGAAGGTCGCGCCACTATCAAACTTCCATCCTTCAATGTAATGGACATATCAGGGTGGAATGAGCGTACCAGCTTGCCCTTACCACCCTCTACTGTAACCTCGTTGTCCTTAATATTAACCTTAACGCCTTGAGGCACAGTTATAGGCATTAATCCTATTCGAGACAAGGACAATACTCCCTAAGATTATTTACCAAATATAGCATAACAATTCACCACCGATATTTTTGTGCCATGCCTCCTGGCCGGACATAATGCCCTTAGATGTGGACAAAATTGAGATGCCAAGTCCACCATAGACGCGGGGAATCTCACGGCCTCCAACATATAATCTCAAACCCGGCTTACTGGCTCTTTCCAGGCCGGCAATGGCAGGGCGTCCGTCTATATACTTAAGAGATATCTTGATTATTCGCTGCGGTTTGCCCTTTAGCACGGTATAATCGGTTATAAAACCTTCGTCTTTCAGTATTTTAGCTATTGATAGCTTGATTTTCGAAGCCGGTACCTGCACGCTATCATGGTGCGCCATGATGGCGTTTCGAATTCGAGTTAACATATCAGCTATCGGGTCGGTAACCATTAATCTATGCCTCCAGCACTTTCAATCACCAGCTAGATTTTCTGACCCCCGGGATTTCACCTTTCAAAGCCAGCTGCCGAAAACAAATACGACACATGCCGAATTTGCGAATATAGGCACGCGGCCTGCCGCACAACTTGCATCTGCTTCGGTGCTGCACTTTGTACTTAGTAGGGCGCTGTGATTTTAAAACCATAGATAACTTTGCCATTGTCTGAGAACTTAACTCCTTCTAAAAGGCATGCCCAGAGATTCAAGCAGGCCCTTGCCTTCCTCATCGCTATTTGCAGTAGTGACGATGACTATTTCAAATCCTCGCAATTTATCCACTTTATCATAATCAATCTCAGGAAAAACCACTTGTTCCTTAACGCCTAGGGTATAGTTTCCCTGACCATCGAACGAATCCTGGGGAACCCCTTGAAAATCCCTCATCCTTGCTAAAACAACGCTGACCAACTTATCGAAGAAGTCATACATGCGTCCGCCCCGAAGTATCACCATCATACCAATAGGCATGCCGGCTCTAAGTTTAAAGGCAGCAATGGACTTCTTGGACCGGGTGATTACGGGATGCTGTCCTGCAATAGCCGCCAAATCCTTTTCAGCGCTTTCTAAAGCCTTAGGATTTTGTATGGCTTCTCCCAGGCCAATATTTAACACGATTTTGCTGAGCCTAGGCACCTGCATCACGTTCTTATATCCGAACTTTTTCATTAGTTCGGGCACTACGTCTTTATTATATTTTTCTTTCAAACGGGATACTGGCAAAATACACCCTTCAATCAGTCGATTACTTCTTCACAGGCGCGACAAACTCTCGCCTTTCTACCATCGCTGAGAAAACGAAAGCCCACTCTGGTTGGCTTATTACATTTGTTGCAAATTAACATTACATTAGATATATCCAGGGGTGCTTCTAACTCAATTATGCCCGCCTGTCTGGCTTGACCTTTAGCACGGGAATGACGCTTAATCATATTAACGCCTTCTACGATAACCTTGTCTTTCTTAGGTAAAGCCTTCCGTACCTTGCCCTTCTTACCCCTATCTTTGCCGATAATAACCAGCACTGTATCATTTTTCCTGATTTTCATTTTATAGAACCTCAGGAGCCAGCGATATTATCTTCATAAAATTCTTATCTCGGAGCTCTCTGGCTACCGGACCAAAAATGCGTGTTCCTCTGGGGTTGTTTTTATCATCCAAAATTACTGCGGCATTATCATCGAATCTGATATAAGAGCCATCTGGGCGATGATACTGCTGAGTTACACGCACCACCACTGCTCTAACGACTTCGCTCTTTTTAACTATGCCACCAGGTATGGCTCGCTTCACCGTACCTACGATAATATCGCCAACAGTAGCATATCGCCTTCGCGTGCCGCCAGGCACGTTAATGCACATTATTTGCCGGGCTCCGGTATTATCCGCTACTTTAAGTCTGGTGTAAGACTGAATCACTGCTTATATACCTGACTGAATTTAGATTACCTCAGTCGGCTCCTTTTCAGCCACTTCCTTTCTGCCTATTACTTCTACTACCCTCCAACATTTGTCTTTAGATAAAGGACGGGTTTCAACTATCTTAACCACGTCGCCAACTTTGCACTGATTAGTGACATCATGTACCTTGAATTTGGAGGCATCTCTGACTACTTTCTTATAAAGAAGGTGACGCCTTAAGCTTTCCACCAATACGACCACCGTTTTATCCATCTTGTCGCTGATGACGGTGCCGGTCCTCGTTTTTCGATTCTCTCTCATAAGCTATCTTATACCAAGCTCCCTCTCTTTTAATATCGTCTCCATTCTGGCGATTTTCTTCTTTACTTTAGGTAGCTCGCGGTGATTGGCCAGCTGCCTGGTAGATAACCGAATTTTTAAATTAAAAAGCTCCTGGCGAGCTTCACCCAGCCGCTTTAATAGTTCCGCGTCAGCTACAGTACGAACTTCGTCCTTCTTCAACTTGTTGCCTCTTCTTTAACCGTCTCTTTGGCTACAAATCTGGTAGCAATAGGCAGCTTATAAGCAGCTAAATGCAATGCTTCTCTAGCCATATTTTCTTTGATGCCGCCTATTTCATATATCATTCTCCCCGGCCTGACCACGGCTACCCAGTGGTCGGGAGTACCTTTGCCGCTACCCATCCGCGTCTCCGCCGGCTTCTTTGTTACCGGCTTATCCGGATAGATGCGAATCCACATCTGGCCACCACGGCGCAGATAACGAACAATGACGCGGCGCCCGGCTTCAATCTGCCTGGCGGTCAACCAGGCTGCTTCCTGCGCCTTCAACCCGAAATCACCGAACACAAGAGTGCTTCCTGAATGAGCCTTGCCTCTCCTTTGCCCTTTATGTGTTTTACGATACTTCACTCGCTTCGGCTGTAGCACTTTCTCTCCTTACCTCAGGATAAATATGCCCCTTGTAAACCCAGACCTTAACTCCGATATTGCCCAATGTAGTCCGGGCTTCGGCAAAACCATAGTCGATATCAGCAGAAAGCGTATGTAACGGCAACTGGCCCTGCAGGGTGGTTTCACGGCGGGCAATTTCATTGCCGCCTAACCTTCCGGCGCAGCTTATCTTCACTCCTTTAGCCCCGGCTTGCATTGTCCTGAAAGCCGCCTGTTTCATGGCTCTCCTGAAAGCCATACGACGTTCAAGCTGGTCAGCTACATTCCTGGCCACCAAACGAGCTTCCAACTCAGGTTGTTCGACTTCCTTTATCGATAGCCGCACTCTTTTACCGGCGGTTTCCTCTAAGTATGACCTCAATTCTTCCGCTCGCTGTCCCCCTCTGC
>Ga0153916_10001588_pt1 | contig 16424 bp, 9 predicted proteins | sample Opewatmetagenome_FD_109642 | JGI IMG/M metagenome (GOLD analysis project Ga0153916, IMG submission 109642) | Freshwater wetland microbial communities from Ohio, USA - Open water 3 Core 3 Depth 4 metaG | ecosystem: Environmental > Aquatic > Freshwater > Wetlands | place: USA: Ohio, Lake Erie, Old...
AAAGGCTGGCTCGAAAACCCATCCAGGCGCGACCGTCTGATTGCTGCTTCTCAAGTCGGCATAACCATGGTTGGGTTGGCCTTAGGTGCCACCGGTGAGAATACATTCCAAAAGCTTTTATCACCCTATTTCGATACCCTCACCATCCCAAGCAATCTAAAATTTCTAAATCCTGTAATCGATGCGTTGCCGCTGATCATCTCCCTGATTACAATAACTTATTTAGCAGTAGTACTTAGCGAAATGGTACCCAAGGTTGCTACGCTGCAACAACCGGAACGGATAGCCATGCTCACCGCCCAACCGATGACGATATTCATTACGATATTCAAATTATTTATCGACGCACTGGACTGGTCAACCCGTCAGATACTGCGCTTGTTCGGTTTGCAGTTGGTAAAAGAGCAATCACTCTTTTATAGCGTGGATGAGCTGAAGGTAATTATTACCGAATCAGAAGAAGGCGGAGTGCTCGAGCCACCCGAGCGCCAGATGCTAGAATCGGTGTTCGATTTTGGAGGTCTGCTGGTGCGACAGGTGATGGTGCCGCGCACAGAGGTGGTGGCGATAGAAGCGGATACCAAGCTGAATGAGATCATCAGCATGGTTACCCAATACACTTTCACTAAGCTGCCCGTCTACGAAGATGACCTGGACCAGATCATTGGGATTTTACACGTCAAAGACGTGCTGAGAGTGATGAACCAGCCGGATCGCCAGGAGATAACGGCGCGTGAGGTGGCACGCGAGACACTTTACATCCCCGAAACCCTGCCGGTAAACGACCTATTGCACCAGTTCCGCCATCACCGCCAACACATTGCCATCGTGCTGGACGAGTATGGTGGAACAGCCGGACTGGTGACCCTGGAAGATCTGCTCGAAGAGATTGTGGGCGAGGTGAGCGACCAATTCGATGAGGGCGCTCCAGAAATACAAAACCTGCCTGATGGCACTGTGCTAATCGACGGGTTAACCCTGATCGAAACGGTGAACGAGCAGCTCAACCTCAACCTGTCGGACCCACACTATGATACGATCGCCGGATATTTCCTGGGTAAGCTTGGGCACATCCCCAAGAATGGGGAAGGGATCGAAGCGGGTGGGGTGAAATTGCAGGTCGAATCGATGGATGGTTTGCGCATTGCCCAATTAAGACTTATCCGACCGAACGATGCTCCGCCTGACTAAATGACCGTCTTTGTCGAAGTCGCAGTCAATGTGCCGCAGGTGAGTGGCACTTTCCATTACCATCTACCAACTTCACTGGAAGGTATCGTCCAGCCGGGCCACCTGGTGGAAGTGCCCTTCGGTCGCCAGCAAGTGCAGGGGGTCGTCTTCAGGTTCGTGGAACAACCCGAGGTGCCCGAAACGCGCCCGGTACTCTCTCTGCTGGATTCGGAGGCTGTGTTGACACAGACGCAAATCAGGCTGGCGGGGGAGCTGGCCGAATCTACCCTGGCCCCATTGGCAGCCTGCATCGATCTGATGATTCCGCCCGGGCTGGCACAACAGGCTGATACGCTCTACGAGAAAAGCACTCCAGATATTCCCCTGTCACACCCACTTACCAGCCTTCAAAACCGGATACTAAAACTGCTGACTGAACGCGGCTCACTGCGTGGCAGGCAGCTGGACAACGCCTTCAGACATGTCGACTGGCGAGCGTCGGTTCGCTCGTTGATCAATCAAGGATTACTGAGCACAAAAACTGTGCTTCCTCCACCCACTGTGCAACCAAAAACAATCCGCACAGCCCGCTTAGCCTGTCCGCCCCAGGTGGCTGAAGAACAAATGCCCAGCCTGGGGAAGAATGGCAGCCCGGCCTTGCAACGCAGGCAAGCGATGCTGCGAGTGCTGCTCCGTGAAGCGGGTGAGGTGGATGTAGCCTGGCTCTATGCTGAAAGCGGAGGCAAATTAGAAGACTTGAAGGCACTGGCAAAGCGCGGGCTGGTGCTCCTGGGTGAGGCGGAGGTGTGGCGTGACCCACTGGAAAGCATGGAATTCGTCGCCAGTGAGCCACCCACCCTCACCCCAGACCAAGCTGTGGCATGGAATGAAATCCGGAACGGTATCCAGGCGGCGGTAAAAGGGAAGGACGTCAAGCCCTATTTACTGCACGGGGTCACCGGATCGGGCAAGACCGAAATTTACCTGCGGGCAGTTCAGGAAACCCTGCAAATGGGGAGGCAGGTGATCGTGCTGGTGCCAGAGATTGCCCTGACCCCTCAGACCATCCGGCGTTTCGTCAGCCGCTTCCCAGGGTTAGTGGGTAGCATGCACTCACGTCTTTCGCCTGGCGAACGTTTTGATACCTGGCGCAGGGCACGTCTCGGACAGATCTCCATGGTGATAGGTCCCCGGAGTGCGCTGTTCATCCCCTTTGCCAGACTGGGGCTGATTGTGGTGGATGAGTTCCACGACGATACTTATTACCAATCTGAGACACAGCCGCACTACCACGCCCGTGATGTCGCCGTCGCATACGCCCAGATGTCTGGAGCGGTGTGCGTGATGGGTTCTGCCACGCCGGATATCGTCAGTCGCTACCGTGCAGCAGAAAAGGAATGGCACTACCTGAGTCTGCCATTGCGCATCCTGGCGCACCGCCAGGCAGTCGAAAACCAGGTGCAAAAATTTGGGATCAGCTCACAATACCGGCCCATCGGTGACCAGGCAGAAACCATCGAGCTACCTCCGGTGGAAATCGTGGATATGCGAACCGAGTTGCAGGCCGGTAACCGATCGATATTCAGCCGGGCATTGAAAGAAGCACTCACAGATGTCCTGGCACATAACCAGCAAGCTATCCTGTTCCTCAACCGCCGCGGCAGTGCGACCTATATTTTTTGCCGCGATTGTGGATACATCCTCAAATGCCCGCGCTGTGACCTGCCGTTGACGTATCACATAACAGGCTCAAAAACAGGGATGAACAGCAAGGGGGCTGGGGATACACTCAATTGCCATTATTGTGGCTACAAACGCCAGATGCCTTCCACCTGCCCGCAATGCAGAAGCGAACGCATCCGACAATACGGCACCGGTACAGAAAAGGTGGAAGCCGAAGTCCAATTGCTCTTCCCGCAGGCACACACGCTCCGATGGGATTTTGAAACCACGCGCCAAAAGGGCTCACACGCAGCCATCCTCAGCCATTTCATCAATCACCAGGCCGATGTGATGATCGGGACCCAGATGATTGCCAAGGGTCTCGACCTGCCGCTGGTGACGCTGGTGGGAGTGGTCCTGGCAGACGTGGGTCTCAGCCTGCCGGATTTGCGCTCTGCAGAACGCACCTTTCAGGTGCTTACCCAGGTTGCCGGCAGAGCGGGGCGCAGCCCCTTGGGCGGGCAGGTGATTCTGCAGACCTTCCAGCCCGAACATTACGTCATCCAGGCAGCCTCACGGCATGATTATCAAGCCTTTTATCAGCAGGAGCTGGAGTACCGCCGGCAATTGCATTACCCACCTTTCTCGCACATGGTGCGACTGGAATACCGCCATCGCGATCCGAAGCGCGCTGAAGCTACTGCGAATGCGCTTGCCAGCCAGATCCAGGCATGGCTGAAGGAAGGAGACCTCCGGGAGACGGAGCTGGTGGGACCGGTGCCTTGCTTCTTTTCACGCCTGGGAGGGTTGTACCGCTGGCAACTCGTTTTACGTGGACCCGACCCAGCTGCCTTATTGAGAGGGCGCTCCTTGGGTGATTGGCGGGTTGAGGTGAATCCCCCTTCTTTGCTATAATATTCATATCCATTTTTATAGTCGCTCAAATCGTATTATCGCTAAGCTTTGCGTAGCAATCATCTTATCAGGAGGCCAGCATGGATAGCTTAAAACGTGGGTGGAGATTCCTCAAACAATCCTGGCAGATGGCATTGGCAGACAAAGACCTGATCAAGCCATCCATATTTGCGCTGATCGCGGGAGTCATCGTTACGATCATCCTGGCGATTCCCATCGGATTCATATCCTTCCTGTTGCAAAACAGCCAGGGCGGGCAATGGGTCATCTATGTCTTGGGTGCGATCCTGATCTTCATCCAGTACATGGTGGGATACATTTTCTCCGCCATGACCGTCTATTTGATCTATGGCTACCTGGCGGAAGGTGATGGAAGGATGGACAAGGCCTGGGCAATCGTCAGGCGAGATGTCTGGGATATCGCCAGCCTGGCAGCTGCATCGACAGCTGTCAATCTGCTGAAAAGCGCAGTCAGAGGTAAAGGGAGGAGCGGGGGGCGCAACCTGCTGGCAGGGTTGATCGAAACCGTGTGGACCGAAGCTGCCTTCCTGATCCTGCCAGCCATGGTGATAGAAGATATCAACCTGAAAGGCGGGGTAAAACGCGCAGCCCAGATCGTGAAGGACAACCTGCTCCTGGTGGGGATCAGCACGGTAGGCGTCAAGACGATCACCGGGGTGATCGGTTTTCTGTTGGGCACCTTGGGGATTGGCCTCGGCCTGGGGGTTGGACTGGGGATCGTTTCAGCCAGCCAGGGTTCAGTGGCGGGATTGATCACCGGTGTGACGCTGGGCATTTTAATCATCACACCCTTCATCCTGGTGGCTACGATTATTAGCACCTATACAGGTACGGCATATCACACCTGCCTATACCTGTGGGCAAGGGATGTTGAACGTGCCCGGCAAGCTGGCCAGACTGGGGAAATCTCCGCTCCATCCCCTTTGGCTGCAGTCCTGCAGTGAGGATCCTTTGGGATTAGTTTTTACCCGTCATAGAGAGGTATATGCCCCAAGTACGCCGCGAAGCCCTGACCTGGGATGATGTTAATAAGCTGATCGATCACCTGCTGCCACAATTCCAAGGCGATTTTGAGATCATGGTGATCATCACGCGCGGGGGGATCATCCCAGGTGGTATGCTGGCTGAAGCGACTGGCATCCCCACCATCCTGACAGCAGCTGTGGATTTCCCTGCCGAAGCCGAGCGCCAGCGCACCGGGCTGTTTGCTTGGCCGCGCTTCATCGAATTCCCGAATGACGAGCTGCTGCGTGGCAAGCGCTGCCTGGTGGTGGATGACGTCTGGGGTTCGGGGAGGACCATCACCGCAGTCAAGAACCGTATCACTGCTGCAGGTGGGGCACCATTCACATGTGTGCTGCACTTCAATCCCTACCGTAACCTGTTCGGCAACGTCAGACCGGACTATTATGCCGCCATCACCGACGCCTACATCGTATACCCGTGGGAAATCGACCGCGGGGGTGGAGATAAAGTGCGGCTAGGCTGATTTAGGCTGAGCCGGGCGTTTTTCATGCGGATCGAGCAAGATAACCAACCCCAAAGCCCCCATATCCGCAAACAACATGGGGGCCAGGAATGGAGCGCCACGGATAAAGCGCTCGATCACGATGGCATTTTCCAATGCCAGGTTGCGCAATACATGTAAGGCCACACCCAGGATACCGACGAGCACCAATAGAAACATGGCCAAGATATAAGCCATGAGATCGCTCCGGCGGGGTGCGCCCAGTACTCCTAAGACGAAGGCCACGATCGTGCCAAAGATGCCGATGGCGGTGGGAAGCCACAGCCATGGGTTCTCGAAATTCGTGCGTGCATGGTCGAGCACACTGGAGATCACCGTGGCCAAAGTGCCCAAGGCGACCATAAAAAAGAAGGCATTCGTCTTGGCGTAGGGTAGCTGGAGCGTGCGACCACCCAGAAGGGTGAGGTGACCACTATCAGAAGGCTCTTCCAGCCACACTGCGCTGATACCCATCAAACCAACCAGGGCAAAAGTGAGAGGACCGAGGATAGGAGGCGCCCAGACGAAGAGAGGAATGGATACTCTCTCACTAAGCGGAGCGAATGGCAAGACAGCCCTCAGCAGGTGAAAGTAAGCTCCCAACAAGCCCACCACAAGGCTGGCGAGATAGATGACGGAGGCGAGCACTACGGCGAGCAACCTTTTACGCAACGCCAGGAGACCTGCCAGGACGAGCAGGATACCCGCCAGCGGTCCAAAGATGATCGGGATCCATTCCTTGGGCATAATGGTGCCGCTGATGGAGTGGGCGAGGTAGGTTTCAAGGCCCAACAGCAGCTCATTCAATGCCAGCATGAGTAGCATTGCCTGATCGCGCGTGACGGGGATGCACAGGCGTTTGATAGCGGGGAATGCTGTTGCCAGGTGGTACATGGCTAAGGCGTAGCTCCTGCCGCCTGTAACTTTGCGTTGACCATCTCACGCAGATCAGCCATGGTCTCCAGGAGCGGATAGGAGCCATGCCATTGAGCGTAGTCTGGTCCCTGCATCCATGTGCCAAATTTCGTCGTCCGTCCCCAATAATGCCACAGGTTGAAGTAGGCAAAGTCAATCGGCTCGTCATAATTAGCGGTATTGATCAGCCCCTGGCTCTGAAGAGGGGCAACCAGGTCATTGCTTTGCTGGACCCAATCATTCACATGCTGGGTAGCGGCATCGGCACCTGTGTACAAGTCGTTGACGAAATTCTCGTTGTGACATTCAAAACAGACGCTTTGCATGCGAGCGCGGTTATCCTGCCAGCTGGGACGTTGTTGGCTAATTGAAGCAAACAGGAACCACGAGAGGCGATCGCCCACATCATGAGTAGTGCCGGTTTTTCCAAAGCCGCTCATGTGGCAGAGGGCGCAGGTGGGGGCAGGAAAATCGGTTACGGTCAGGTTCCCGGGCTCAGCATCCCAATGCCAGGCAGAACCCTGGGTGGCATACAGGATGCCATATGCCGATTCCTGGTAGATTTCCCACTGCGGGTGATCGGGACCGATATGGCAATTGTTGCAGGTCTCGGGTTTGCGCGCCTGTTCCAGGCTGAACTGGTGACGGATGTGGCACTTCTGGCAACGGCCAACCGAGCCGTCGGCAGCTGGCACACCGATGCTGTGACAGTTCTCGCAAGTGAAGGGAGTCATGACGGGTCCCTCAATCGCAGCAATGGCATTCCGAGCTTTATCCGGAGCAAACGAACCTTCGGGGATGGCCTGGTACATGGCCAGCAAAGCCGGTGACAGGTCTTTCGACCCGGCAACGGCGATATAGGCTGGCAAGCTGTGACGGCTCTGGTAATATTGATCTACCTCAGCTTTATGGCATTGCTCACACCTGGCGGTGGTGGGTGAAGCCAGGACGTACGATCCCTCGTGCTCGACAGCTCCTGCATAACTGGCAGCAACCTCATGGCAATCGCGGCAGGTCACTTCAGCAGCTGCCATGGCACTGTGGCTGAACTGGTCCACGATGCCAGGTGAAGCCTCGCGATGGCAGGTGACGCATTCATCCGTGCTGGCGGCCAGGACGTCGACCTGGCCAAGGTCAACATTCGTCCCTGCCTGCCCAATCATCAGGATGATGAAGGCAATACCCAAGACGATGAGCACAGAAATCACACCAATAATCAATACCCGATAAGGTCTCAAGCGTGGGGAAGGTTGGTTCATCTTTGCCCTCCATAGATCGTCATGAATGTCATCAGCGGGAGCTATGATTTACGTTAACTCCGATTTCCTACTGGCCCTCAAATGCCGCCCCGACTGACCTCAGAAAATGAACAACCACTCAGGTGGTCATCAACGTTAAGCGTGGTGCGAAACCAGCCAAACACTTTACTAAGTCTATATTATCATGCAGAAATATCCATGGCACAGATTTAATATTAATCGCGGTTAAAAATTCAGGGGAGATATACAGACTTGTTTCCAGGCTTATTCCGCCGGCAAGATCAATGATAGCGACGGCCCTTCCAGCTCACCCCACGGCCGGAAATCACGTTGAACGCAGAAGCCAACATCATGGCGGTGAAAAGCAGCGCACCCAGCGGGAAGGTGAAAGCATACCATCCTGAAATGTTGAAGGCCCGGCAAGCCTGGAAGCGTCGCCAGAGCAGGTATGCCCATAATGTACAACCCTCACCAGTCAACACAAAGGCTGCCAGCCCACCTCCAGAGATGAGCCAAAACAGGCCAGCAACCAGCCAGAAGGGCAATAGGATGGAAACGAACAATCCCAATAGCGCACCAAAGGTTAATAGCCACAGTCGGTCGAGCAGACCCAGGTAGATATTCTTGGTCCATCCCTCCCACATCTCGGGGAGCGAGGTGTACATGCGCGTACTGGCAACTTTACGCCCATCAGCCAGAACCAGGCGGTAGCCAGCGCGCTTGACCAGGATCGCAATGGCTTTATCTTCATCGATGCGGTCCTTCACTGACGCGTGCCCACCGATCTTTTTATAGACCTGGCGCTTAATCAGGATGAACTGGCCGTTGGAGATGGCATCCGGTTTGGTGGGGTCATTCACCCTATCAAGCGGGAAGCCAAAGGATAACCCCAGGAAAACCAGGGGCAGAATGGTCCTTTCCCAGAAGCTACCCAGCTCCTGATCGGTAAAAATGGAGAACATATCCGCCTTGCGCTTCAACGCCTGGAGATAAGCCGAGGATAGCAGCTCAGGCCTGGCAAATGTATCCGCATCTACGAAGCACAGCCACTCGCCACGGGAGGCCGATACACCTTGTAACAGAGCATGCGGCTTACCTGCCCAGCCATCGGGAAGCTCGGACCCCTGGATGACTTCAAGTCGTGGATCAGCCCGGGCAAGCTCGGCTAGGATTTCGGGTGTGGCATCACCGGAGCGGTCGTTCACTACAATAAGCTCATAATTCGGATAGGTTTGAGCGAGCAAGGCCTGGATACTCTGGCGGATATTGCGGGCTTCATTACGCGCCGGGACGATCACCGAAATAAGGGGAAGGTCTTCAAGGGGCGGAGGATTATCCAGATCAGCCTGCGGGTCGACAGCAATCCCCATCTGGTTACGACCATGTACCAGCCAGGCGATATATATACCCAACACCATGGTGAGTGTGGATAAAATGATGTAGATTGACAAGCTTATACCACCCTGAGCAGGCTACCTCGTTCGGTCTTTTCCACCTCGATGCGGTTGGGGAAAGCTTCCTTGAGCTCTTCGATATGCGTGATAACCAACACCTTAGCAAAATCCTTTTTGACCACATTGATCGCTTCGATGAGGTGCTGTCTTCCCATGGCATCCTGGCTGCCAAAGCCTTCATCCACTACCAGGGTTTGCAAGCGCGCCCCGGCACGTTTCGCCAGCAGCTCTGAAAGCGCCAGGCGGATAGCGAAGTTCACCCTGAAAGCCTCCCCGCCCGAATAAAGCTCATAATCGCGCGTGCCTGCCCCATCTGATATAAGGATGTCGAGCGTTTCCTTCAAATCTTCACGCTTCTTATCCTTGTACTGGGCCTGGGTAGCGAAGCGCACCGACATATTCCCCTCGCTCAAACGGTCCAGCAGGTCATTGGCGCGCGTCTCAATCTCGGGTAAGGCCTGTTCGATGAGCAGGGCGGGCACACCGTCTTTGCCGAAGGCCCGTTCGAGCTGTTTGTATTGCCCAACCAACCTGGCATAATCCTGGCGTTGCTCAGTGATCTCCTTCAAGCGGACTTTCAAATCCTTCAGGACCAGCACCTTTTGTTGAGCAGCTCCGACTTCCATGCGCAGACTACTCTCCTGCTCGAGCAGTTCGTCTAAGGCGCGCTCGGTGGTTTCAAGAGCGGGCGCTTCAGCCTGGGCGGCGGCAAGAAGAGCACTCGACTCGTCGAATTCCTGCTGCATACGCTTGAGCTCCACAGACAAGCCATCCAACTGCTTCTGATCATCCTTAATCGCTTTCTCCAGGGGCTGTAAAGCGGCGCGGGCGCTTTCCAAACCCCGATACTCGTCCGAGGCTCCCCTGGCAGCAACCTCAAGATGGCGGCAGGCATCATGGGCGGCAGCATCATAACCGATGGTTTTCAACTCGATGTCGATCGTTGCCAATACCCCGCGTGCCTGTGGAGCGAAGGTTTCGCTCTCCAGGATCGACTTAATTTCCAGCACGCGTGGAGCGCCATGTTCTGCCCAATCTTCTTGTGCCTGCTGAATGTGCTCCAGCTGCCCGTTCAAGCGGGTAATTTCCTGTGTTTGGATAAGCCTGTCATGATCAACCTTCTCAAGGGAAGCGATCTGCTCTTCGATTTCATGCACCAGCTGGTCAGATTCCTTGAGATATGCCTGGTTCGTCCTAAAGCGATCGCCCATCTCTTTGCCCTGGGCGGCAATCTCATCGATCAGCTGCAGCCGGTCGTGCGTCTCGAGCGGGCGCCCACACAATGGGCAAACCGCGCCTTCGGTTTGGGAGAGCTGGTCCATGCGGGCTTTCAACGTGTCCATCTCTGATTTTAAGCGTGGATTCTCAGCCCTGGCATCCGCTTGCCTCTGGCGGGCAAATTGCAGCTCAACATCCAGGCCTTTTCGCTGGCTCAAAGCATCTTCGGATTCAGCTAATGCCTGTTGTGCTCCTTTGAGCTGCCTTTCGAGCTCAACCCTGGTGGCACACTGGGTTTGTACTATCTTTTCGTCATTTGCCAGACCTTCCAGCTCATTGGATAAGCGACCTTTCTCTGACTCGATCTCCAATAAAGGAGCCTGCCGCCTAGCTTCATGCTCCCTGAAGCGCGCAGCCACTTCATCCCAACGTTCCAGCTCAGCCCGCAATGATTGCCAACTGGCATAAGCAGCCTCGATCTCGGCAGCATTCGCCACCCTGCGCTTATACGCTTCCCGCTCCTGGTTACGAGCAGCCAATTGTTCCTCTAACTCCTGCCTGCGGTGCTGGGTGGACTCGAGCTGGCGCCCAAGCATGTTCACTAGCTGGCGTTGCTGTTCAAGGGTGGCATCCACCTTACGGGCATGCTCGAGCAGCTGCTCCTGGGCTTTGCGCGCCTTTGCCAGGTGTTTGAGGTCAGCCTGCAAAGCTGCCAAACGCTCGGTGCGCGTTTCTTCTTCGCCTAGCTCGGAATTGATCTCGACGGCACGACCATCCAGATTGGAGATCTCTGTTTCGATCCCCTTGCGTTTCTCATTCACCCTCTGCTTGTAAACCTCCCACACTTCCAGGCCCAAGATGCTCCCCAGGATGCGCTTTCGATCGCCCGGGCGTTGTTGGGTGAACTGGTCCGCCTTCCCCTGCAGGAAAAAGGAGGCATTGACAAAAGTCTCATAATCCAGACGCAATGTATGCTCGATGTAAGCCTGTGTGGCGCGCAAGGTCTCTGCAGTAAGGGCTTTCCACTTCCCATCCGCAGGCTCGCGGATCTGAAATTCCAGGGAAGTGGTCTTGCCTTTTGGCAGGCTGCGTTGCACGCGGTAGGTATTGCCCTCGTATTCGAAGACAAGGGCCACTTCAGCTGCGTCGGATTGGAGGTTGATGAGCGAATCATCGCGCTTGCGTGCCTGACCGAAGAGTGCCCAGGTGAAGGCATCCAAGAGGGATGACTTGCCTGCCCCGTTAGGCCCGGAGATGCAAGCCAGGTCGAATGAAGTAAAGTCGAGCTCGACTGTATCACGATAGGAAAGGAAACCCTTGATGATAAGCTTGATTGGGATCATCGAACCTCCGTATTACGAGCCAGATAAATTATCGGGCTCTTCAATGATCTCCCTGGCTAACTTTTGCAAGTCTTCTCGCTCCAATGGCTCGAGGTGGCCGGCGCGCCAGTAGCGGTCCAGCAGCTCAAGCGGGGTCAGGCTGCCCACCGTTTCATCCTTAGCCAGGCGAGCGCGCACTTCCACCATAGGACGCCGGACCAGGTGGAACTCGAACGTCCCAGAAGCGTACTCGCGCAAGGCAGCTTCATCGATCAAGGTCTCCCATGCGCGCGGATACTCAAGCACCAGGCGCACGATGGCCCCCTCCAACTTTGAGACGGGTGGCAAGCTTTTCAGCAGTTGAGCAGTGACTTCCTCCGGGTTTTTCAAGCGCAAGCTGCGGTCAATGAACGGGCGGATACCCTTTAGTTTACGCCATTCCACCTGGGTATGCCCGTGTTCTACGTGTGCAATAACGAAGAATTTGTCGTCGGCTGCTTCGCCAAAATCAACGCGTTCGATCGATCCGGGGTAGATCACAGGTGGATGGGCATTTTCATTGAGGTCTTGCGATTTATGGATGTGCCCCAGGGCAACATAATCTATACGAGGATCTTTCACCAGCGAACCTGGTAACACCAGGTCGCCTCCCAACATGACCGTACGCTCTTCCCCATAAACTGCCCCCTGGACTGAGGCATGGGCAGTCAGCACGATGGGCAGGCTTGGATCAGCTTCAGCCAACATATTGTTCACGATAGTCGTCAACCGATCCTCGATCGCCTGGTCAACTTTTTCACGCTGCACACCCGCCAGTTCCTGGCTGGCAATCAGACCTGACCGTGAGATCCACGGAAGAGCAATCACCTGGACTGGCAAGCCCCAGAGATCATCAGGACGGAGAAACGCCGGCCGGTCAAGGACGAGCACATTGGGTACCTCGAGGGTATTGAAGGGGTCCAGGGTGTGAGCGCGTCCGAGCGCAGGCGAGGTATCATGGTTGCCCACTAACAACAAGGTTGGGATTCCAGCCCTTGAAATACGCATGATGCGTCGACCCCACTCGCGTTGGAAAGTGGGAGCCGGGTTGCGGTCCTTATAGGCATCACCGGCAAACAGCACCAGATCAACCTTCTCTTTGATGGCGGTCTCGACGATGGTATCGAGGGACTTGATGAAATCCAGCACGCGCAAGGGCAAGCCACTGGCGGCATCGTGCCTACCATAATTAGCCATATCGATATGTGCATCGGCGAAGTGAAGGATGTTCAGCAACTCATGGCCTCATAGAACTGGTCTGTCAAACCCTCATCATGGTGAGACACCCAATAAGGATAACTGGTACAGTCCAGCGGTAAAACCGGGATGCAAGCGCACGCTCTCGCGGAAATCGTCCGTGGCACCCGCTGTGTCACCCAAGGCGAGCTTCGCCATGCCGCGCCAGTACCACGTTTCCTCCAGGACGTCATCACCGATGGTATTGAAAGTGACATTGGCCAGGTCGATCACATCCTGGTAGCGCCCGGAGTAATAATAGGCAAAGTACGGGCCGGTCTGGTACCACAGCATGCGGAAAGGTCGCAGGTTATCATCCGGCAAGTCGGCATAAAGCTGGAAGGCGTAATCATACGCATACGCAGCATCGACGTATTCCTGTAGATAGACATGGCTGGTGCCGGTATTAAAAGCGGCAAAATATTGGTCGACTCCGGTCAACGTGGATAATTCATTGGTGGAAATTTCCAAGGCATGCCGGCTGGACCAATCGACGTCGGCATAGCCACCCAGCAATGTCATCAGCTCGGCCTCTCGGTCGAGCGGGTAAACCATCAAAAAAAGATAGTCGAAGGAGCGCCACCCACTTGTGAATTCATCGTAGGAAAATTCGTGGTTCTCGCCCTGAGGGACATATGAATCCTGTACTACGAGCACCTTTTTAACTTCATCATAACCGGTGACGAACTGGTAATGCCCCAACCAGCCGTAGCGGCCAGTCAGATCATAGTTGTAGTTTCCCTTCTCGGCGACCACCGGGAAACCGGCAGCCACCAGCTTTTTGAGCAGGCTGATCTCGCCACCATAACGGATGATAGCACCGTAGCCGGGAACCTGGGTCTGGACGAATTCCTGTAGCTCGTAGGGCATGACGTTCTTGTCATCCTTGTTGGTCTTGACATACTCGCCCACCGTGTCGCGGTTGCCGTCCCAGCCCCAAAAAGTGAGCGCCATGGATAGGTTTGCCGGACCGCAATAATTGTAGCGGTTGTGCTGGTCTTCATAATGGATACCGGCTAACCTGAGCGAGGCGGGCAATGGGGTTGGAGTGAGGGTAGGTGGGACAGTAGGAACAGACGTTCCCGTGGGACCGGGCTGAGTGGGTGTGAATGCGGGAGATGTGGGGCTGAGGGAAGGAGTAAGGGTGGGAGCCAGGGCGGTGAGGGTGGCATTAACAATGGCGTTCACCCGGTTTTCCAGCTCAGCCTGCTCCTGAGGCTGGAAGACCACTCGTTCTGGGGGATTGAGGGCATATTGAATGCGCACGCGCAAGTTATCCAATCGCCAGGCCAGCCGACTGTGAACAAAGGGGATATTGTATACCAGCACTGCCAGTAGAAGGAGGACCGGGATGAAAAGCAGATTTCTGGCCCTGAAACGGAGGTGCATGGCGGGATTATAACACCCTCGCCTCCGGCCATTGCCGTCCCATTTTAGCCGGGATCGCCGATTCCGGATTGTTTTCGTAGGGGCGGACGGCGTCCGCCCGCCTTTCGCCGGTGGTTGAAACCATCGGCTGTGCAAATACCAAATCCGCAAAGCGGATTAAAAATCATCTCCGCTTGCAGGTTACCCCCACATGGTGTATATTAACCTTGACTGCCGTTTCTCCTACGCATGACCAAACCTGAAAATCTCGCCCGCATTAATTTCGATGCCATGCTTAACGCCTCCAAATGGCGTGTTCAAGCAAGAAATGAGTTAAACCTTGGTAATCAATTTAAAATGGTTGGTGCAATCTGGTTTCCTGGCACATGGGCCTATCTAATAACTGGAACAACAAAAACAAGGCGCATACCATGCGCCCCTACGGCGAAAACCGCGCTTGTTATCATCGTTTGTCGCAGGGTTCAAAGCAGCGGTTGCCAAAAGTGCTGAACAAGAATTGGATCTGACCAGGGTTTGGCAGCGGAATTATTATGACCATATCATCCGCAATGACCGGGATTTCCTGAGCATCTGGAGCTACATCGATACCAACCTCCAGCGATGGCAGGAAGACCAGCTATACCCATCCATGCCATCGAACTTCTCCAACCTGGAATGAATCATCTCCACTGAATCCTCCACTATTGTCCAGCGCCTGTGGAACTACAGTAACGTCCTGCGTGACGACGGCATGCCCTATGGCGATCAGCCGGATGGATCTCCGCGATTTTACCCTAAGCTCGCTGAAAATCTCCATATCAAAACCAGGAATCGCCTATAATGAATACGGAGAAAGGGATGATACAGACATGAGAAAGCGAACCTCTAATCGACGAAAAATCCTGGGCTTATTGGAATGTTTCATTCTGCTCGCCTTGCTATCCGCTCACAGCATCCCTTCTTCAGTGCAAGCCCAGCCTTCTTTTGGAATGCCCACCTTGAAATGGCAATTGGGTGGTTGCTATAACTCCTGGTGCGAGACGGGTTGGTATTCCTCCCCTGCCGCGGCAGATCTCGACAGCGATGGGCAGGTGGAGGTCATTGCTTCAGCCTATTCCATCACTGCTTTGGATGGGTCCACGGGTTACCTCGAATGGCGCATATCTTCCGGCCATGACCGTTCTCAGCCCGTAGCGCCTAATGTCGGACGCACGTGGCCCGGCATAGCGATTGCAGATGTTGACCACGATGCTGCGCTGGAAATCGTCACCGCTCATAGCGGGGGTTGGGTCTCCGTATATAACGCCAAGGGTTATTTTGAACCTGGTTGGCCTAAACAACCTACAAACAGGGAGCTGCGCGGCCTGACGGTCAGCGATCTCGATGGTGATGGATCCATGGAAATCATCGTCACCGGGGCAGTGGACAATCAGGTCAACACGTGGGTGTATGAGCCGGATGGGACACTACGACCCGGATGGCCCCAGTTAAGCAACGCAAATGGTTATGCCTGGGGGGTCTTCAATGACAATGCCGCCGTAGGTGATTTGAACAACGATGGGCTGAATGAAATTGTTGTGCCATCCGACGTGCATTACATTTGTGCCTACCAGGTGAATGGCACACAGTTATCCGCCAGTGCCATGTACGGATCCAAAGCCTGGGGTACCGTGGGTGTTTGGGAAAGTCTAGCGACTGAACTGCGCGGTTGGGGTGAATGTAATGGTGTGCGCGCAGAGAGCTACCGTACCAACTTCGCAGATGGACCGGGCGTCCTTGCCGATGTGAATGGCGATGGGATGGTTGAGGTGGTGGCAACAGGAAATGTATATGATTGCCATGCAGGCTACCCACCGAGCAAGTATGATGGGGTATATATATTCAATTCAGACCGCAGCCGGTTCAATGACGGTGTGTATGACTGGCGAAGCGTACCCGTGGATACAGGGGCACCCTTATCTGAGGATTATGATGTAATTGAGAGCAACCTGCCTAACCCGGTCGTAGCGGACCTTGACGGTAACGGGCTGATGGAAATCGTCTATGCCTCTTATGACGGGCGAGTGCATTCATTTTGGCTGGATAAAACCGAGCATGGGAATTGGCCCTTCTCCGTATACAACCCGGCTGAGGATTTTTATCGTTTTGCATCTGAGCCGGTCATCGCTGATCTGGACGCAGATGGCTACGCCGAGGTGATTTTCACCTCCTGGACGCAAAAAAACAGCCTTCACCCCGGCAAGCTGCACATCCTGGATTACTTGGGCAACCTAATATACGAGGTCAGCCTGCCCGGCCCATTCGGCGGAGAGGATTGGAACGGTGGTTTACCCGCGCC
>Ga0153916_10001589_pt1 | contig 16418 bp, 16 predicted proteins | sample Opewatmetagenome_FD_109642 | JGI IMG/M metagenome (GOLD analysis project Ga0153916, IMG submission 109642) | Freshwater wetland microbial communities from Ohio, USA - Open water 3 Core 3 Depth 4 metaG | ecosystem: Environmental > Aquatic > Freshwater > Wetlands | place: USA: Ohio, Lake Erie...
ATAGAGCCGCCTTGATATCTACTATCGGATAGCCGGCGATCACACCGTTTTCCAAAGCCTCCTTCACGCCGGCTTCAACTGCCGGAATATACTCCTTGGGTACGTCTCCACCACGAATTTGGTCCACGAACCTGAATCCACTGCCCCTTTCTCCCGGCTCTAGCTTCAACCATACATGACCGTATTGTCCATGGCCGCCGAACTGGCGGATAAATCTACCTTCTGCTTCTACAGGTACGGTAATGGTCTCCTTATAAGCTACCTGCGGTTGACCGACGCTCACCTTCACGTTAAACTCACGGAGCATGCGGTCTACTAAAATCTCTAGATGAAGCTCGCCCATACCAGAAATAAGCGTCTGTCCCGTTTCTGTGTCGCTGTGTACTTTGAACGTGGGGTCTTCTTCCGAAAGCTTATTCATGGCTTCGCCGAGTTTATCCTGGTCGGCCTTGCTCTTTGGCTCTATAACCATCGATAGCACTGGCTCCGGGAAACGTATAGTTTCCAGAAGCACCGGCTTGGCCGGGTCACATAACGTATCCCCGGTGAAGGTGTCTTTTAAGCCTAAAGTGGCGGCAATGCTGCCGGTATCGGTCTCTTCGATTTCCTCGCGGCGATTGGCATGCATCATAATCAACCTGCCCAGGCGCTCTTTGCGTCCTTTGCTGGAATTGAGGACCTGTTTTCCCGCCTGAATCTTACCCGAATAAACGCGAAAATAAACAAGCCGGCCCATGAATGGGTCGGCAACAACCTTAAACGCCAGCGCTGAAAACGGTGCATCATCGCTGGCCGGGCGCACATCCGCTTCACCGGTCTTCAAATCGACAACACTGATCGGTGGTACGTCCAACGGTGAAGGCAGATAATCAACGACGGCATCGAGCAGTGGTTGTATTCCCTTATTCCTCAATGCAGTGCCGCAGAATACGGGAACTATGCGATTAGTCAGAGTCAATCGTCTTACGGCAGCTTTAATTTGTTCGCTGCCGATTTCTTTACCTTCGACATACAGTAACATCAAATGGTCGTCATTCTCCGCCAGCCGCTCAATCATCGACTGCCTGTGCCTGGCTGCTCCTTCTCGCTCTTCTTCCGGAATCGGCGATTCTACTGGCGGAATATTAACATCATCGGAAAACATCCAGGCCTTATTTTCCACTAAATCTATCATTCCTTTAAATTGATTCTCTCTACCCCATGGAGCCTGCAGAGGTATAGCCTTAGCTCGCAGACGTTCTTCAATCATATCAACCGTGTGGTAGAAATCGGCGCCTACCCTGTCCATCTTATTGATAAAGCAAATTCTGGGCACATGGTATCTATCCGCTTGCCGCCATACCGTCTCCGATTGAGCCTCAACCCCGGCCACCGCATCCAGCACCACCACGCCGCCGTCCAGAACGCGAAGGCTGCGTTCGACCTCAGCGGTAAAATCGACGTGCCCTGGCGTATCGATAATATTTACGCGGTGGTCCTGCCAGTGGCAAGTAGTCGCGGCTGCGGTAATAGTGATCCCCCGTTCCCTCTCCTGTGCCATCCAGTCCATAACGGCTGTCCCCTCATCCACCTCACCGACTTTATAAGTACGTCCGGTATAAAATAGAATTCTCTCGGTGACGGTTGTCTTACCGGCATCGATATGGGCGATGATGCCAATATTCCGCACTTTATCTAAAGGAAAAGTCCGGGTCATGCCATTGTTTCCTGTTCCAACCGCCTTTTTGGACTGTTGGGATTTAATTCCTGCTGTAATTACCATCGATAATGAGCAAAAGCCTTATTTGCCTCGGCCATCTTGTGAGTATCCTGACGCTTCTTAATGCTTGCCCCCTGGCCCTGAGAAGCATCAATGACCTCGGCCGCTAATTTTTCTGCCATCGACTTACCGCCGCGAGCCCTGGCAAAGCTTATAACCCAGCGCATAGCCAGTGACAGCCCGCGTTCGGGGTCAACCTCGACCGGCACCTGATAAGTGGCGCCGCCGACGCGTCGGGATTTCACCTGAAGCACCGGCGTAGCGTTCTTAAGCGCCTGTTCCAGAACCGGTAAAGGTTCCGTACTCAGCTTCTGATTGACTATATCCATAGCGCCATAAACAACGCGTTCGGCCGTAGCTTTCCTACCACCGAACATCATTTTATTGATAAGTATGGATACGGTAACGCTTCCGTATTTCGAATCGGGAGTTTTTTGTCTGGTTAGTGCTCTAGCCCGCCGTGGCATTTATTCCTCTCCCCCCGCGCCTCCCGTGCCACCTACGCCACCGGCACCACCTGCAATCCTCACCGCCTTACCTTTCTTGGCACCGTACTTACTCCGCCCCTGCTGCCTGTTTTCCACCCCACCGGTATCCAGAGCGCCCCGGACGATGTGATATCTGACACCGGGCAAGTCCTTCACTCTGCCGCCACGGATAAGCACCACCGAGTGTTCCTGTAGATTATGACCTTCGCCCGGTATATAGGCTGTGACTTCGATGCCGTTGGTCAGCCTGACACGGGCGATTTTACGTAAAGCCGAATTTGGCTTCTTTGGTGTCATCGTCTTTACCATAACGCAAACGCCGCGCTTCTTCGGCGACCTTGTGTCACGCCGGACTACGTTCTTCAACGTATTGAAGCTAATGCCCAAAGCCGGGGCTTTGGTCCGTTTGGGCAGCTTCCGCCGCCCCTTTCTGACTAATTGGTTAACCGTTGGCATATCTATTCCTTTATTTACGTCCTTACAATTAAAAAGCCACCTAGTTGTCCACCGGGCTACCTAACAAACGGGACTACGCCCGGTTCAACCAGCCGGCTTAATCAGGTCTTCGGAAACCCAGACTAATGGCTAGTAGACACAAATGCGCAATATAACACAAGTATACAACAAAGTCAATACGTTGACAATTCAGGGATGAGCTATACTCACCGATACTAAAGGCAGGTTAATTGTATTAATTAACGGTAGTGTATCATTTTAAAAAGCATTAAATCGACTGGATCTAAACCTCTGTAGTGGTAGTAAGATAATAGGGATAGCCTATTATTAAACCCACTACAAAGACAATGTGCCAATCATCTAATAACCACTCCCAAAAGTCTTTGTATATTTTGTGCGGCTCATTATTGTCAATTCTCATGGTTAGTCCGTCTTTTTGTCCGCCAGGTAAGCATCTAAAGCTTCGGTTACAAGGTCTTTAATCTGCTTCCTATCCCAATAAGCAGCTCTTTTAACCTTGTGTACCAGGTCCTGACGCACGATAAAAGTAGCTCTAGTCCAGCCTTCTGGTAATCCTTTAGATGATGTAGAGGTATCTGATGTGGAGGTAGCTGACGTGGGGGCACTAACAATAGACACGGGGGGGATATTTACTTTACTACTTTCTTTAACACGTGGTTTTGTCTTAACTATTGCTGGCTTTGAAGGAAGTGTAGTCGCCTGCTCTACAACCGGTGTAAAAATCTTATCCAAGCCACTTTGAGCAAAAGGGTCTCTGCCTAACCTACGCTCCATAATTCACCTCCATCTGTATTACTCTCTGAGCTAGAGCCATAAAATCCTGAGCACCCAGGCTATGTGGTCTGTATGCTAGAATATCCCAGCCTCTAGATGGTGCTTCTGCCAGGCTTATACACTCCCGAATTACGCCTAGAATTTTGCCTGGAAAATGCTCCTCTACTTTCGCAATAACCTCCCTGTTCAAAATACGCCTCTGGTCGTACATCGTACCTATAATTCCCGTTATTTCTAGTTTGTTATTAAGCCGCTTTTTAACACGATCTACAATCTCCAACAATCTGGCCATGCCTTGCATGCTTAAAAATTCAGCCTGCATAGGCACAAAAACCTCCTTTGCAGCAGTAAGTGCATTAACCACGATCATGCCTAGACTTGGTGGACAGTCGAACAGTATATAGTCAAAGCTATTGACGCTAGACACAATCTCCCTTAATAAGACCTGACTACCTACCTCGTTAGACATTTCCACGTCAAAACCGGCCAGTTTAGGGCTTGCGGGTACAACAAATAAATTGGTATTGAGCTGCTGCCACATAGCAGCCTCCAGCTTAGCTTCCCCACGTAAGACCTCATATATGCTCTCTTTTACTTGACCAGGTTGTATACCGAAACTATAGGACAAACCCATTTGCTGGTCGAGATCAAATAAGAGACACTTTTTGCCAAGTCTAACTAAGGCAGCCCCTAGATTTAAAGTGCATGTCGTTTTTCCCACCCCACCTTTTTCATTGGTTAAAGATATTATTCGCAATAAATACCTCCTTATCGTTTACTTAGTATACTGAGTTTACTTTTTTTACTCTGTTTATCATGTAAACTCAGTATACTACGTTCAAATACAAATGTCAAGATGCCGGAACTATTAATATGTTTACTGTGTATACTCAGTATACTATTTTAAATTTGTATATGTGTCAGGATATTCATGAATACAATTTTTTTCTACAAGTTTATAATGTCCAGGTATGCGGTCTTTAGATTTTTTTCGTGATATATGGTAAAATATTATCAATGCAATCCCTGGTACGGATGGGACTGTCAGGCACTAAATGTGGTATTACGAAGCTGTCTGCGGCTCCCATTGTTTTTAGTCCATAATTTCCAATAAATCATAATAATATTTAAACGGTTTTTCAGCTATGCCGAAAAAACAAATTAAAGCTCAAAACAAAAAACAGAACAAGAAACCACCTAAGAAATCAGCCGGGAAGCAGGTTAAAAAGCAAGCAAAACTGGCCAGAACGCCGGCTAAGAAACAAGTTAAACAGATGGCCAATAATGGTTCGCAGCAGGACTATACCGCCGAGGATATCCGCGTTCTGGACGGCCTGGAAGCGGTGAGACGCCGGCCGGGTATGTATATCGGCAGCACCGACGAGCACGGCCTTCATCACCTGGTCTACGAGATAGTCTACAACAGCATAGACGAGGCAATGGCCGGTTACTGCGACCATACCGAGATAATAATTCACCAGGATAACTCAGTCATGGTTATCGATAACGGCCGCGGTATACCTGTGGATAAACACCCGGTAACCAAGACTTCAGCCCTGGAAGCCGTGATGACCCGGCTGCATGCCGGCGCTAAGTTCGGCGGTCGTACGTATACTGTGTCCAGCGGCTTGCACGGTGTAGGCGCTTCGGTGGTAAATGCGCTGTCAGCGTGGCTCGATGCCGAGGTAAGACGCGATGGCAAAATTTACCGACAGAAGTATGAACGGGGTACTCCTACCTGCAAACTGGAGGTTATCGGCGATACCGAGGAAACCGGCCTTACCGTCACTTTCCTGGCCGATACTAAAATATTCGGCCAGATTAACTACAACTTCGATACCATCCGTCAGCGTCTAAAAGAGCTGGCCTTCTTGAACAAGAACCTGGAAATAAGCTTCAAGGACGAAAGAACCGATCAGGAGGCAACATTTTTCTTTGAAGGCGGCATTGCCAGCCTTGTCGGTCGGTTCAATAAAAACCGAGTAGTACTTAATCGTCAACCCATATATATCTCCGGCACCATGAACAGCACCGTTGTCGAAGTAGCCCTGCAGTATAACGACGGCTTTTCCGAATCGACGCTTAGCTTTGCCAATTGCGTCAATACCATCGACGGCGGCAGCCACCTTACCGGGTTCCGCTCAGCTCTTACCCGCGTACTTAACGATTATGCTCGTAAAAACAAGCTGATAAAGGATACCGACCCTAATGTTATAGGTGATGACGTCCGCGATGGGCTGACCTCGATAATCAGCGTTAAGCTGGTAGAGCCCCAGTTTGAGGGCCAAACCAAAGCCAAACTGGGCAACCCAGAAATAAAGACCCAGGTGGAATCTATAGTTGCCGATGGCCTGGCCGCATACCTGGAACAGCACCCGGATGACGCTAAAGCCATCATTGATAAGTGTCTGGTCTCGGCCAAGGCCAGAGAAGCAGCCCGAAAGGCTCGCGACCTTATCTTCAAAAGTAGCAAATTCGACGCCGGCACGTTGCCTGGGAAGTTAGCCAGCTGTTCGGAAACGGACCCCAGCCAGTGCGAGCTCTTCCTGGTTGAAGGCGACTCTGCCGGAGGTTCGGCTAAGCAGGGTCGAGACCGCCGTTTCCAGGCTATACTGCCGCTGCGAGGTAAGATACTTAATGTGGAAAAAGCTCCCAAAGACAAAATACTCGATCATGAGGAAATCAGGGCTATCATCACCGCGGTCGGCGCCGGTATCGGTGACCAGATAGATTTCTCCCGGCTGCGCTACCACCGCATAATCATCATGACTGATGCCGATGTTGACGGCTCTCATATCCGGACACTGCTGCTCACCTTCTTCTACCGCAACATGGCAGACATCATCAGCCAGGGCCACCTTTTCATCGCCCAGCCGCCACTTTATCGCATTCAATCAGGTAAAGAAATATCCTGGATTTACTCGGATAAAGAAAGGGACGCCAGGCTCAAGGAACTCCAGGGCAAAAAGGTAGAAATCCAGCGGTACAAGGGTTTGGGTGAAATGAGCGCCGAGCAGCTTTGGGACACGACCATGAATCCTGAATCACGAACTATGCTCAGGGTGGAAATCGAGGATGCCATGGCTGCGGACAGGATATTCCATATGCTTATGGGTAGCGAGGTTCCCCCTCGAAAAGCATTTATCCAGGCCCACGCCAGAAGCGTCAGGAACCTGGATATCTAGCTTCTCCGATTTATTTACGTTTCCGGTATAGCTTGTTTTCTTTTATATAGCTTTCTACCGCCTCGGGTACCAGTCCATGAATGGACAGTCCTTTAGCGAGTCTATCGCGTATTTCTGAGGAGCTAATATCAATGGGCGATATATCCAGCCAGACTACGCTATGTGCTATTCCAGGGACAGATGACTCAAGCGACTTCAAATTCGGGCGGCCGAAGCCCGGCCTGACCACCGCCACCAACTTACAGAGTTGAATCAACCTTGCTGGGTCATGCCACTCAGGTAACTCAGCCAGGCTATCCCAGCCGATCAAAAGGAAAATCTTGGCCGCGCCACCCAGTTGCTTCTTTAATATGGAAATTGTATCCACACTGTAGGAAGGCTCCGGGCGGTCCACCTCAATTGTTGACATTTCAAAATGAACATTTCGGGCAATCGCTCGCTTGACCATTTCCATACGGTGAACGGCCGGCGTAATTTTCCGGTTCGTTTTCAGCCACGGCTGCCCTGCGGGAACAAATATTATTTTACTAAGCTCAAGCTTTAGTCTGGCTTCTTCAGCAATAATTAAATGTCCAGAATGGACCGGGTCAAAAGTGCCGCCCAATATACCTATGTTCATTTATTTAACCTGCCTGCTTAGTTTTTTCTTTATCCGACCAACACTGGGCTTAGGTTTGAAAACAGCTACTGGTACCTCCAGGCCGACCTGTATATCTCCGACTTTCTCCAAAGTAGCCATTATCTCAGTCAAGAGCTCGGACAGACCCTGCCGGGTAACTGCTGAGATAAAGAAGGCGCTTATGCCAACAGATTTAAATTGGCACTGGATTTCTGGCAGCCGTGTTTGGACCTCGGGCAGGTCAATTTTGTTTACCACCACCAGTTGAGGCTTTTGTGCCATCTGCGGCTTGTATAAGGCAAGCTCCTTGTTTAGACTGTTCATGTCATCAATCACGGTCGGAGAGCTGCCATTAATGAGGTGAATCAAGATTTTAGTCCTCTCTGCATGGCGCAGAAATTCATGCCCCAACCCTCGGCCCAGATGAGCGCCGTTGACAAGCCCGGGAATCTCCGCCAAAACAAATGTCTCCATACCTATTTCAACTACGCCGAGAGCCGGTTCGATAGTTGTAAAAGGGTAATCAGCTATTTTAGGCCTAGCATTGGATAGTACTGCCAAAAGAGTGGACTTTCCAGCATTCGGATAGCCAATAATGCCTACATCGGCGATGAGCCTGAGGTCAAGGATAAGACGACGTTCTTCACCGGGTTTACCCTTAGTGGCTGTCTTTGGAGCCTGGTTTCTAGACGTGGCGAAATGAACATTACCCAACCCACCCCGTCCACCCTTGGCAACCAAAATTTTTTGTCCCTGCCCTCTCAAATCTGCCATCAGCACTTCCTGCTCGTCTTCATTAAGAAATACCATGGTTCCTAGCGGAACCTTTATGATCAGGTCGTCACCCTTGGCTCCATGCTTTTTTTGTTTCCCACCATTCTTACCCGATTCAGCCCTAAACCGCCGCTGTCGTTTGAACTGTTTAATTGTGTCAATACTCCTATCGGCAACCAGATACACATTACCACCTCTCCCACCGTCTCCCCCATCGGGTCCACCGAGAGGTATAAATTTCTCATGATGAAAACTTGCTATACCATCCCCGCCATCACCCCCGCACACCACTATATTTTCCTTGTCCACTTAAGTAATATCCTTATAGTATATATATTATATGCTTTGTTAATGTTTTAGATTAATCATAATGTCTAAGGGATGTGATTGATGTGGAAAGATATAAAATATGAACGCTAAACATTAACATTTGAACTTGCTGGTTTATCAACAGGACTGTGAGAATTATCCACTATCCGGCGCCGTTTTTCCACCAGCGCCCTTATTTAGGATGCGGATGGTGTTCTCCGAGGCTTCAACTTTTGACGGATCTCGTTAATTGAGTCCTGGAGCTGTGGATTAACGTCTAATTCAGCGGTAATTTTTTCACAGCCGTGCATAATAGTAGTGTGGTCGCGGCCGCCTAACAGTTTGCCGATTTCAGCTAGGCCGCAGTGGTTTCGCTCACGTAACAGATACATGGTGACTTGTCGGGCCAAGGCGGCTGTCTTGTCTCTCCTTTTGCCCGTTAGCACTTCAGTATCAATCCCGTAGAAATTAGCCACGGTAGTCATTATGACCTTTGGCGTAGGCATAGCTGCTTTCCTAATGTCTTTGGGCAGCATGTCTTCCAAAGACTGTATGGTTAATTTCATATCTATTTTTTCAACACTAAGTCTTGAGTACGTGACGACTCTGTTCAGCGCGCCCTCCAACTCACGTGTATTATGCTGAAACTGTGTTGCCAGAAAGCGCAGAACTTCCGATGGCAGTGGCGATATGTTTAATTGTTTCGATTTAACTCTAAGTATGGCCAGTCGTGTCTCCAAATCGGGTATACCCAGGTCAGCGATAAGACCCCATTCGAGCCTGGACCTTAGTTTTTTAGTGATTGAGGAAATAGCTCTGGGTGGACGGTCGCCGGTAACTACAATCTGGCAGTTATTGTCATACAGGTCATTGAAGATATGAAATAAGCATTCCTGTGTTTGCGCTTTACCACTCAGGAACTGGACGTCATCTACCAGCAGGAAGTCGGTGCTTCTGAACTTACGGTGGAAGTCATCGATTTTATTGTTCTTAAGGGCGATTACAAACTGGTTGGTAAACTGCTCAGCACTGGCAATAAGTGTAGTCAAACCTTTTGACTTGGCTACATGGCCGATGGCATGCAACAGATGTGTTTTGCCACAACCGGTGTCGCCGTAAAGAAACAGGGGGTTGTATTTATTCCCGGGCTCTTCGGAAACTTCCAGTGCGGCTGCATAAGCCAGCCGGTTGCTTTCACCGACTACAAAATTATCAAAGGTGTATCTGGGATTTAGCCTGAATGCTGCTGGCTCCTTGAGTCTGTTGCTGGTGCCGCCGTCTGCCTGACGGGAGGCGACAGGTTGTATTTCCTGATTGATAGGTCGTATGGCAAACTGAACTTCGACTGGTTGGCCGGCGATACTGGTGAGAGTCCTTTTAATTAGGGAGTAAAGACGGCTTTTTAACCATTCGGCGATGAAAACGTTAGGTACACCGATAACAAAGACGCCTTCTTTATAATTAATACCGGTAGTGTCCTTGAGCCAGGTATCAAAGTTTGGCTTGGTAACTTGGAGTTGAAGTTCTCCCAGTGCGGCTTCCCATATCGATTGTGCTGACTTCAACTCACTCCTAACAAATTTCGTCTGACAGCCCGGCAAACGCAACAAAAAAACCCCCACCCCCCACCAATGATTATTCTTTTGAGACCAACAGTTTCGGTAAAAAAACAGGTAATTTTCTTACTAAAAAAATCCTGAGAAACTTAGCGAGGATCCGCGCCCTAACCTCCATAAGATTACCATGCTGTTCTCTTGGGGTGTCAAGGGGGTTTTTGACATAATGGATAAAGTTGTTATAATTTTTTAGACATGAAAATAAAAACAATTTTTATGGGCACTCCGGAATTTTCTGTTTCCAATCTGGAGGCGTTGATTAACAGCAATTTTCAGGTGGTTGCTGTCTATACACAACCGGACAGAAGAGCTGGACGCGGTCAGCAAATTATGTCGTCACCAGTGAAACAGTTAGCGTTGTCTCATGGACTCGACGTGGTACAGATAGAAAAATTTAAAGTTGCCGGCACGATGGAGAAGTTGGCGGACTTGGATCCCGACCTCATTGTGGTAGCTGCCTTTGGGCTGCTGCTGCCGCGGGAAGTGCTGAACTTGCCCAAGTTTGGTTGTGTCAATGTCCACCCGTCTCTTCTACCAAGACACCGTGGTGCGTCACCGATTACTGCAGCTATTTTGCAGGGCGATGAAAAAACAGGGGTCACCATTATGTTAATGGATAGCGGCATGGATTCCGGGCCCATTTTGAATCAGAAAGAAGTGCCGGTATCTGACGAAGATACAACTGGTTCGCTTGGCCTTAAGCTGGCACAGGTCGGGGCGCAGTTGTTGACAGAGACATTGCCGTTGTGGGTTAAGGGGCGAATTGAACCGCGACCTCAAGACGATAGCAAGGCCAGCTATAGTAAGATGATAAAAAAAGAAGATGGAGAAATGGACTGGCGGCTTTCCACTAAAGATTTATGGCGGCGAGTCCGAGCTTTCGACCCTTGGCCAGGGTGCTATACACGATGGCAGGGTAAGCGATTGAAGCTGGTTAAGGTGTCGCCGCTTTATGATGAAAAATCCCATGAGCCGGGTAAGGTGATAGAGTTGCCTCCGTCGGTGCCAGCAAGGGTCGGCGTTCAAACCGGCGATGGAGTTCTGGGGCTGGTGCAGTTACAATTAGAAGGAAAGCGGGAGCTATCCGCAGAGGAATTTGTGCGAGGGCAACGGGATTTCATCGGCAGCCGCTTGCTTTGACAGAATTTTCCACTTGGACTAAAATTTAATCGTTATTCAGGAGGAATATAGAACATGTTTTTCTTTGACCCGCTGTGGTTTATGATAATGATACCGCCGCTTATCTTCATGTTTTATGCGACGGCAAAAGTGAATTCTACTTTCAAGAAGTATTCCAAGATGGCTAATTCTCAAGGCATCACCGGAGCCGAGGCAGGCGAAAGGTTACTTCGGGCTAATGACTTGGGAAATATAAGGATTGAGGGGGTGAAAAGCAGATTGGGTGACCACTACGACCCCAGTAAAAAAGTGTTACGCCTTTCTCCAGAAGTGGCTGGCACTCCATCTGTAGCGGCGTTAGGCATAGTTGCCCATGAGGTAGGGCACGCTGTCCAGGACAAGGTTGGCTATGCCTTTATGAGATTTCGTACATCCTTAGTGCCGGCAGCTAACCTCGGCAGTACGCTGGGCTATATCTTTGTTATCTTGGGCGCATTGCTAGCTGGGTTTGGCACTGCATTTGGCATGACGGTGGTTTGGATTGGTGTATGCCTGTTTTCACTGGCCGTCATTTTCAGCTTGGTTACACTGCCGGTGGAATACAATGCTAGCAACCGCGCAAGGCAGATGTTACGCAGCACCGGTATGGTTTCAACTCAAGAGTATGATGGAGCCAGCGCTGTTCTATCAGCTGCCGCCTTAACCTATGTAGCAGCGACGCTTCAGGCAGTGGCGCAGCTTTTCTATTTTATTTTGATTGCCCTGGGCGGCAGTCGAAGATAGATATCCCCATTTCGTTGAGAGCCTCTTTAATACAAACCACGTATTGTCACCTATGGACGGGTGACGTAGGAAACAAAACCAAAAGCCTTTTTTAAACTTTGGATTTCGGAATCCCGATTAACAGTCCTCACCAGAAGGATTTCCCTGCTAAAGCAGCTCTGACGTATCCCGTGACTATCTAGCTATTGACGTTTCGTCGCGATGTAGATACACTAGATTCAAATTCACGAAACGGGGAAAAAGATGCGTACTTGTTTAACGGTTACATTAATATTCGTACTCTTGCTGGGGGGATGCCTGGCCCCACCCAAACTGAGCGTAAGCCTGGCGTCTCCCGCGGATGGTAGCACGGTGTTATCGCTGACGCCTACTTTTACCTGGGGCGGTGGCAGTAGAGCCGCTACCTACAGATTACAGTTAGCCACTGACAACAATTTTCAGACATTGGCGCTCGACGTTAACAATATAGGTGACCTCAACTATGTGGTGCCTTCGGGCAAACTGAACGGAGGCACCCGATATTACTGGAAAGTTCTGGCTCAGCAAGGCAATCAGATATCGAATTGGACGGCGCCGTGGTCTTTCTTTACTCCCAGTGGTGGCGGTCCGGCGAGTACCGGAAACGTCCGTGTCAGCGCCACTCTAGATGGCTCTGCCTGGGCCGGCTCGGCAAATTACAGAATCAGCGGTCCATTCTCGGATACGGATAATTCGGTACCCTGGGATTTTAAGACTGTACCGGTGGGCACATATACCGTAACTTACAATTACGGTGGCCCGGCAGGTGCTTCGCTGACTAGCATAACTCCGCAGCCGACTCTGCAGCTAGATGGTGGCGGCACGGTGCATTTTGTCTTGAATTTCCAGAGTCAGACCAGTTCCAGCATAAAGGTCGCTGCTACGCTGAATGGCTCGCCATGGTCGGGGAACGTGGCTTATTCGATTACCGGTCCATTCAAGGATGCGGATGTCATTGTTCCTAAAACTTTCGGTAATCTACCGTCTGGAACTTATACATTAACGTACAATTCGGGCGGTCCCTCCGGCACTATATTAAGCAGTATCTCGCCGTCACCGACTCAAACGCTGGCGCCCAACGGCAATATTACATACACCTTGAATTTCTCAGCGGTCTCAGCCTCGACCTTGTCGGTAACAGCCGCGTATAACGGGGCTTCCTGGACGGGGCCGGTGCAATTTTCAATCTCCGGGCCGATTAATAACAGCTACACATCGGTTCCATTGCAGCTAAACAACGCTCCGACAGGGACGTACTACATAAATTACAAATCAGGAGGGCCGCCGGGAGCAACGCTGGGAAATATCGCGCCAGGCCCATCACTTGTGTTATCCAGCGGCAGTTCGGCCGGCTTTGTGCTCAATTATTATGCTCCGCAGCAGACAGGCAACATAGTGGTTAATGCCACCTTGAACAGTTCGCCATGGTCGGGTGCCGTTATATACATGCTAGACGGTCCTTTCCGGAGCAACGACAACCAGGTTCCACGCACATATACCAATGTGCCTGTGGGCAATTATACACTGACGTACATGGGCGGCGGACCTGGCGGTGCCACATTGACCAGTATCACGCCGGCACCCACGCAATCGCTGGCAAGCGGCCGTACCATCGGATTCAATTTAAACTTTACAGCGCAACCCAGTACCGGTACCATTATGATCAGCGCTACGGTGGACGGGCAGCCGTGGATGACGCAACCCGGGTCGGGGCCAATAAGCTACACGGTCACCGGCCCAGCCAATAATTCGGGGAATACTATACCCGGTACCTTTAGCAGCATGCCATCCGGAATTTACACCTTAAGCTACAACTCCGGCGGACCCATCGGTGCCACGTTGACCGGTATCTCGCCGTCACCGACTCAAAATCTAGCGCCGGGTGGTTCTGTTCAATATGTGTTGCAGTTCACGGGACAGCCCAGGGGATACGTTACAGTTAATGCTACGCTGGACGGCCAGGAATGGACAGGGCAGGTGGGATATGTGCTCCAGGGTCCGTATGTTGAATCGGGCGATTCAGTACCTCGCGACTTTGCTGGTGCGCCGCAGGGAACTTACAGCGTCCAGTACAGCGGTGGAGGTCCGCCGCAGTCTTCATTTATAGGAGTTTCTCCTTCATCGCAGATGTTGCCTGCCGGAGGTTCCATAACCTTTACACTCATGTTCCGTTTCCAGGGAGGCATAGAGCCGGAACCTATGCCGGGGCCTCTGCCGCCTCCGGTGCCGCCTTTGCCTCCGGTGACTGAACCTGACAGTGATTTGCCCTTGATCAAGCAATAATAGCTGAAAGATAAAGTAATTTGAGATTAGAAGGAGACTAAAACAATGAGGGTTTGGTTAGCTATATTAGTTTCAATAGCGATACTTATGGCAGGTTTAAGTGTTACCTGTGCGGCACCTAGGGCTACTAGCCAATTGCGAATCATTACCGAGAATTACCCGCCCTATAATTTTGTGGATAAAAATAACGATGTAACCGGGCAGAGCACTGAAATCGTCCGGGCTATACTGGAAAAGACGGATACTCAGGCTACCATTGAGGCGCTGTCGCTGAGCGAGGGATTAGCCCTAGCTGAAAAAGGACCAGGAGTTGTAATTTATTCGATTAACCGTACTCCTCAGAGGGAAAACCTCTTCAAGTGGGTTGGGCCCATCGGCAACTACGAGCAGGCGTTTTATGCTAAGAAAGGCTCGGCCACGGCCGCGTTGGTTTTATTTTATAGTAAACTCGAGGACGCCAAAAAAGTTGAAAAGATCGGTGTCTATAAGGGCGATGCCGGCGCGCAGTTCTTGGTATCACAGGGATTTACCAATTTAGACTATAGTCTCACCGATACCGAAGCCCTGAAGAAGTTGATGGACGGCACCGTACAACTGTGGCTGGGAAATAAGGACGGACTGGCTATCACCGCTGCACAGGCAGGTGTAGATCCAGCCGACCTGGTCATGGCGCCTGGTGTGGTCATAAGAGCGGACCTTTACATAGCCTTCAGCAAGGATATTACTGATAGCACGGTAATAGCCTGGCAGAGCGCGCTGGATGCCTTGAAGAGCGAGAAAGATATCGATAATAAAACGGTCTATGAAAAGATAATGGCTGAATACAGCGACCCTGAATATGTAAACAGCTTAATTAGCCAATGACGGTAATTAAATCAGAGACCCCGAACTAGAAGCCGCTTTTCTTGATTTTCTCTATTTCTTTTTCTATGGCTGCTCTTTCTGACCCGATGTCACCTTTCGAGAAGACTCCCACGGCATGGAATACTAGCCCGATTCCCCAGAACAACTCCACCCACATCGGCCAGAATTTGCCATCGCCTGAAAAATACCAGATAGCTATCAGCATTAAATTTACAAGTATGTATGCTGTCAGGTGGGAATAAAATCCTCTCCTTCTTCTCACCCTGTGCGTGGCTATCTCGCGGATTTCATCATCAGACATTTTCTTCGACATAACTCAACTCCTTATATTATTTAATCTACCCGCTTGAACATCTTCTTTGGCATGCCGCAGATAGGGCACTTATCGGGGGGTTCGCCCTCGACCGTATTGCCGCAGTACTGGCAGACGTAGATTGGCTTATCGGGAATAGCCTGTCCTTTTTCCAGCATAGTGAGTGCGGTCTGATACAGGCTGTGGTGGATTTGCTCAACCTTGTTAGCCAGGGAAAAGGTTTCATTTGCTTTTTTGTCTCCTTCGGCTTCGGCTTGCTTTATGAAATCGGGATACATTTTAGTGAACTCGTAATGCTCACCACTGATGGCTGCCTTCAGATTGTCTGCGGTCGACTTCACGCCCTGCATGACTTTTAAATGTTTGCGGGCATGGACGGTTTCGGCATCCGATGCGGCACGGAACAGTCGGGCTATCTGCTTGTATCCTTCCTCATCGGCCTTCTCGGCGAAATAAAGGTACTTGCGGCTGGCCTGGCTTTCACCGGCAAAAGCGGCTTGCAGGTTGTCACTGGTCTGGCTCATGGTGCACCTCCTCCTGCTATATTTTAAATGAAATGGCGGAGTAATTGAAGCTAGCCTCAGCCACTGCCTGGTTTACTATCGTATGGTACTATTTATCTTGTGGTTCAGAGCTGGTATCATATCGGGGAGGCAAATGGTGCTGCAATGGCTTTAAGCCGGGCAGCATACGTTGCCAAATTTTAAGAACAAAGGGGGTACCACAAATGACCGTAACAGTAACCATCATCAATCTTATCCTAACGACCGTAATACTTATTCTGGGCATTTGGGCGTACTTTAAGAGGAGGTCTGACATAGCTTCCAAAAGTGGCAAAGCAATTGCTATTCCTGACGTAGCTCTTTTTATCGGCATTGCTTTCGGTTTATTTGCCGTTTCTTGGGCTCTGACGCTGGCAGGGCTAGCGGCAAGCCTAGAAATATTCATTATTATCATCAGGACAATCGGTTATCTGCTGGTCATCGTTGCCCTGTGCCGGATATTGATGAAGAAATAGCTGGTGCATCTCGATACAC
>Ga0153916_10001590_pt1 | contig 16411 bp, 16 predicted proteins | sample Opewatmetagenome_FD_109642 | JGI IMG/M metagenome (GOLD analysis project Ga0153916, IMG submission 109642) | Freshwater wetland microbial communities from Ohio, USA - Open water 3 Core 3 Depth 4 metaG | ecosystem: Environmental > Aquatic > Freshwater > Wetlands | place: USA: Ohio, Lake Erie...
AGTTGTTTTCCGATTCCTTTTCGGCGGTTTTCTTCCTTAACGTAGAGCGATATTTCGGCGGTCTCACTATAGGCACATCTATCAGACCACTGGCTTAGAGATGCCCAGGCGAGGACAAGTCCGGTCTCTTCGGCAACTAATACTGGATGACCGGCATCATGGCTGGCAAACCAGCTCTCTTGTTGTTCAAGAGTCTTCGGCTCGGTGTCAAAGGTAGCTGTCGTTTTCTTAATAGCGTCATTGTATATTTCAGTAATTTGTCCTAGGTCATCCAATGTTGCCGGCCTGATGTTTAACATGTTTATGCTTGATGGTCTTATTAGTTTATTGTACTCTCGGCATTCTGCCCGGCGTCAGGGCGACCAAGATGAGAGGTTAGGAAGTAACTTTTTCCCTCATCCTTTTTATCACCCATTCAGCTTCGGCGACTGTCTTTTCTATTACATCCTGGCACGTCGATATATCGGCTATCCTGCCGGCGACCTGTCCCAGGGGCAACACAATGTCGTTTACATCGCCAGGATCATGTAAGGCTTTAAGAGAGTCGACGCTGACCGCCTGACGGGCCAGGTCTTGAACACCTCTCTGCTTCAAGCCACTGGCGAAAAGTTTAAAGAAGGGGACATCCAGCATTTTCTTTATTCGCCAGCCGCTGGATGCCGCCTGAGTCAGTGATACCTTCCCCTTGACGCGTTCCAGAGCCCCTTTGTTTTTCCAATACCTGCCAGGTAGGCCGTCGATTTTGTCGGAGCGAAAGGTGTCCTCTGCAGTGGCTTTGACACCAACCTCTTTGACGGTTAGATGAACCGGACTTTCCTGTGTTAGCATGAATCTGGTGCCCATGGAGATACCCTCGGCGCCGAGAGCCAGGGCTGCTGCCAGCCCTCTACCATCGCAGAAACCACCAGCGGCTATGATAGGAATTTGCACCTGGCTGGCAATCAAGGGTAGGAGCACCAGCGAAGTAGGCTCACCACCGTGCGCTGCTGCCTCTAGACCTGTAACGACGATGGCATCCGCACCGTCGAGTTCGGCGCGCCGTGCATGTCGCTCTGTGGCTACAGTGGCGATAACCTTACCGCCGTATTCGTGCGCGGCCTTGATAAGCCAATCGCCTTTCCCCAGTGCATAGTTCAAGATGGGCACCTTTTCTTCCATAGCTACTTCTGCGTTTTCCTTGGCGTTAGGGAAGAGTAACGTTACATTTATGCCGAACGGTTTATCGGTGAGCGACTTAATCTCTTTGATTATTTCTTTCATCTGGTCGGGCGTGTTGGCCACGCTGTTGAACATGCCCAGAGCGCCGGCATTGGAGACGGCAGCTACAATCTTGGGCAGGCTGACAAAAGCCATGCCGGCCAACATAATGGGGTGCTCTATCTCGAATAATTCGGTCATTCTCGTTCTCATTGCCGGTTCTCCTTTATCCTAGCTGCCAAAAGTCTAGCAGAACTGCGCAGGTGAATCAAAAAATATATTAATAATCTTTTATCGGGGCTCTGGCTGGGCTATAATTGTGCTTCGATACAGATAATTATTTGGAGGTTAACTATGAAAACCAGGATGACGGAACTCTTTGGTATCAAACACCCGGTTATGTGCGGCGGCATGATGTGGCTGGCTAAGCCTGAGCTGTGCGCCGCCATATCAAACGCCGGTGCACTGGGCAATTTGACCGCTGGCAACTATGATTCAGGGGACGAGCTTGGTAAAGCCATAGATAAAACCCGGCAACTTACGAACAAACCATTTTGCGTGAACATCACCTTACTGCCCTCGGTAAGAATTACCAAGGATTTGCACCAGGATTATTTTCAAACCTGCTGTGAAGAAAAGGTGGCTGCCATTGAAATCTCCGGTGCGCCTTTAGACAGGTATCTGGGCTTGGATGCAATCGGCCGGGCCAAGAAAGCGGGAGTCAGGCTGATACATAAGGTCGGTTCCGTAAGGCATGCCAGACATGCCCAAGAAGCCGGTTATGATGCAGTAATCGCCGCCGGTTTTGAGGAAGGCGGACATCCATTGAGTGACGACGTGACGACGATGCTGCTGACACCGCGAATTTCCGAGTCGGTGAAAGTACCGGTTATTACTGCCGGTGGTATTGCTGACGGACGAAGCCTGGCTGCCGCCCTGGTTCTCGGTGCCGAGGGGGTAATGATGGCTTCACGTTTTATTGCTACCGAGGAGTGTATGGCTCATCCCAAAATCAAAGAGGAAATTATCCGACGTCAAGAAAATGACACTACGCTTATATGCACGACAATCGATTTGCAGATGCGTGCCCTGAAAAATAAGTTAGTCGACGAGGTGCTGGAGGTCGAAAAACGACACGGGGGGCTGGAAGAAATTTTACCTTTGATATCGGGTAAACGCTCGGAGACAGCCTTGGAAAACGGAGATGTTGATGGAGCGCCCTTTGCCGTTGGTCAATCTATTGGTCTGATCAAAGAAGTCGTCAACTGCCGGGAACTTCTGGACAAAATGGTGCAGGATGCCGAACAGATTCTAAGCCAGATACAGAAGCGACTCGTGGGTAGAACAAATAAATCCTGAAGAGTAGCGCTACCTCTCATTCGTGAGGCCGTAGCCTATCTACGATTTCCCGATCTTTTTCCTGGTGGCTTCCAGTGTCTCTTCGGCCTCGGCTATAACCTCGTCGATAAGCTGTTTGACGCTGAGTATCTCCTTTATAGGACCGATACACTCTCCGGCAAATAGAATCCCTTCCTGTTCATTGCCTTCAAATATGGCTTTTAGATGTTTTCTTGTCCCGGCGGCCTCACGAGCTTGCGCCATAAGAGGGGAACCTTCATCGGCTCGCATCATCTGGAAGCTCAGTTTAATGAATTGCCAGTAAGAAAGCTTAAGCAACTGTTTGATTTCTCTGGCTCCTTGGAACGCTTCCTTTATAGGCAATCCACCCTTCATCATTTCCTCTGATACCTTGTTTTTCAAGACTCTGCCAGGCATACCATCGAAGTGGTCGCTGTATAACGTGTCTTGTTCTGAGGCCTGGAGGCAGAGCTTCTTAAAATTATCGTGGACTCGGCTCTCTTTGGACAACATGAACCTGGTGCCCATAGATATACCATCAGCCCCTAATACCAGGGCTGCGGCCAATCCCCGGCCGTTGTAGAATCCGCCGGCGGCTATCAACGGGACCTTTATCTGACTGGATACCATGGGTATTAACACCATTGAGGTAGCATTAGCCCCATGAGCGGCTGCTTCCTGGCCGGTGATGACGATAGCATCGCAGCCTAATTCTGCGGCTCTTAATGCATGTCTGGCGATGGCAGTGGTCCCCAAGACCTTGCCGCCATATTTATGGACATCCTCGATAAACCATGGTTTACCCAGAGAATAGTTTATGATAGGGACTTTTTCTTCGATGGCTACGTCTATGTTAGCCTTGGCTCCCGGACCTATGAGAATCTGATTGATGCCGAATGGTTTATCGGTAAGCTTCCTGATCTGCCTGATGCTTTTCCTTGAGTCTTCCGGGGTGGTGGCGGCAGTCGCCAGAACGCCCAGTCCCCCGGCATTGCAAACTGCAGCTACCAGCTCCGGCTCGGTAATCCAGTTCATTCCGGCGAGCATGATAGGGTGTTTAATTCCAAAAAGTTCGGTCATGCGTGTCTTTATCATTACATTCCTCTCTTTTTGGCGCCTATTCTATCATATTAGACAGTCCTTTGATAGAAACTGGCTAAGTTTTATATGCCTCTGGGCCCTGCTGTATGTACTTATCCAGCGGCTACTACTTTTTTACCAGCTTTGCTTTGTTCTTTCCCGGCTGGCAACATCGTTCGATGGACTTCAACTGCTCTAAGGTACCGAAGGCGGTCAAGCTGCTTTCCTTTTCCACGATGCTTTGCGGGCCTGGGTTTGGAATCAATGCTCCATTCTTCTGTTTCAAAGCCAGAATTCTTATGCCCGCGAATTGCGCTTCGATATCTTTTATGGCGGAGCCGACCAGCGGTGAGCCCTCTCCTGCCTCAATTTCTTCTACCATCAGTTGTTTCTCTTTACTGAATAAGACTGTCTCGATAAATTCTACGGTTTGCGGGCGCAGAGCCAGCCTGGCCATTCGGGCTCCGCCAATGGCTTCCGGAGCTACGATACGGTCGGCTCCGGCCTGCCGCAATTTCCTCTCGGCATCTTCATTGTTAGCTCGGGCAACTATGGGTAACTTCGCATTTAGCTCCTGTGTGACGAGTGTGGTATAGATATTAGAAGCGTCATCGCCCAGAGCGATAATTATTCCCTTGCTATTATCTATTCTTGCCTGTTTCAAAGATTCGTCTTTAGTGGCGTCCGCATGAATGGTTAAGTAATTCGCTTCTTGTGCCTTGTTGATAGCTTCTATGTCTCGGTCAATAACTACGAATTTGGCTTCTTGCTGTCTCAGTATATTAGCGATTGCTTGACCGACCCGACCGTAGCCACAGAGGATGAAATGGTTATTCAGTCTTCTTATTCTGGCTTCCATACGTTGCCTCCCTATTCTAATTCCTAGTTCTCCCTCTAGCATGTACTGCACTAGGCTAGTGAGGATATAAAAGGCGGTACCGACTCCACCCAAAATCAGGAAGATGGTGAATATTTGTCCGGCTCTAGATAGCGGGTGCACCTCGGCGTATCCCACTGTGGTTATAGTGGTAATTGTCATGAACAGAGAATCAAGAAGAGGCCAACCTTCGATAAGCCTGTAGCCGATAGTGCCGGCGATTACGACGAGGAGCAGCGCGCCCAATCCTTTGGCTACGTCCTGAAGCGCACCTAAAAATTTCATGTTTCTTTGTTTACAGAAAATGGCACGAACAACTCGCGAATTTTATTGCAGAGAATTGAGCATATCCTCTACTTCGCCGGAGCTTTCGAAGGCATCGTCTTTTATGGCCTGGATGATGCCGTTGCTATCGATAAGGAAAGCTGTCGGGGCGCCGCGCTTGTATGCAGTACATACTGTTCCTTCCAGGTCAAGCAGTACCGGGAAAGAAGGTTTCAAGCGGTCAACTATACCGTGTACCGTTTGACCGCTTTCGCCACAATTAATGGTGAGTATAACTGCCTGCTGGTCAGTCCGGTTTTCTGAAGCTGCCTGCAAATAAGGCAATTCCGATACGCAGGAATCGCACGTACTCACCCAGAAGTTCAATAATACGGTTCTACCTCGAAAGTTATTGAGTGAGATACTTTGATTGTCAGTACTTTGAAGGGTGAAATCAGGGGCAACTTTGCCGATCGCGGGGCTGGTTTCAATTTCCGGTTTAGTTTCAGGGTTCTGGGTAAATACAATTAATGGAAAAACGCTCTTAACAGCACTTTCCATAGCATCTTCACTCTTGAATGCGCCGATCTGATATGCCTTTAAAACTCCTTCACCATCGATGAAGAAGGTTGTCGGCACACCGACCAGGCCGTAGGACTGGGAGACTTTATGTCCCAGATCGAGCAGTACAGGGTAAGTTATTCCATGGCTAGCAATGTAGTCTGAGACGTCCGCGGCGTTATCTCCTGTATTAATAGTTAATACTACCAGCGAGTCAGTCGACCACTTGTCATAAAGGGCTTGTGTAAAAGGTATCTGAAATTGGCAAGAAGGGCAATTAATTCGCCAGAAGGTAAGCATGACCGGCCTGCCGCGAAAATCACTCAGATTAACTATGGTATCATCTGCACTCTGCAACGTAAAATCAGGAGCATAAACTGATTCTTCGGATTGGGCACAGGCTGAGGCCAGGCTTAACACGATAGAAACTAGCCCGAGTAATGCAAGCGCGCAACGTTTACCCTTTTTCATAACCCGCTCCGCAATCCAGCTATTTTATATTACAAAATACTGATATTGCAATTGTGATCAAGCTATTTATTGGCGGGGCTTGAGGTTTTCAGTCAAGACAAGGGTTAAAGTGACTTGAGTATGTTTTCTATATCAACCTGACTGGTGAAGTGTCCCGTTTTTATTCCTTTGATAATGCCATCGGCATTGATAAAGAAGGTCGTGGGGTATGTAGGTACCTGATAAGTGTTGGCGACAGCACCGTCCGAATCAAGCAACGCTGGAAAAGTCAAACTTCTGCTATCAAGAAAAGTTTGCACAAAAACCACTCGCTCGTTAACACTAACTGCGAGTACTTCCAGCTTGTCCTTAGGCCATTCATTGTAGATAGCTTGTATATATGGTGTTTCCAGATCACAGGCCGGACATGAACTTTGCCAGAAGTTCAGCATTACAATCTTGCCCCGAAATTGACTCAAGCTTTCTAGTTTGCCGTCGAGGGTAGGCAAGGTAAAATCAGGGGCGAATTCTCCTATTCCAGGCCCAATTGCAGGCTCTATTTCAACCGGAGCTACTGCCTCGCTCGGTGTTACAAGTTCCAAGGTAAATCGTGCTTCTTTGTTTTGTTCATTTCTCGCCGCTAGGGTAAGCTGATATTTGGTGCCGGCCTCGATGCTGGTAAGCGTGGCTGAATGATTCATAACCATGGACTTGTCCAGTTTTAACGAAGTACAGTTGTCGGAACTGCATACCGCAGCCTCGGTGGTGGTAGGCTCGTTAGTCTGCCAGTTTATAATGGCGCTTGTTTGGGCTATGTCAGAAATTGATACATTTTGAATTACAGGAGACGCTTTGTCCTTGTTCAGCATGGAGATAATAAGCCCTGCAAGTACCAGACACAGGACGATGACAGCAATGGCTATCTTCGGCCATATACCAGCTATAAAAACTTGTTTTTTCGCCAGCAATCGACGTCTTCTTTTTTGTGGCTTCTTAACTACGTCTTCCTCAGCGCCGTGTTCGGCTTCTTGAGGCTCGCTCTGTTTCTTATTGTTCTCTGACATATTTTCACCTTAAGCGTTTAATCGAAATTGAACAAGAATTTCTTGAGATAAAGTCAGAAGTTTATAGATTAATAAAGTAATAATTATATCACTGCATGGAATTGAGTGTGCTTTCTATCTGCGTAACGCCTCTCAAAGTAGCTGGGTAAGAAATTATATCCCTGATAGTTCCCCCGGAATCGATGAATATAGTAACTGGACTTCGGGTTATGTTATATTTTGCTGCTACCTCGCCTGACTCATCTAGAAGAACGGGCATGGTCAACCCTTTATTATTTACCACGGCTTGAGTGATCGCTGTAGTCTGTTTCCAGCTGACAGCCAATATTTCTAACTTATCACGCGGCCATTTTACATAAACTTCCTGTATTATAGACAGTTCATTTCGACTTTGCTGGACGTCTTGCCAGAAATTGAGCATAACCATCCTGCCTTGAAGTCCGGATAAGCTAACCTCTTTGCCATCCAAGGTTGGTAATGTGAAATCGGGAGCACGCATGCCAACTTCCGTTCCCACCTCTGTTGAAGTTGGTACCGTGGCACGGGTTGTAAAAGTCTGGTCTTGAGATGTGGCTTCGTTGTCGCTGCCGTCTTTCGAAATAACTTTGAAATGATAGGTAGTGCTCGGCATCAGGCCGGCTAAGGTGGCACTGTGGCCGGTGGCCAATTTCTGATCAAGTGTTGTGGTCGAACCGTAGGCATTCGTGGTGCCATATACTACCTGGCTGGTTGCCGGCTTGTCGGTTATCCAGCTTACAGTACCTGCCAAGTCCGTGATGTTGGACACTTTGATTCCTGAGATTACCGGCGGTCCTGTAGTAACCTCGGCTGCCGTTGTGAAATCGCCTTCTGCAATCCCTTGATTGGCTCCGGCGTCCGTTGATGTAGCCGTAAAGTGATAGGCGGTATTGGGCTTTAGGTCAATTACATTAACTGTGTGGTCAGTGACCAGATTTTCATCGAGCTCGGTATAGGTGCAGGCACCGCCTGATTCACAAATCATTACTTGACTGGTAGATGGTTCATCGGTTTGCCAGGTTATGACCGCGCCAGCTAAAGTTATGTTTGAAACTGAGGCGTTTTGAAGAGTCGGAGGAATAGTGTCTTTGTTGCCGAAAGGCAGCCACCCTGGTAGTTTTATTCCGTCAATAAATCCCTGGATGCTGGTGAGCGGGCTTTCTAACCAGCCTACTTTGTAGACAGCGAAACCTGAAAGGCCGAGAACCGCGATAATGAGAATGATGACTAGTGCCGGAGAAAACCGCCTTATCCGTATTGGACCCGTGTCCCTAAATCTTCTATCAGTAATGGGTGGTTGTTGCGTGCCGGTATATGGCACACCGCCCGGCGCACCGTAACCGCCGGTCTGTTGGCCACCCGGCCCGTATTGCTGGGGTGGTATCGGTTGAGGAATCGGCATACCCGATACGGTGCCTGAAGCCTCGGGGTATGAAGGCGGCTGTCCGGGCTGTGGTCCGGGGATGCCACGTTGGGAGGTCGGGTATTGGCCGGGCTGCGGTCCAATTATACCACCTTGTGATGCAGGGAATTGTCTGGGCTGTGGTCCTATGATGCCGCCCTGTGCTGGCGTGAAGGCCCTAGGTGTTTGTACCTGGGGTGGTTGTTCTGTAGCACCGGGCACTGCCGGACCAACGGAAAAGCCACAATGTGGACAGTAAATTGCTCTTGGTGGGACAGGTCCATGGCAGCCGGGACATATTCGGGCAGTGCAGTACACACAGAACCGACTGTTGGAATCGATTTCCTGGCCGCAGCTAGGACATCTGATTATCCCTGGCACAATACTCCTGTTTTCCAGTCGCCTCTGTATATCGAACTAAAGCCTATGTTGTTATGGATATTATACATCCTAGAGGAAAACGAAACCAGAAGTCTTTTAGTTTATTTTTCCATCGGCAAGTCAAGCTCAACCAGCTACAAGGACTTGAGTATATCCTCGATTTCCTCCTGGCTTTGGAAACGCCCTATTTTTTTATACTTGATTGTTCCTGTTTCATCTATGATGAAATTCGTTGGAGGATATCGAGTGGCTCCGTAGGCATTAGCCACCGTGTTATTCACATCGGGGAGAACGGGGAATTCAGTAAATTGCTTTTCGGTAACATAATCCCGGACTAATCTGGGGTCATAAATCATGTGGTAAATATCTAAGACTACCAGCTTCCCGTTGGCTTGCTGATAGGCCCCAACTAAATAAGGCACTTGCGTTTCACATTCCTTGCAGTTGACGCTGGTGAACACGATCAATACTGTTTTACCATGAAAGTCACTCAAGCTTATATTTTTCCCGTCAATATCCTCTAGGGTAAAAGCCGGAGCTTTATCGCCTACTTGTGGTATCGGGTTTGTGCCACAGCCAGTCATTGCGGTCAATATGAGGGCAGCGACCGCCAGTATTATAGATATTTTTTTATACAATTAAGGAATGCTCCTTTCATGGGCTTATTTCAATCGGGATGAATTGACCGAACCACGCCAGATTACCGGTCAGCATGAGTATGCCAACGATTATTAGCAGGGCGCCACTCACTATGGAAATAACTCCGAGGTAGCGGTTTATGCTTTTCCATAGCGGCATTATAGCCCCCCAGAGAAATCCTGTTAGAATGAATGGTATACCCAAGCCTAGAGAATATATGCTTAATAGCAGTGCACCCTGTCCTACCGATTGAGAATTACAGGCTAACATAAGAATGGCGCCCAGAATAGGGCCGATGCAGGGCGTCCATCCCAGGGCAAAGGCGGCCCCGATGCCGACGGAGCGGAAGTAGCTCGGATTGCTGCTTGCAGTTGTTTTAAGGCGTTTTTCGTAATTCAGCCACGGTAATTTATAGGCAGCAATCAGGAATATGCCGAAAGCGATAATCAAACCCCCGGAAATATAGCGGAGCAGCAGTGAATGAGCGGTTATGGTGTTTCCTATTAGGCCAACTGATGCGCCCAGGCCAATGAAAATTATGGAGAAGCCGACCACGAAGGCGATGGAGTGAAACAAGGCCGGCAGATAACTTTTCCTGCTATTAGGGTCGATGGCGGTAATACCGGCCAGGTTGGCCAGATAGGCTGGTACCAGGGGTAGGACGCATGGAGAAAAGAAGGAAACTATACCAGCCAGAAAGGCACCTAAGGCCAGCCATTTATCGAAGATGGCTTGCAGAAATTCGGTCATTTACCTTCCTGTTTTGCCAGCGCTTTATCTAACAGTTTTTTTAGCTGTTCTTTAGGCTGATAGCCGATAGCATGCTGAATCGGCTTTCCATCCTTGAAAACCATAATAGTCGGTATACTCATAACCCCGTACTTAGAGGCTACGAATGGGGAATCATCTACATTAAGTTTAGCAAATTCTATTTTCCCCTTGTATTCCTTAGCCAACTCTTCCACGATGGGGGCAACTGCCTTGCACGGGCCGCACCAGGGTGCCCAGAAGTCTACCAGTACCGGCATTTGCGAATCTAAAACAGCTTTTTGAAAGCTATTTTGGTCTACATTAATTATGTTTTCGGACATTACTACTTAGCCTCCTGAATACATTATTTGGCCAATTGCAATACTAATTTTTCCACTGTGCGATGATGGTACCTTGCAAATGGACATTATTATCAATGTAACTATTGCTAGCTACAATACAATCTTTTAAGATGGCTTGCTCGCCAATGTCAGCATTTTGCCATATTACAGAGTTTTCGATGCTGGCGCCGTCATGGATCCTGCATCCTGGGCCAATAACTACCGGACCTTTAAGTTGAGCCCCTTTTCCTACGTTGCAATTTTTATCAATAAGAATGGGTCCGACCAGGTTAGACTGCGGATGCACGTGGCTTTGTTTGCCAATACGGATGTCTGTTGGGTTAAAGCCAACCTGAGTGCTTTTACCGCTAAGTAAGTCTGCGTTCAGCTGTAAATATTTTTCCGGTGTGCCCATATCCATCCAGTAAACATCGGTAGTATAACCGAAAACCGGTTCTCCAGCAGCTACAAGTGAAGGAAAGATATCATGTTCAAACATACTGCGTTTACCTTTTGGTATACGCTTGAGGACTTCAGTCTCGATGACATATACACCGGCATTTATCATGTTAGAAATAACTTGCTCCTGTTTTGGTTTTTCCAAGAAGCGCGTTACACGTTGATTGCTATCGGTTTCTACAACACCGAATCGAGTGGGGTCTTCTACCGGTGTCAGGGCTATGGTTACTTTGGCGCCTTTGTCTTTATGGAAACGTAGCATTTCGGTAAAGTCAAGGTCAGTGAAGATGTCGCCGTTCATGGCAAAGACCGTGTCATCTATTTGTGGCTCAGCGTTCTTGAAAGCACCGGCAGTCCCCAGCGGGTCCGTTTCGATGCTGTATGTGAGCTTTGTGCCGAGTTGATTTTCATCGGTGAAATATTCAGTAATACGGTCGGGCTTGTAGCCTATGGCTAAGATAATCTCGCTGATGTTGTGGTGGCTGAGGTGTCGGATTATGTATTCGATAAACGGTTTGTTCAAAACAGGTACCATGGCTTTTACGGTTAGATAAGTTAAGGGACGTAGCCTGGTGCCTTCGCCACCAACGAGGACCACAGCTTTCACTGAGTTGTTTAGTTTGCTCCTCTCAGCTTTCTCCAGAATTCTTAAGTCGCTATTTTACTCCATTTACCATGTTGTGGCAAAGTCTATATTAACTAATCCAAACGAAAGAATTTTATGGCGTTGTCTGTCGTCTGTTGGGCCATAGTTGACTCGTCAATTCCTTTTAATGCTGCTGCTGCCTTGAGACTTCTTATTATGTCCGCTGGTTGGGAGCGATACTTATTTTCTCTGCCGTAGGTAACCGGACAGTCAGTCTCCAGGAGCAATTTATCCGGCGGCGTTTCCTTTATGGCCCGTCTGTGCTCCTCATGATATTCGGCAGCCGGCGTGGCCGAAATGATATAGCCGGCCTCCAGTATATCTTTAAGCACACCGGAGAAGCCGGTGAACCAATGAAAAACAGCTTTCTCAATGCCGGCTTCTTTTACCAGCTCAAAGGTATCCTTCCAGGCGTAGCGACTGTGGATTGATATTGGCTTATTATATTGTCTGGCTAGAGCCAGAAGACATTTCAAGGTCTCCTTTTGCAGCTCTTTCGGTGCAATTTTGAGTACCCTCTTGTCATAGTCAAGCCCTATTTCTCCCACGGCTACTGTTTGCGAAATTTTTTCTTCAATGAACTTGAGCGTGAGGTTGATTCCGTTAGAATCCAGATTGCCCAGTTCCCAGGGGTGTAAACCGAGCGCAGGATGGATGAGTCCGGGATGGCTGTCACCTATTCCAATGACCTTCTGATTTGTTTGGTGGTTGGAGCCAACAGCCACAATAGCCACAACGCCAGCTTCTCTGGCTTTAGTCAGCGCAGGCTCGAGGTTTTCAAGGGCATCAAGATGGGCATGTGTGTCGATAACTTCGAGCACCTATTCTGCTTTCTAGGCGGAGAGATATGCCATTTCCTCTGCCTTTTCTTCGATATAAGCCATGACCAGTCCCGGGAGCATGGTGCCTTTTTCGGTTATTATACCGGTTACTAGATTTAGCGGCGTCTTATCGAAGCTGGGTTCGAGTTCCATTGACTTTGTTATATAGCCTTGGATGGTGAATTTAGAACTCTCGCAGACTACATAGAAGGGTATCCTTTTATTTTTAGCTGCCTGGGCAAGCTGTAATGTAGGTTTGCCGTTAATCAGATAGCCATCGGCGGTTATGCTATCGGCGCCGACGAGTACTTTATCGGCTTTGGATATACGAAAGTTTATTTTCTGGTCGGGTATAATTTCGACCGGGATATCGTGTTCCATGAGTTGCCTGGCGGTGATTTCCCCGTAGACTTTGTCATTAAACTTGGATTCAACGGCGATAACACGGAATCTGGTTTCTCTTTGTCTGGCCACCTCCAGGACCTGGCAGACCGTGGAGCTGTAGCTGCAGGTTAGTATGGTGTCGAGGTCGCTAATGATGCCGCAGGCATACTCAACAGCTTTAGATACGGCTTTTGTCGCCGACTTTACAAGTTCTTTTCCTTTAGATTCGGCGAAACTTTTTAAAGCCTTAACATTATTCTCATTTTGTGACCTCGTTATTACCTGATGCAGGAACCGATTAGCATAGTTGACTATTGGGGTAATACTGGGTCTGGCGTTTGTCAGTTCCAGTGCTACCTCTTTAATCTCCCTGACAAAGTCAGCCACGGTTCCAGCTTGGCTTTCACTGACAGCCAGGATTAATGTGTTCAAGGCGTGCAATGACAACCAGCTAGCGCCGTGTATATCGTCGTTCTTAAGTTGGGTGATCTCCTTGATTACCTTGCTATTCATAGTATCAAGCTTGCCCTTTAGTATATAATAACTCGTGACGAAAGTCTTGATTTCGGCGGTAGCCAAATGGATGCGGCGGTTCTAAGCGGCAAATTCTTAGGTGCACTTGTTGGTACGGCGGTGGGGGATGCTGTGGGCTCCGGATTCGAGGGACGGCCTGCGGCTGAGGTTGAGGCGATTGAGCGGGCCGCAGATAGACGGGAAATTCTAGCCTATACTGATGACACTCACATGATGATTGGCGTGGCTGAATCATTGGTGCAGAAAGAAGGTTTTGACGGCGAGCACATGGCACATGTTTTTATTCGGAACTATGAGATTGAACCGTGGCGTGGCTACGGGCCAGGTCCGCCTAATGTGTTCCGCATGATAAGGGATGGTGAAGCCTGGGATAAAGCCGCCGAAAAGTTATATCACGGAGGCTCCTACGGAAATGGGGCGGCCATGCGAATTGCACCACTGGCTGTCTTTTATCATAGCAATCTAACTATGTTGAAGGAGGTAGCTTACAGATCAAGCCAGATTACCCACAGCCACGTATTGGGTAAAGAAGGTGCGGCCTTGCAGGCCTATTCAGTGGCTTTAGCTGTAGGACTGGAATATAGCCCAGATTTTGACCCACGCGGATTTCTATCCAGGTTGGGTGAGCTTGTTCAGCATGAGACGTACAGGGAAAAATTGGAGAACATCGCTGTGTTGCTAGGTGAAGAGGACAAAACTAAGGCTGTCGCCGGGTTGGGTAATGGGGTGGAATCTTTCAACTCGGTGCCCACGGCCATATATTCATTTCTATCTCACGCTAATTCCTTTAAAGAGGTGGTTCTATTTGCCGTTAGCCTTGGTGGTGACACAGATACCATAGCGGCAATGGCCGGGGCGTTGGCTGGTGCTTACCTGGGCGTAGATTCTGTGCCAAATAAGTGGCTACATAAGCTGGAAAATCGGTTATATATCGAGGAATTGGCCACCGTTCTATACGGTATTTGGGAGAAAGCACACGGGCTAGATATGTAGCTCGATTATGTCGTTATCCTTTAACACGTGATCCTGGCTGACCCTTTGTCCGTCGAATTTTCCTGAGCCCCAGACTACGGCGTACTTAAGTTTGGCTTTGAAATCTTTATGAACGTCTTCGGCGGCATTTTTGACCGTGCTGCCTGTTTTGAGGATTATGGGGTCGGTCAAATCAGGTTTCTGCCCCGGGCTCTTGGTGTGGACTCTGATAATTTCCAGAGCTTGGAAAATACCTTTTTTCAGCTCACTCAGATTTTTATCGCTGGTGGCAGATATCGATACTACGGGAGATATAGAGCTGTAACGGCTTTTCAATTGGTGCCATCCTGCGTCCGAGGTATCGAGGTCGTTTTTATTGCCGATAATCAGTATTTTTCTGGGTCGTTTGCCTATCAAATTTTCAGGAGACACATTCGATGGCACTATGCCTACGCTTTCCAGTTCTTGTAACGTTGCCTCCGCCTGTTCCACCGGACTTCTGCTCAGGTCGACGACTATAACGATGAGGTCGGCGTTTCTGGCGACGTTATTCAGCCAGACACGAGACTCGCGGCCGGTCACCGGAGGTGTATCCACCAATTGTATTTGGATGCTTTCGAACTTCATCATACCTATATTGGGAGATTTGGTAGTGAAGGGATATTCGGCTACTTCAGGTAAAGCGTCGGTGAGGACAGCCAGAAGCTGGGACTTGCCTGTATTGGGCAGTCCCACCACGGCCACCTGGCCGGCGCCTTCTTTCCTGATGTAGAAGCTGGTGCGACTGGTAGCGGCTTTACGTTCCGCTTCTTCCTGGAGCTTGGCGATTCTTCGTCTCAGGTCGCCATACAGATGGTCGGTGCCTTTGTGCCTGGGCATGATGGCCAGCATGGTTTCGAGCGCCTCGATTTTATCCTCCGGGGTTTTAGCCGCCCGATAGCGTTTTTCAGCGTCGTAATATTGTGGTGGTAAATTTGCCGGCATCTCTGAACCAACCCGTTTTGTCATTTAATTCTAGCATAATCTCCTTGTCGAGATTAAGGTATGAGCTTGTTACGAAACCCAAATGTGGTACAATCAGACTATGTGGCCAATCATAAAAGAGTATATCTGCGACGTGTTGCACTGGTGGTGGGTTATTGTGATTGGTATTGTCGGCGGAATTAGTAGTTACATTCTCAAGATTTGGCCAGGATTTCCGATACCTCGTTGGTTATGGATGGGTCTTCCTGTTTTAGGGCTAATTATTGCTCAATTCTTAGCTTACAAAAAACTCTGGGTTAAGTATGACAAATTGAAACTGAGTAACTGGATTAGCGCCTATGAGAAGAAACACGGGAAGCTGCCAACGATACCAAGCTTCATGAGCGGTTTAGTATTGAACTATTCTCCTGGAATGATAGTATCAAAAAATATTCAACTGATAATACCCAGTGCTCAGTTTTGGAATAAGCTTGACCCGAGCCAACAAGACCAACTTCTACAATTAGCCGAGTGGTTAGGGCAAGACCAAAGAGATTACTTGGCGAGGATAAAAAGAATGTCGCCTCCCGGTAAACCTAGTATGCGATTGCTACGCAGGTAATGTATCCGTTGCCACGTTTCTTACTCTGTTTAACTACGAGGAGAACACAATGGAAAAGCTGTCAATTAAAGAAAGGGTAATCTATCGCTTCATCCTCAATGAAAAGAGGGTTTATAGGCATTGGTACACCAGGTTTTTGATTTGCGGCGTGGATTTAGCCCGGATTCGGAGAGTAGTATCACGGATAAAGAATTTCTACATATGGTGTGCCGAATGGTCGAAAGAGGGCGAGATGCTCTACGAGCTGGCCGAAGACGCCCTGTCAAATGGGAATACTTACACCGCTAGATGCTTATTTCATGAGGCGGCCGGCTGTTTTCATATCGGTCAGCATCTCTACTTTATAGACCTTGAGCAGAAGGAGACGGCCCAGGAAAAAGCTGGGCAGAGTTATAGAAGAGCTATCGAGTTATATGATGAAGAGAAAAGACCGATAAGGTTAGAGATATCTTTTCGGGGGATTGTAATTCCCTGTTACCTCCGGGTTGCAGGACAGCCGAAAAGGCCGATGATAATTTATATCAACGGGTTGGACAATATAAAAGAGGTTGAAAATCACTATATGGGAAGCTTGCTGATAGAGGCTGGTTTTAACTACTTCAGCTTTGACGGGCCCGGGCAGGGGGA
>Ga0153916_10001591_pt1 | contig 16408 bp, 9 predicted proteins | sample Opewatmetagenome_FD_109642 | JGI IMG/M metagenome (GOLD analysis project Ga0153916, IMG submission 109642) | Freshwater wetland microbial communities from Ohio, USA - Open water 3 Core 3 Depth 4 metaG | ecosystem: Environmental > Aquatic > Freshwater > Wetlands | place: USA: Ohio, Lake Erie, Old...
GACCGCCCAGCGGCTCCGGGCCGAGGCAGACGGCGCGGATGCCGCGGCGGCCGGCCAGGACCCGCCCAAATCGCCCACGGCGGCCCGAGGCGCGAAGAAGGGTGGCAAGGCAAAGGACGACGCCAAGCCCAGGAAGGCCGCCACCCGCGCCAAACGGGGCGAACCCAAGGCCAGGCGTCCCAGCGGGCTGGACGCGGCGGCCCGGGTCCTGGCCGAGTCCCGGGAGCCGATGACTTGCCGCCAGATCGTCGAGGTCGCCGCGGAGAAAGGCTACTGGAAATCGCCCGGGGGGAAGACGCCCCACGCGACGCTCTATAGCGCGATGATCCGCGAGATCGCCACCAAGGGGAAGGACGCCCGCTTCCGCAAGACCGAGCGCGGGAAGTTCGCTCACGCGTAGCCTAGCGCCCCGGCATCCTTCTCCCCGAAACGCCCCGGGTTCTCCTCCCGGGGTTTCTTACGGCCGCCTCTGGCCCCCGGCTTTTTTGGCAATCCGGCCAGCCAATAAAAGCCGCCCCTTCTGACACAAAGATCGAGCCCGAAGCTCCAACCCTGTTTGGAGTTCGGGCTTCTGGAATCAGCTTTACAAAACGTCGCGTTGGAGCGACAGTTACCACTGTTACGAGGGGATTGGCAGCCACCCATAAAAGGAGCAGCACGATGAACGCCGGCGACCTGACCTTCGGGGTCGAGATCGAGACGATCGCCCCCGACAGCGCGGTCCGCAACGACGGTTTGCGGATCGGCCCCTACAAGCGCGGCATCCAGGTCCCGTACCTCCCGGAAGGCTGGAAGGCCGAGGCCGACGGCTCGATCAACAACGGCCACGGGGGCCACAAGTGCGAGATCGTCAGCCCGGTGCTTCAGGGCGAAGAAGGCCTCGCCCAGGTCGCCGAGGTCCTTAGGACGCTCGAAGCCAAGGGCCACCGGGTCAACGCGAGCTGCGGTGTCCATGTCCATGTAGGCTGGAAGCGCGACTGGCCCAGCGAGGCCCTGGCCCGCCTGGTCACGATCGTGGCCTACGTCGAGAAGGGCCTCTACGCGATCACCGGCTCCAAGAGCCGCGAGCGGGGCACGTACTGCGGCGGCCTCCGCAAGTACGGGAACGAGAAGGACGCCAAGCCGAACCTCGATCGTAACCGCTACCACGCCTTGAACCTTACCAACCTGGCCCGCGGGACCAAGGACACGGTCGAGTTCCGGGTCTTCTCGGGAACGACCAACGCGGTGAAGGTGGTCGGGTGGATTCAGGTCTGCCTGGGCCTGGTCGAGCGGGCCTTGCAGGGCAAACGGATGCCGACCTGGAGCCCGAAACCGCTCTCAGGCGGGTGGAAGAAGGCCGGCGAAGGCCAGAGCGAGGCGGAACGCTTGATGGGCTACCTGGCCTGGGGCGCAGGCTACGCCCGGATCCACGGGGGCAAGCAGTACGGATGGCTCTCGGACGCCGTCCCGCAGGACCAGATCAAGGCCGAGTTCCGCCGGCTGGCCAAGAAGTACGACGCCCAGGCCTAACGCAGAAAGGAGCGCAGTGCGGTGTGCGGGGTATTCGGATTCATCACGAAGAACGCTCGCGGGCCCAACCTGGCCCGCCTACGGCGGATCGCCGCCCAGACGCAACTTCGGGGCCACCACGCGTTCGGACTGGCGTGGCTCGACGCCAAGGGGAGAATCCATACCTTCAAGCGCCCCGGGCCCGCCACGGCCAACCTGGGCGACCTGGACCGATGCCGCGGCGCGCTGGTGGTCATCGGCCACTGCCGCTGGGCCACCCACGGGGCCCCGGAGGACAACCGCAACAACCATCCGCACCCGGCCGGCCGCGGTTGGTTCGTCCATAACGGCGTGGTCCTCAACTACGCCAGCCTGGTGCGCCGGTTCCGGTTGGCCCCACAGACGGAGTGCGACAGCGAGGTCCTGGGGCTGCTGATGGCGCGATTTGCCGGTGCCCTGGGGCTGCGGGCGGCGAAGACCGCCGAGGTGGCCGACGGGCGACTGGCGGTCCTCGGTTTGTGGGGGAACCCCGCCCGGCTGCTGATGGTGCGAAACGGCAATCCCCTCTGCTTCGGCGAGGCCGCGGGCGGGTTCTACTTCGGCAGTCTGCCCGGAGGGCTGCCGGGACGGGTAGCCTCGATCACGGACCAGTACGCTGGCGTCCTGGTCTACCAGCACGGCAAGCTCCGGCACGAGGCCTACGCGATTGGGAGGTGAGCGATGCGCTATCTGACGACCAGGGAAGCGGCGGCGATTCTGGGCGTAGACCCCAGCCGGGTGCGGCTTCTGTGCCAGCGGGGGCGGATCAAGACGATCAGGATCGGCAACACCTACGCCATCCCCGAGGGCGAACTGCAGCGGTTCGGCGCGATCCCGCGGCGCGCGGGGAGGCCGCGCCGGAGCCAAACCGCTTTCCCGCAGACAGCTACGAAGACGCCCTTCCAGCAAGGCGTATTGCCCAGCCAGTAGCCTCATCTGCCAACCTGCCTCACTCATCCGAAGAAGCTGCGGCGCGAGGCGTTCTTGGATATGGATATCTAGATCTCCGGGTCGGCCGTTCGCATGCAGTCCTCACACCGGCAGGGGGCCTGAGCGGGCGGGTGTCAGCCCCACCTAAGCGCGTCGGTGTGCGCCACCGACGCAGGCAAGGAATGCTTTCGGCAGCGGAGATGAGCGACCCTCTTGGCTGGGGGAGGTTATTATCTCCGACCGTGTCTCATTCGCGTCCAGCTTTCACGAGTTCGCGGGACGTTGATAAAGACACGGCAATTGGGGACTCGGTGGCCTGGAGTTGCGACCGGAAACGGCTGGGATAGGTTCTGCACCGGCAACGGAATGATTTCTGACTCGCAAGTGTGTCGGGGAATCTGGCCGATCCGGGCATATGGCAATGTTCGCGACACGAAGGTTGGCAGCCGTCTGGATTGCATCGTCACGACGTACGTGAGGCCCAACTGGTTCCGAGTAGACCGCGCTTCACGACCGCTCAGTCGCAACGACTCCAAATCGCGAAATCCTTTCCGCAGCAAAGCGGACGGTCCGCCCAACTTCCCGTCGGACGCCAGGAAGGCGAGGAACCAAGTTTGACAGCAACGCAGTCGTCAATGACTGCTGCGTAGAGGGACTTTTCTGCCACCATGATTCGGCAAGCACTATTCGAGTGAATCCCATTCCGTCTGCGAATGTCGATCATCTGCGAGATCACGGCCTGGTAGCTCTGCTGAAACTGGTCTTCGCCGTAATCGAAGAGGTGGCTCCAGAACACAGTAGGCTTTCCCGGATGCGTCAGGATGTAAGCATAACCGGCGAGGATCCTGTCCTGAGGAAACGCTATGCCATTTCCTCGAATCGGTTCGGTGTCGTGGTTCTCGATGAAGGTGACGGCCATGTTGGGCCAGAGCCCGATCAACCCTGGAGGCTTGTTTCCGGCGGTGCTCAGGGCCGTGAAGTCACCTCGCGAAAATGCATCCCATAACCTCGCTCGTAGCGCGAAATCGAGCGCAGCGCTTTTCCCGCCTTGCCGGCTGGGGTCGCCGTCTACGACATGGAGTCCTCCGCAGGTTTCGCGGACCCATTTGGCTAGCTCCTGCGAGTCTTCACGCCAGAATTCACCTACGGACATGGTCGGTTGAGCATGATCATTGTACTGGCCTACGTACTTGGCCGGAAAACCTGTGGCCATGTCATAGCGAAACCCCGCAAATCCCAGGTGGTCCCGTAGCCAGTCCTTGAGCCATTTCTTCGTCTCGGCCCTTACGAACCGATTGTGGTGGTCCAAGTGCCGGCCAGCTGTGGTCTTCTCGTAGCAGGATTCCTCCGGCGTATCGACCAGACTACAGTCATGTTGCCGGCGCCACTCATCGTCCGTGGCGATCGCAGCGCAGTTGGCTCGGGCAATCCCTTCTGGGCTGTGTTCTCCCGGTCCGGCGAAGTGTGGATCGGAGAAATCGGCGAAGTCGTTGGTGCCACATCGGTGGTTGATCACGACGTCGGCCAATGCCCTGGCGCCATCGCCTTCGGGACCTTGCAGCGCATGGATGGCTGCCTTCAGTTGAGATTCCGTGCCGTAGCTTGAGTCAAAGCAATGCCATCGGGTCGGTTCATAGCCCTCACCGTCTTCCTTCGTGGCACGGCAAGGAGGGGGAAACCAGACGTAAGTGATGCCTGCACGGCGGATTCTGGGCGCGTTCTCCACGAGGATCTCATACCAAGAACGCGGCCCCTGGGCTCGCCATCTTGTCTTGCAGGATTCCCAATGGAATCCTTGCAGGAGTATTTCGTAGGGAGTGCCGCAGTACCTTTCGTAAGTTCCCTGGGTATCGCCTCCTTGTTGGCGGTCAGTCAGGGCACGCTGCCGGGCAGTCGCAGAGTGGCGGATCGGCTGTTCCCTGAGACTACCGCGGGCCGGGGCTGGCGGCGACGCGAACACGACTGGGTCGCCATTGCGGCGATTCTGCCGAATGCCAGATTGAGGCAACAGAAGTTGACCCATGACGCGTGCCTTAATTGGGCTGTCCTGCTTGTTCGTGTCATACAGCAGAAGAGCAAACGCCGCGCCACGGGTTGCCAGTCGATTGCCGAGGGTTCGCAAGAACATAGTTCTGCAAAGTCTTCTTGTGTGGCTCTGGTCCTCGCGGAACAACGCAACCGTCGAGCCGACAATGGGTTATGGCCGAGGTCTCATGTTTCGCAAATGTCTTGATTGCCTCGCCGTTCGCGACTCTCCGTTGACGAGCACGGAGAGTCCTCTTCTCAACGCAGGGGAGTCCCGTTCCCAGTCAATGGTCATCTGATGCCCGCGGTCACAGGCCTGTTTCACACCGCCCGAGCCACATCACCTGGAGCAGAAGGAGGCCACGTCGTCGCTGCTCACCTCTCAGAACGGCGATAACACGCTTGGCATGGAAGCTGCACGTCCAGAAATCGGGTAGGCTGCTGCTGCTGTTGCGGCCAAGGCCGCGAGGAGGCAGTGAAACGCTACAGAAGCACGCATGGCTCAGATGCGTGGCAGCCAACCTGGGCAAGTCGTGCGGGCAACGGAGATGTTTCGTTGGGGAACGGTTTCCCTTTCCACGGGTATTCCGCTTCCCAGAGGGAAGTCCAAACGGTCTTCCGAAAACGCTGTTTCCCGGTGGGGTATCGTACCGCAATCCATTGCCGAGTAACGAGTTAGAAGATCATCGCGCCGTGATTCGTCCAACCGGCAATCATCCTGGCACATAACTTGCCCTCAGCAAGACCCGCAACCAGAGACCGGAAGCTGGGACGCCTAATACCCTAGGGAGATTCTCTCATCCCGCGGGAGAGAACCGGCCCCTAATTGCAGTCCGTGCACAACCAGCTAGAATCGGTGGCAACTAGGGCCACTGGAGGCTCGGCAGCGGCGGGCAAAGACAGACCGCTACAGTCTGCCGGGCATTACTTCTCCGATGCAGCGGGTTGCATGCGGGCTACTCGGTAAGGGTTCGGCGTACTCCGGCATGTCTCCTGTCGCCCAAGCAGTGCAGCGGACGATCGATGAAGCTCGGTCACAGCGCGTTTCAACATCGGACTGCAGTTGATTGGGAGCTGGCCATGGGACCGCAAGACAGAAGGCACGCGGGAAAAAACGCGCACCTGGTGGTGACGCGAGGCTTGTTGGATCACCCTAGCGGGGATGCCGTCAACGACGGCGCACGCTTGGCACGGCGGTGTCTTTCGCCACTCCTGAAACTTCCCGACTTTGGCGACTATCCGCCGCAGTTGTTGGTATTGTTGACTACGGTCGGATTCCAGCCGTTTGACAAGCTTCTTAAGGGGATTGCTGAAGAACTGGGGCGCAACCACCTGAGTGTTCCTCTGGTCGGCTGCTCGGTCGCTGGCGTACTCACGGAGGAGAAAGCAATGCCTAAGGGTGCCGCACTTGTTTGCCTTAGCTCGCAATTCGTCCACGCGCATGTCGGCGTCGCACGAGACGTGTTGGACCACCGCCAAAGGGCCGTTGCCTCCCTCGTTCGTCAGCTCGGTCTACGGGATGGCCAGGTCAATCCCTCCGGCAACCGGTTTCTACTCTGTTTCCTGTCAGGCTTCCTCGAAAGCGGTCGAGACCGCCGCTACGAAGCTGCCGAGATTCTTGCGGCAATGCGCAACGAGACGCGTAACCGTATCCCCATGGTCGGCGGTGTTGCAGGCGATGATTTCCAGCGTAAGGGATCATGGCAGTTTGCCGACGATGCGGTCCACACGCAAAGCGCGGTGACTGCGTTGGTCGAATCGGACCTCCGGTTCGGCATAGCCATGTCGCACGGCTTGGCCCCGACGGGCAGATACGTTTACGTGAAGGATGTCGCCGACAACCGTCATCGAATCGTGAGTTTTGCGAAGGCGAAGGGGACGGCTCTTCAATTCCAGACTCCGAAGGAGGTGATTGACGACTTCCAGCAGCACGGACGCAGAATCCTCTTTGGGATGGCAACTTCCGAGGACGAGGGTGAGGAGGTGGTTCTCTTTCCGCAGGTGCAGGCCGATGGATCGGCCCTTGTAAACCGACCAGTGAAGCAGCATTGGCCCTTAGAGGTTCTCGCTTGCGTTCCTGAGAGGCTTCATGGCACAGCTCCGGAGATGATACGCCGAGCTTCGATCGCGGGGAACATTGATCCATTCCACCTTGCCTGCATCATCGCATTTCCCTGTGCCGCGCGTTCGGAATACGCAAGGGAGATGAGACTGGACGTGCCGACGGCTTTGAAAGCCCTGAGGGAATCCCACCCCCGCGTACCTATGGTGGCCGGACTAGTATTTGGCGAGGTCGGCCTAGGAGCCCAGGGGCGCCCGGTGTTGGGCAGTTGGAGCATATCTGGGCTGCTCCTGAGCGATCAGATCACCTCTCGCAGTCTACATCGCTTGGGCTATCGTGCGTTGGCTCCCGTGAATGGGACCCGGGCGGGGGATGGCAAGCCGAGAACCATACTGGCGACGGCAGAATCGATCGAAGACGTACTCGCTGCCGCAATCGATGTCATTACCGAGGTAGGGTTTCCCGGGAGTATGATCTCGCTGGTGTTTCACGATCGCCACTCCTATGTGATCGTTGCACGGAAGGCACATTCCAAAGGCTGGGAGCGGATCATCCGCCGGACAATCCGGCGAGCCGAGCAAGGCGATCTTCTGGATGTGGTCGGGCGAAGTGGCGAGCCGAAATTCATACCCGATTCCCGAAGGGACCCGTTCAACGACTCAGAGGCAGTGTCGATTGCTGGCGTCATTAGCCAGTACGTCCTGCCTCTGAAAGGCCCAAACGGGACACTCATCGGGCTGTTGCAGATTGATCTAGGCGACATGAGTAACGAACGCCGCCTCCCAGAGCACCTGGAAACGCTTCTCCGGGCATTTGCCAGCCAAATTGCGACGGCGCTGTCTCGTGCCATTCGGATGCACGAGCTTGCCTTGTCGGACCTCTTCGATCGCGCCGTGGCCGCAAGCCTCACAAAGTCTACGGTTGTCGAGGCTGCTCAGGAGTTCGTCAACACCGTGGTCAGTGACAAGGATCACTTCAAGACGGACATGGTTCACGTCCGTCTTGTCTCTGACGACCGCAAGCTTCAACTGGTCGCCGGATCGGGGCGCTACTACAGGGTAGCTCAGAAGACAAGACCCGTTATCTCCGTCGATGAGGATGGCCCGAGCGCACGCGCGTTCCGAGACGCTGAGCCGATGTGGGTCAACGACGTGAAAGACGATGTGCTGTCCAGGAACTTCATCGCCGGGTTCCGCAAGAGCGCGACTGGTCGCGCTCTCCGCGCCCAGCGATCGTATGTCAATCTGCTAATTCGCGCACGAGACGAAGATCCTCCGGTCGGCATCATCAACATTGCGGCCACAACGCCGTGGTTTTTCTCCGAGAGCCTCTGGCGGTCGCTAAAGACGCTTGGCCAGCGCCTGTTTCTCGCAGTCCAGCGTGCCAAGAAGGTCGAGGCCGAGTGCCGAATAGCTCGGGAGCGGGAGTTCCTGCTTAGAATATGGCCGCCTTTGAGCGGCCAGGATTTGAGAACCTCGCTACGAGAACATGCTGAACAGATCGCAAGCGCAGCCAATGCCGACGTAGTGTCCTTCTTCCTGTGGGATCCTGAACGCAAGCTCCTTGTACTCCGGGGACAGTACGGATGGAAGAAGGACATGATCGGCAAAGCAGTGTATGAACGTAGTGAGAACCCTGATCGCGGTAACACTATGACGGGAACCGTTGCGGCTCTGTTGCGGCCAGAGTACATCCCTCACTTGGCCGCCTGGAAGCGAGCGCATGGAATGAGAGGTGTTAAGGCGAAGTATGGAAAAGAGATGTTCGGGGGGCGCTCACGCGATGTCTATGAAGTCATTGCCATTCCTCTACGATTCAGGGAGGACCTCCTCGGAGTCCTCACGATGCACAATATCGTCCACTCCGGGGCCTCATTCAGCGGGTTCGCCACCACCAATACGGACGCGCTGATCGAGGTGGCCCGCGATATTTCGGCATTTGTGTTTGCCACGCAAGCCCACGAAGCAACATCCTACCGTGAGCAGCGAGCGACGCGAATGGAAAACTTTGGCCGGTTTCTGCTCAAACCCGCGCGGGATGCGGTTCAGGTTGCGCGGCAGGCGAGCAGCCAGCTCAAGAATGCATACTCGGTCGGTGCGGTCGCCATCTATTTGGCCAGTGAGGACTCCGTGGTCCTCAGCCTTGCCGGTTCCGCTGGCCTATCCCGCTCGGTCGAGACTCAGCCAAGTCTGGTAGAAATCGTCGTACGAGGTACCGTATTGGGAAGGGTTTTCAAGCATGGCGAAACGCTCGTCGCACGACGAGATGACAAGGGCCGACTGGAAGAGACGCTTGAGCCGCTGGGGCAACTTCTGTCTTCGGGCCGGATGAACACCTTCTTGGCCTTGCCGCTTCGGGACGATTTTCGGGAGCCCCTGGGGCTGCTTGCTGTGTGGAACATCCGGAACAGGCCGGGTGAGGAGTATCCCTGGTTTACCGAGCGGGATATCGACGAATTCAGGCGACTCGCGTCAGGCATTGCGCGAGCCATCGAGCGGCGGAAGACGGAATCCAGGCAAGCCAAAGTGGCCAACGAACTGCGGGACAGTGAGCGGCGGCTCCTATATGGTGCTGCGATCGTTGGTCATCTTACACATGATCTACGCAATCGCATGAACGAGATTCTCTCGGACGTTCGCACCCTGGTGGATGACGCCCATAATGAAACGGAGCGGGAGCGGCTCACGAGCGTCGAAGGCACTTGCGGAGGGCTAGCCATACGGGTTGATGAGCATTTGGACGCGATCGCCCGGGGCGGGGTAAGACAACATGAAGACTTTGACCTCCGCCGCACGCTGCAACGTGTGATTTGGAGGTGCGAGGAGAAGGCCAAACGTCATGGTGTGACAATCAAGGAATTGCCTTGCCCGGAGGTCATTCTCCGCGGATCGGAAATGGATTTCGAAGAGGCCTTTTTCAATGTCGCTGACAACGGGATCAATGCAATGGAAGACGGAGGCAAGCTGACCGTTGGAGTGTCGGTCGAGCCTGCCAAGAGACGCGCCCGCATTACGATTGTCGACACGGGCGAGGGCATGACCAAGGAGGAAATCGCCGAAGCCCTTGGTGGCTTCTATAAGACCGGGCGCAGAGAGCGGCCCGCCATGGGGCTCTTCCTGGCCAAATTTGTGATCGAACGGCACGGAGGTACGTTGCTATTGACGAGCAAGCGAAAGAAGGGCACGACGACCACCATGACGCTGCCTATTCAGCTTGCGGGAGATTGAAAAATGCAGGACAAACCCCGGTTACTGATTATCGAAGACAGCATGCCCACATGGCAGCGGCTCAAGAGACTCATGGAGACCCCGCCCCTACACTGGTTCGAAACAACGGGCAGGATCGCCTTCCATGTGGACGTGGCGACCACGGCGGAGGAAGCTCGTACGTGCCTGGATGTCGCTAGGAAACGGGGCCAACCCTATGAAGTCGTCTTGCTCGACTTGAGTCTTCCAGGAACGCGAGAGGATGTGAAACAAGGACGGGAGGGCCAGGAGCACGGCCGAGAGTTGCTCAAGGGAATCACTTCTGAGCGTGACGCTGCAGTTGTCATCCTTACAGGATACCCGACAACCGAGAACTTGATTCACGCAGTCAAGTACGGAGCCACGGACTTCGTCGTTAAGCCGCTGGAGACGCGTGAGGATGAGCGCATGCTTTTCGTCCGCTTAGTAAGTGCAGTAGGTAAGACCCGCCAGGCGGTCCACCGTACTCTCCGCGCCGAGCGTCTGCTGCGTCTTAAGGATCATGAAAGGACAGGTGACCGCGAGAGGTTATCGCGGTTTGTTTCCGAGCACACAGCGCTCATCTCCGACAGCCTCCATCAAGTGGCCGGCCTCCTCTCTCACCGCTATGGCCTGGATCTGACTCGTGACGCTGAAGACCCAATCTGCAGAGGACTGACTACCATCGGTCGGGCTGCCGACGAAATGAAGCAGGGCGTTTGGCAGCCGGCTGAGGTCGACGAAGGATCGGGCCGGTTTTCGACGACGGACGTTTCGACGATCCTCACGGAGGAGATCATGAAGGTCCGTCCGTCCTACCTGTACCGCAGCATCGAACTCCGCGACAAGGTCAGTAGTGGGCTTCAGACCAGGACTTTCGCCGAGGATCTCCGACTCATGGTCTCCGACCTCCTCCTCGATGCTCTCGAATTGTCGCCCGAAGAAAGCAGCGTCGAGGTCTCTTGCGAGCCGAGCGAGGATAGACGAGATATCATCGTCTCAGTCGAACGATCCGGCGAGCGGATCCCGAAGCAAGTGCAACAGTTGCTCAGCAAGGGTAATTGGACCCAGAAGAAGTTGGACCCGAAATGGACAGGGCTCTGTTTCCTTCAACGCCTTGCCAACAACATCGGCGCCCGCCTCGGTTTCTCCAACGGCGGGCAGAAACAGGCGGTGGCCTTGCGAATCCCAGTCATTCTCGATGAGTAAGCTACTTGTCATCGACGGTCAAACGCGATCCCGAGAGCGGATCGTGCAATTCCTCACGGGGGAAGGGTACTCCGTCGAGGAGTTTGAGGACGCCTCCAAGGCTCTGGCAGCAATCGATCACGCAGACAGACGGCCTGTGGAACTGGTGATTGTGGCCTGGGACGTCCCCGGGGCGATGAACGGGGCCGAGTTCCTCCTTCGACTGAAGCAGCGAAACGCGACCTTCCCGCGGATTGTAGTTACTGAGGCGGTCGACTTGGACATTCGCAACCGGGCCTTCAACCTAGGCGCGGCGGACCTCCTCCTGAAACCTGTGGACGGCGACCGCTTACGAAAGTCCGTCCGCCGCACCCTGAAAGACCCCAAGGAGGTCGATCCGCTGGTGGCCGAATTGGGCGAAAGGCTCATCGGGGATTCTCCTGCCTTCCTAGATGCGATTGTCAAACTCGCGCAAGCCATCCACAACGAACAACCCACGGTGTTGCTGATCGGGGAAAGCGGGGTCGGTAAAGAGGATTTCGCGCAGCTCATCCATGAAAGGGGCAGTCGGGCTCGCGCGAGGATCGAGGCCGTTAACCTCGCGGGCCTCGCTCCCACGCTTATCGAAAGCGAGTTGTTCGGGCACGAGAAAGGCGCTTTCACCGGTGCGGACCGTCAACACGCCGGCGCCTTCGAACGGGCCCACAAGGGCACGCTCTTCCTCGACGAAATCGGCTATCTCGACATGGCCCTGCAACCCAAACTTCTTCGTGCCGTGCAGCAGCGGGAGTTCCTGCGGGTAGGAGGGAGCGAGCCGATCGATTTCGACGCTCGTCTGGTCTGTGCCACCAGCCGCAACCTAGCGGAGGCGGTGAGACTCGGCACGTTTCGCCAAGACCTCTACTACCGCATCAGCGAGTTCGAGATCCGCATTCCTCCGTTGCGCCAGCGGAAGGAAGACATCCGGCCGCTGGTCGAGCACTTTCTGAGCGCAACGGGGTTTCGGCTTGAGCGCGAGGCGCTGGCGGTGTTGGAGTCGTACGCGTTTCCCGGGAATGTGCGCGAGCTACAAAACGTCCTGAAGTACGCCCGAACCGTGTGCCAGGGAAACGCCATTTTGCCGGCCGACTTGCCCGGCGAGATCATGCAAGAGCGCCTAAGTCCACCCAGCGAAGTACAGCCGTCGTGGCCAGAGTACCTCTTTAGCAAGACGCGTGAGGAGGCCATCAAGGAAATCGAGAAACAGTTCGATCGGGTCTACCTGCTGCGCAGGATCCAGGAAGCGGGCAATAACCGTGAGAAGGCTGCCAAGTTGATGGACATTACCCCCAAGACCCTCCGCCAGAAGCTGAGAGAGTGCGGGCTCGGGCACCTGGTGCGGCCGGACGAGGCGGAAACGCCATGACGAGGTACCAACCCAGGCGGGTGCTGATTGCGGACCATGACGTGCAGCGAGCCACCGTCATCAAGGGCGCCCTGACACGCCAGTGGAAAGCGCCGGTCACCATAGTCCACACCCAGGAGAATGCTTTCCAGGCGGCCGAGGATGCAGAAGGGCGAAGAGAACCATGCCAGGTCGTCATGGTCCCCCTGGGCTTCGGCGATCTGGGACACAGCGAGATCCTGCGGAGACTCTGCCGCGGTGCGGGAACGAAAGGGATCCTCATCGATGACCAGCCGGACCGGCAACTGCCCGGCAACGCTCCCGTAGACGATGTTCTGATAGTCCCGAAGGGTACCCCTCCTGACGACTCGGCCTTGCTACTCCAACTTCGTCAGATCATGGGTGCCCGACCCCAACGGCCTCCCACCATGTCCAACGCTGGCCGCATCGATGCCGCGCTGCGGCTGCAAATCCGCTGGTTGGATTCCCGAGGACGCTTGGACGAGGGCAAGGAGGTGTTGTGCGACCTAGTCTCGCAACTCTTGCCCGGGATAAAGAGTTTCGAGATTCACAGGCTTGGCCAGGGCTTTTCCGGGGCTAAGGTGTTTCGCCTCTCCTACCCGGATTCGTCCAGCCCGACCCGTCGCGCCGAGCGCATCTTGAAACTAACACCTGCACAAGCCCACCAGGCATGGAAGTGCCGACACGAAGTAAGGAACTACCCCAAGATTGCCGCGGACCTGGGCGGGGTACTGCCGATGATTCCCGAGCTCAAGGGTATCCCGGCCGGAAGCAGGGACTGCCAAGTCCCGGCTGAGAACGAGACGTGGCTGGCCGTCATGTACGCCTTCCTTGGTGGCCACGACTTGGTGGCCAGCGATTTTGATCAGGCTTACCTCGACCCAGCGACCAGTCTCTCGCAACTGAGAGCGACAAAGCCTTTCGTCAAGCCACCCGCTGTTGAGGCGGCTCTTGCTCAGCATGTCCTTGCTCGTCTCCTTGAAAGACTGGAAGAGTGGTACGGCAGGCGCCCGTTTCGCAGGGCCCTCCCGTTGTGGTCGACCAATGAGTTGGAAGAGGGCAATCCGCTGAAATTCCCGCCATTTGCCTTCCGCCTCTGGGAGAAGAGCAAGATCATCGAGTCGCTCGATGCTCTTCAAGAATATGGGGTATCGTTGAGTCGAGCACAGTGGAAGGCAGCCTGCGACACCGCTCTGCGGTGCATCGGTACGGGCCGGAAGCTTCCGAAACAACTGGACTGCCTTCTGAATCCCCAACCGACGCTTCTCACCCCCGTCCATGGCGATCTCAACGCCAAGAACGTCCTCTTCGCCCTGGATCGTGGACAACCGTTCCTGATCGATTTCGCGTGCTACCAGTCTGAAGGACATAACCTTCAGGACTTTGCCCGTCTCGAAGTCGCCGTCAAGATGGAGCTCATGGGCCGGGAAGTGGGTGCCCCAGAAGGGAAAGACCTCGACATAAACAGTTTCCCTATATGGTGTGACGCGGAGGACTGGTTGAGCGGGTGGCCCGACGACGACTCCCAACTGTGCGAACTAGCGCCCGACAACAAGTCGGTACAGCGGGCTTATGCCCTCTGCTGGCAGGTGCGCAAAGCAGCAGGTGACGTCCATCGGCGGATCCTGAGAAGGAGGTATAGCCGTTCGACCTTCCGGCTCTCCTACAATGCCGCTTTGCTTTACCATACCCTCCGAGCGATAGGGTACGATTCACTTCCCCATCTCAAGCGGCTTTTCGCCGTGTATAGTGCTCGCGCAATCGTGCAGCGCATCGGCGACTCTCCCCGCGGCTAGCCGGCGAACGCCGGTTCGTTCCCGCATAACGGATTCTTCTGCCTGCAGGTCGCTCGGCCGTGGTTATCGTCACCAACGATCCGGTGGTAGGCGAACGACACTCTCTGTCGGACTGTCCATTCGTCGCGAAGCATGTTCAAGGGAACGATTTACCCGCAAGAAGGTCACGGACTTCCTTCGCTCCTTTCTTGCGAAGTGGGAGCCCACCAACCGCGTTCCTCGCCGTCTTCGCAAGTCCTTGCTCTGGTGCCGGGTTGGACAACTTGGCAGCCGTGGCGATATCTCAGCGCGTTTGGCACATCAGTTGCTCGTGAGAACTTCGCCACGATGGACTGACGACCGTACCAAAACCGAACGAAGAAAGGAGGTTTGTCCTAATCGCCGCAATCAAGGGCGAGAATGGCCGCGTGCTGAAGACGGCGAGATGGTTCGGTCGAGATCGTGTGCCAGTTGGCATGGAAGCACTGGGGTGCTCACGTGGAGCCGGCGAGATCACCGAAACAGTAGCGGAAGTGATTCGGTACAGCAGAAGGCCGCTCACCCTGATCAGCACCGAGTTGCGAAAGGAGTGGAAGCGTAGAGCAGGAGGCGGAATGGAGCCCGACTTGGCTAACTGGAGAACGCACGACGAGGCCAAGGGGAGGCAAGTCCCGACTCAGGTCCCAGACGTCACTCTGACTGAAGGAGGTGTTCTATCGACTGAATCCAGCGAGACGGGTAACCAGCGGTGCGCTCCGAGTCCGTGGGAAGAACCCACGCCCTCTAGCGCATCGCTGGTTCTCGTTCACGCAATGACGCAAAGTGAAGAGAAACGTGCCGCCGAACACCTCCCAGGGAGACTGATATGGATGAGAAAGCCCGAGAACTTATCGCAGATTGGTTTCGCAGGGTTCGGGAGAGCCAACACGTTCATTACGCGTGCGCCAACCATTTCAGTCGCCTGAACTACATACTGGGAATCCCGACCATCGTAATAACCAGTGTGGTGGGCACGGCGGTGTTCGTCTCGCTTGAGAAGCAGGACATCGCAGACTACAAGATCCTTGTTGGATTGCTCAGTATGCTTGCGGCGGTGTTGGCAAGTCTGCAGACCTTCCTTGGATTCGCCGAGCGATCGGAGAAGCATCGCTTGGCGGGCGCGGGCTATGCGGCGGTCAGAAGGCACGTGGAGCTGCTGGCAACATTCCCCCCGGCCGACGAGGAATTGGAGCAGTCGCTAATGGACATCAAGAATGAGATGGACTCTCTAGCGAAGTCATCCCCCGAAGTTCCCAGGGCCGTTGTTCGCCAGTTGGATGAGGAACTCCGGGCCAAGGCGCACGAGCGATTGGCCGTCGCGCCAGTGCAGAAGTAGGGGTCAAAGGCAGCGGCGTCTTCCATGGAGTCTGCTTCGTCTTCTCGTGTGCTTGGATGGGAAGAGCAACGTGCCGGTGTCTCATCAAACCACCCATTTTTCGGAGCGAGTTGTCGGCTCTGGAGCGCGGCACGAAGGCGCGTCGGTCGCCCCCACCGACGCCCCCAAAGGCATCTTGCTTGAGCGCGTCGGCCACATCGACCCGCGCGTGGTTCCAGGCCTTGCCCAGCGGCGGCCCTACCTCATGCCCGGTTCGAGGTAAAGCAGAACAGGCTGCCTACCTCCGGCTCCTCCTCCACGACCGCGTGCAGGTAGACCGACGTGACGCTCACGTTGGTGTGACCGGCCGCGTCGCGGACCTCGGCCAGGGTGCGGCCGCCGGCCAGGGCGTGGCTGATGAAGGTGTGGCGGCCGTGGTGGATCGTGAGCGAGGCCAGACGCCCGTGGCCCAGGACTTTGCAGGCCGTGCGGAACCGTTTGCGGAGCGTGTGGCGTGAGAGGGGCATTCCCGCCGCCCGACCCGGGCGCTGCGAGGCCGCCAAGGCCTCTTCGGCGCCGGCCCCTTGACGCAAGCGTTCCTGTTTCCAGCCCGCCACGTCCGCCAGGGTGCCCGCGTCCCACCACAGCGGCACCGTCCGCGGCCGGCCTCCTTTGGCCGCCCCGCTGCGGATGCGAAGATGGGGTCGCGGGAGTTCGACCCGCACGTCGGCTACGTGCAGCCGGGCGATCTCGCTGGCCCGCAGGCCGCAGCAGCAGGCCAGGCGGAAGACGACCAGGTTGAGCCGCGTGTTCCGCGAGCGCGGGGCCTTGCGATGGAGATCGGCCAGGACCGCCGCCAGCTCCCGGCGGGTGAGAATCTTGGTGAGGTCGAGTGTGCGGGGGCGATAGGTCTGC
>Ga0153916_10001592_pt1 | contig 16405 bp, 22 predicted proteins | sample Opewatmetagenome_FD_109642 | JGI IMG/M metagenome (GOLD analysis project Ga0153916, IMG submission 109642) | Freshwater wetland microbial communities from Ohio, USA - Open water 3 Core 3 Depth 4 metaG | ecosystem: Environmental > Aquatic > Freshwater > Wetlands | place: USA: Ohio, Lake Erie...
GAAGAAGAAGAGGAAGAGGAGGAGGCGAAGGACTTCAAGTAGTTGACCCGGAACCCCACCAGGACAATACTACAATTTGGAGGGAGCCTGAGCGATCGAGAGGTCGTTACCCGGAACGGTGGGGCCGCGGAACCTCGTAATCCGCCCGGCCAGGCTCCCACCCTACACTGACACAACAGGATGGCCGGGTTGGGATAGCCACACTAGCAGGCAGCCGGTCCACCCGGGGTACGCTCCGATGTGTGACCGTAGCCGCCTCGTGTTGATGGGGGAGATGCTGGACGCCGCGTAGGCTGCATTCCCGGGGGTCGCCCCGGGCTCTCGCCGAGGGCACTGATCCAGCACCCGGAGACGAACCGGACCCCTCCCGCCCGGCGCCTTTCACCCAGGGGGAGGACCCCAGTGAGCGAACCCGAGAAAGACGACACCGACAACGACGAATACATCATCGTATGCACCCCGGTCTCCTGGGGAAAGTACGTGAACCCCGGCACGATCGAGATCATGTGCGCGAAGTGCGGAGACCCGATCTGGATCTCCCCGGCCTCCGTCCAGCTGGCCAAGGAGAAGGGCGCGAAGGCGCACTGCATCGCCTGCGTCGTGGCGGAGGTTGAGCCCGGAGACAACGTCGAACCGCCGACCGCGGAGCAAAGGGCCGAGGTCATCGCAACCGCCAAGGCCCTCCACCAGGCCGACGTCGAGAAGCAGACACCCCATTGAAAGGACCGCGGATGAGTCTCTCCCTGCTCCAAGAAGACATGAGGAATCACGTCGCCACGCCCCACTTCGCCGTGGAGTGGCTGGCCGAGATCGGAGCCATGAGGGAAACCCTCAAGAAGCTCACCGACGAGATGACCGAGAAACTCCTCCAGCAGGAGAAGACCGGGTACTACGGAACCGTCAACTGGCTGGGGCTCAAGCGAGTCCGGGACACCCTGCTCGAGCTCCGCGGAGAAGACGGGCCCCGCACATCGAGTGGAACGAGGCTGGTTTCCTAAACCAGAGGTGCCGGTTCGAGTCCGGCCGGGGCCAAACCTAGAGGAGGCACTGTGTCGGGCAAACTCACCATCAAGCAGAGGCGGACGCGGGACACGCTCTGCCGCATGTGCGAGAGGGCCCACATCAGAACCGACGACCGGGGAGATACGATCGTCCACTGCCGCGCCATGGGACGACGGCTCGACCGGCCCGTCACCGAGTGCTCGATGTACACGGAGAAGTACAGTATGAGCCTCTACGAGATGGAGAAGATCGCCGCGATCATGGACCCGCACCGGAGGCACGCGGGCTTCTACATGCCGGGAACCGCGGAGCACAAGAAACTGAGGGACGAAGACTAGGGCGGTATCGCCAAGCGGGAAGGCATCAGGCTGCAAACCTGACATCCCCGGTTCAAATCCGGGTACCGCCTCCAAGAGGAGGAAGAATGGCCATCAGGCTCTACACCCTCGACCCCGAGGGGAACCCGGTACAGGTCGAGGCTCACGACACGAAAGCCTGGGCCATCTGGTACGAAATGGCCGCGATCGAAGGGGAACTCACGATCCGGCGGACGAACCTCCCGGGGTGTACGGTGTCGACCGTGTTCCTGAGCGTCGTCTCGAGTTACGGGTCCTCCGGAGCCCCCCTTCTCTGGGAGACCATGATCCTGGGAGGTCCACGCGACGGCTACCAGAAACGGTACGCAACCAGAAAAGAGGCTCTCCGAGGACACCGCGCCGCAGTCCTACACGCCCTCACCGGACTCCTCTGCTTCTGGAAGAGAAAACCCGAACGAAAGGAGGACGCAGCGAAGGATCTCCTTGGGTAGGGCAAACCCAAACCCCGTACGCAAAGAGAAGGAGAAGCACATGAAGCGAATCGTGGTACTCGCAGCCCTCCTCCTGGTACTGCCCCTCGCGGGCTGTGGCCCGAAGGAGATGAACCCGCTCGCACCGGCGCCCTCGGGGGATGGCACGGCAGTGAACGGGCGAAGCGACGCAAACCGGGCGCAGTACTACCCGGGCATCGTAGGCGAACCAAACCGGGGCACCGACCCGGACCTGGGCCCGACGGGATAGGCCATGCTGCCCGTCCCGATGCTGCTCGTCCTCGTGGTCGCGTGGTTGAGCCAGAGCGTGCCGAAGGAGCCCGCACCGGCAGACACCGCGACCCAGGCGATCTCGGTCCAGGCCGACACCCTCGAGGCCGCCCCGAGGGAGGACACGTTGCGTTTCCTCCAACGAAAGGAACCAGCAATCACACCGTAGGCCGAGTCCACTAGGCCGGGAAGCAGCGAGTGGGACGGGCTGGATCGGCCCGTCGGGGCCACCCCTGGGGACCCCCACGCTGCTCCCACTCCAACCAGGGAGGAGCCATGGAAGACGATGCAAAGGTAGCAACCACGGTCGCGGTGTCCTTCGCGATCGCGCTCGTGCTGATCGCGGTCATCTTCGGTTGCAGCAGTTGCGAGAAGCAGAAGTACAAGTCCGGCCGGATCAACGCCCAGTACGAGTTCTACTGGTCCGGGCCCCCGGGGAGCCCGCCCGACACCCTCATCTTTCGGCACTAGCATGGCCAGCACGAAGGTCAAGGTGGTGAGGGTCTACGGAGGGATCCAGCCTCCCAAGAAGGAGGTCGAGATCCGGGCCGATTACAAGAACGAGAAGGTCACACTCCGAGTGGACGCGGCGGCGGTAGAGCGACTCGGGAAGCTTCCCCCGAGGTTCAACCAGACAGACATCGGCATCTGGGAGTGGCGCGGCCACCCGATCGACGGATGGTTGAACGCGTGCAGACTCAAGAACGTCGGCTACCGCCTGTCCGAGGCCACCATGGAACGCTGGTCCCAGGAGTGGGAGGAGATGGACCGCGCAATGATGGGTGCGGCCCAAGCAGAGGAGGACTTCACGTGAGAACGGTCTTCCTAGCCATGACGGGGGCGGTCGCCATGTTGGTAGGACTCGCCGCACTCCTCTTCCTGGTACAGGTAGGCATCCTCCCGGAACACCCGCCGACCTGGCTCTGGATCTGCGTCCTCGTCATCGGCCTCGGCCCCACGGCGGTCGACATCGGCCGGGACATCTGGAGGGGAAAATGACCAAGAAGCAGAAACTGGGGTGTCTGAACGCGACCCTCGCCGCGCTCATCACGGGGCCGATCTGGTACTACCTTCTCTACCAGTTACTTAAGAGGGTCGGGGCGAGCGACCTCATGTGGTTTCTCTACTGGGCCTACCTCCCCGTCTCCCTTCTGATCAACATCGCGAGCAACCTCATTACGAACGTCCTGGGGGACGACTGAGTCCAGCACCTCGGCCACCTCGGACGCCTTCCCGACGACCGTCCCGCCCTTCACCCCCAGGATCTTCAGTACCGGGCGGCCCCCCAAGGCGAAAGCCCTGAGGAGCCCCCTCAACGCCCGGCCTAGATTCATCCGATCTTGGTCGTGGCCGAGACGCGGCCGTAGAGGCCGAACCCAGCCAGGATCGAGAGAACGATCGGCGGGATCTCAGGCCACATGGGATGGCCCGCGGCGGTCGCCAAGTTCACTCGGAAGGTGTCGTAGACCCCGAACAGGATCCCCAGGGCGCACACCCAGACCGTCTTCGACTTGTACCAGGGCTTCGTTTCCATTCCCTCTCCTCAACCCCCGTGTTACACCAGGTCCCCCGTCACCGTGTCCAGGAACAAGGCCATGCCCGAAGGATGGGCGAGATCGTCCATCACGTCGACGTGAATATGCCGAGGCGCCACCTCGAGCCTCCGGAATCCAGCCATAACAAGGCCCCTCAGAACGAGGTAGCGCGTCTCCGGGCGGATCGCCACGATGTCCGCGGCGCACCAGTAGAGATGCGCTGAGTCCGGCTTTCCCCCCACGGAGGAATTGTGGACCGCGGTCCGGTACCCGCTCGACACTTTGAACGGGATCCCGGCAATGCTCCGGGCCAGGTCTAGACCCCGGACGAGCTCCCGGTCCATCATGGAACCGCTCCCCGGAGAGTCCGGGGAGTCGAACTCCTTTGCAACGAAGTAGTGAATCCGCTCCCACTCAGACGGGATCATGCGCACGCACCCCCAAGGAAGAAAGCCAATGAACAGGGAAGTGGACCTCCGACTCTCCTGGTACAGCCCGAACGGGCGATGCCTTGACCACCTGGACCTTTCCCAAATCGTTCGCCTGGTCCACCGCTGGAAGAATCGCTACGGCTGGTTCACGGAACTCCGGAAGAACGGCATCGCCGTCTCCACGGTCTACCTCGGCTTCGCCACCTCCGGGGACACGAACCGGCCGGAGCAGTGGGAGAGCGCCATGCTCGAGATCGACGAAGAAGGCCACCTCACGAACGGATTCAAAAGCGTCGCTTACAAGCGCGCGTCGTCGATCCAGGAAGCCCGAGACCTCCACGCCCAGGGAGAATTTCTGGCTCTCCTGAAGGGCCCCGGGCCGATCTACCCGCCGGTCGAGTACCAGGGGCCGATCCAGGACAACCAGAACTAGCCCGCCACCTTCCGTAGAACCGTATACCGCTCGGTGCATCTGGGATCGTTCCTCCGGGGGAAACACCGGGTACAGATCCGCGTAACGAGCCTGTGACTGCTCGAGCCCTCCACCTTCACGACGAACTTCCGGCCGCACTCCCGGCACTTCACCGTGACCTGCACCGGGCGCTTCATCAGTGAACAAACGCCGAGGCGGGGACAATCTGTTCCGTCCCGCCCGGGGGCGTCCAGTAGAGGTGGATGAAGGCCTGGTAGAACTCGTTTCGGTACTCGGCCACGATCGGGTACTCCGCCCCGCCCGCCAGATCGATCGATCCAGAGGACCAGTGCGTGTTGGGATTGCTCCAGGAGTCGCAGCACATGACCTCGGTGGCGCCGATCCAGAGGCGAAACCCGTTGTTGATGTACGCCCGGAAAGAGTAGGTACCAGAGGTCAAGGTCCGGAGCCTCCCTTCCCAGCGCGCAGCCCACCGGCCTGAAGTGATGCCGGTGATAGGCGCGGTCGTTCCCCAGTCAAAGTCCACGTTCGCGTCCGCGCGCCCGTTTACGGGCTCCGCGAAGGAAGTGTCCGCGTAGTAGATTCCCCAGAGCCCAGACGCGTACTGCTCCCACGGCACCGCCAGGGTGAAGTGCCTTGCCTGGCAGGAGGGCCTTCCCTGTCGGTCCCACGCCGTGGCCCAGAGGTCGTAGGTCGTGCCGGTACCCAGGGAGTCAATCTGGAGATCGAACCTGAGACTGTCGCACTCCCGGCCCACCGCAGGGATATCGCCGAACCAGACCGTGTCCGGATACCCGCACCGGAGACCCTCGATCGTGATGTGGTCGAGACCCGTCAGGGCCGTCCCCACCGAGTCGCACTGCGTGCAGGGCGCGACCACCTCCATGGGGATCACCACGGCACTGGAGGGCGCGGCCAGGAACAGGGCGAGGAGAAGGAGTCCCCTCACTTCACGCTTCGCTCGACCATGGGCACGAAGAACGCGAGGGCCGCGGCCAGGACCAGGATCACGGCGCCCGCGATCCACTGCTTCCCCGTCAGGTTCGCGTTGAACCGCTCGATCGAGCCCATCCTCGCCTCGACCGTTTCCCGGTTCCGCTCGTAGATCTCCCTGGGAAGGTACGTGGCCTGCATGTTCTTCAGTCGCTCGGCCTCCCCGTTCAGCTCGTCCAGTCTCCGATGGAACTCCGCGTCCGCTACAAGAAGCGCCCGGTCCGACGTCCGCCGATACGCTTCGAAGGAGTCGATCAGCGCGTTCAGTCGTTCGTCGAGCCTTGCTACAAATGCCGACTCTTCTCCCAATTCCATTCATCCTGCTGTCCCCCCGGACGCACAAGAACAATACAAGAACGACCCACTACGAACCCTGGGAACCAAGGAAAAAGGCCAAGCCCCGAAAACGGACTACGGGGCCTCCGGCCTCATCAGCTTTCGCAGGGCCTCCTCGCGCATGAGCGACTCCTGCTCTGCCCGAGAGAAGGTCTTGAGCCTCTGCCGCATCTGACGCTTCTGGTCCAGGATCTCGTAGTAGGGGTCGGCGATCGCCCTGAGCTTATTGTCCTCGAACGGGACGGAGGGATCAACAGACACGGACGTGGCCCACGCCCTCCAGCGCGCCTGGATCCTCGGGTTCTTGCTCCCGGCGGAGGCGAGCGCGTTCCCCGCGGAGCCCGATAGGAACTGTAGGAGCGGCACCCAGTAGGCAGGCCCGTACGGAGCCCCGTCCTTCATGGTGATGTCCATCCGGTTCCTCGCCGCCTCCGGAAGGACCGACACGGCCTGGGGGAGCTTCACGATGTCCCCGCCGTAGACTCGGCCGCCAACCCCCGCTTCAAACGCCGTGGAAAAGAGGAGCGTCACGTCCGGCCTCACGGCCTCGGCACCGGCCTGGTAGGGCCCGAGCCACCAGCCGAGATAGCTCGAGCTCCGCTCCGAGGGGCCGCGAACAATCGATCCCGGATCTGCGTAGCCGATCCCCCGGATCGAGAGGACCCGCTTCGTCCCCGTAGGCTGATCCGGAGCATCCGGCAGAACGATCCCAAGGGCGTCCGTGTAGGCCCTCCCCAGGTACTGGAACTCCTCCGGGGACACGCCGTTCATCGCGTTCACCTTGGTCATGACGGAGCCGAGCTGAAGGAACGTTCCCGGCTGCTCGAACACGGCCCGGGTCGTAAGGGGGAAGATCCTTCGGTACCAGGCGTAGAACGGGATGACTTCCCGGAGCCCCGCCTCGGAGACCGTGTAGAAGTCTCTGCCGTAGTCGAACAGGGTACGAGCCACCTCGAGACGGGACCCACTAACCCCCATCCCCGCATCCCTGACCCCGTACAGGAAATGGCTCGCCCTGGCCAGCGCCTCTCCGCCCTGGTTGAACTCCCGGAGCGCTGCAAACGGGGGGGCGACTCTCTTCGCCACCTCCCCGGCTCCGGCGCGGAGCGCCTCAGAGGCCGCGGCGAGGGTCCCACGCTCCGCCTGCGCCGCCTCGACGGCACGGGGAAGCGATCTCGTAACAGGTTCCTCAAGCCGCGCCCTACGTGCCGCCCCCAACTCGGTGGAAAAGCCGAGGTCTCCTCCAATGACCCCCTCCCGGAGCATGAGTCTTCGGAGCTCCGCGTAGGTCATGTCTAGGCCTCGTACAACTTCCGTATCGTGTTTCCCGCCAAGAGCTTTGGCGGCGTCCACCCAGTTCTCGTACCTCCGGTTCCCGCGCAGGAAGGACACGATGACGTTCCATTCCTGGTTCCGGATGGAGAACTGGGGATTGATGATCGTCAGGTACTGCTTCTCGATCCCTAGGACATCGTGCGCGAACTTCCCAAGTCCGCGCCTACGAGCAGGTTGCATCACCTCGTCGATGTCCTTCACGGCCCGGAACACGTCGTTCGGAACGACCGTGCGGCCCATGAGGTCTCGAGCTTCCTTCGTCATTCCAGTCGTGAAGCCCCGGGCCTTACCGAGCACCTCCCATCCTTCCGGAGGGACGCCCGGCTTCTCCATCACGTCTCCGAAGGTCTGGGCCACCTTGTGGAGGAACCTGGACTTGGACGTCGCGTCCGCGGTCCGCCGGATGGCCGTACGGGAGGCCTCAACCAGATCTTGTAGCGGCTCAACGACTTCCCTCTCCCCGCCACGGGTGACGGCGAACCTCTGCCGAAGCGTCTCCCGCACCTGCTCCTGGCTCACCACGGGCTTCGACACACGCCTCCCACCGAGCCGGGTCGAGATGCCAGGACGGAGCTCCTCCTCGAATCCGTAGCGTCGCCCGGCCTCGAGTGCGAGCGACTCGCTCTTGTACCGGGGGATGTAGCGGACGAAGTGGTCCATGGCGTCCTTCAGGTCCAGCGACGCCTTCTGGACCCGACCGATCTGAAACTGCCTCGGACCCGTCTTTCGGACGTCTGCTCCCGCCCACTCCGGGGAGGGCACCACTCCCGTCTGGTCCACGAGCTCCAGGTCCCCCTGGACCTTCCTACGGCCCTCATTCGTCTCTTCCCATGGCGTGGCCCTGGCCATCTCGTCTGTTGGCGTCAGACGGGCTCCGTAGCGCCTTGTGGCGTCCTCTGCCACGGACGTGACGTCCGGTCCCGTGAGGCGGTCCACCTCTTCCCCGTACCGGTTATAGATCCGGCCCTGGACCTCTCCGGAGGGAGCTCTCCGGAAGACCGCGCGGTACACGCGGTCCGTGGCCTTCAAGGACATGTCCCGGGGAGGCCTCATGAGCTGGACGGGCCACTGGGCCTGGGCCTGAGGGGCCTGAAGCCCGAGGAGCTCGTCGGTCGTATAGCGGAACAGGTTCTCCTCGTCCACGCCCAGGAGCGGGATCCTGTAACGGCTTGTCTGGCCGAAGTTTCGGAGCTCGTTATTCGCCCTGACAATCTGTCTCACCAGGTACCGGCGCTGCCCCTCGATGTTGGGACCGAGCACGGGACCGAACCGGAACGCTCCCTCCACCATCTCCTGAGGAGCCTGGTACGTTCCGACCCTCATGGCGTAGAGGTCCTTCCAGGCGCGATCCACACGGAAGAGGGCGTCCCTGGCCCTCTGGGCAGCACGGTACGAGCTCTCGTAAAGCGTGTGCCTACGGAGAGATGCGGCACCGCGGCTCGCAGGAATCGCCTCTTCGAAGAGACGGCGGAGCCCGTCGATCAGGTAGCGGCCCTCGTCCTCCGTGATCTGGTTCGATCGGACCTTCGCGTTCACGTACTCCTGCATCGTGAAGAGGTCGTCCTTCGGGGAGACCTCGTAGACCTTCTCGAGGAATTTCGCCCTCTCGACCGGGGTCATTCCGAAGGCGCGGGCGCCCGCCTCGATGACCCTCTGGTCCCCGTCGATCAGCTCCTCGAGCTGGGCGATCTTCGCCCCACGCTCCCCCACCATCTCCCTCAGGTACTGCCGGAGGGGTTCCCGGACCCCGGTCCTGTACTGCCCGAGGAGGCTCGTCTTCGAGAGGACTGCGGAGCCGATCTTGCTCTGCCTCACCACGTCCCCGGCCTGGGACACTAGTCCCGGAATCGGCGTCTGGCGAATGGCCCCTCGGATGGCAGCGGAGCCCACGTTCAGGGCCTCGCCCGCAGCGAGGTCCACGGCGATCGAGACGCCCTCGGGCTTTCCCGCCATGTCCAGCGCCCCAGCAGCGATCTCTCCAGCCTTCGGGTTCACCGCGGCGATGGTTCTGACCCCGCCCAGCACGGCCCGGCCGACGGGCTTGGGGAGCGCCCTCCAGAGGGAGAAGTCCGGGTAGTCCTGCCGAATGACGTCGGCGAGGGGGTTCACAGGGCCCGTCCCCGCAGGGCGCGCAGAGGGATCCTCCGGGGAGGTGAGGACCCCCCGGGCGATCCCCTGCGCCACGTCGGCCGGGAGTCTTGCCGCCTCCGGGCCGTACATGGCAGAGGGGCCGCGTTCCTTCAGGGCCCTCGCGTACGCGCGCGCGGCGTCGTAGACGTTCGCCTCCGCCGCGGAGGCCCTCATGGAGAGGTTCTGGAGTCCCGAGAGGAGCGGGGAGACCGCGGCGGAGATCGTCTTCCCCGTCGCCCCCATAACAGTAGTAGCCAGCTTTCGGGGATCCTGTGCGGCAGATTCTAGAAGGGAAGCCTGAGCCCTGGACGGATCCCGGGCGTACTCGATCAGGAGCTGTCCCAGGGCGGAGCTAGTCGTCCCCAGGGCCTGAGAAGAGCTATCTGGCGCTGCTACAGCGGAATCAGGAGGGGCCGGAGGTGCCTGTTTGGACCGCCCGAGGCCAGGTCCAAAGGTGGTCCGGGGCACCTTACCGGCCACCTCCGATGAAGTAAGGACCCACCGTGTGGCTCGGCTGCGGCTTGATGTTCATTCGGTTGGGAGACCTCTCGGCGTTTCCCATGAGACGGTCCACGTGCCCGACGGGATCGGGATCCCCGAGCGCCCTCATGCGATCCAGGATGCGGTTATACTCCTCCTCGCTCGCGTCCGGAGCGGCTGCCCAGTTCGCCAGGGTCTCGAGGTCCGTCTCCTCATCGATCATGGAATCGAAGCTCTGGGTGTCGGCCCCCTCCCCCTGGTCCGGGATATCCCCTTCGCCCTGTAGGCCGTTCTCGTCCAGCTGCTTCCACCAGTCGTAGTTGATCTCGTTGTAGAATTTCATGGGATCAACCCCATACTTCTTCAAGATGGCCCGGGAGATAGGGTTGGGGACGGATACCGGGTTCCGGATCGTCTCGTTCACGTACGCCCAGCCCTTCGGTTCCCCCTCGGAGGGCTTCCGGAGCACGGTCAGTGTGTTCCCACTCACCGTGGTCGGCCCGAACCGGCTCAGGATGAGCGCGTCCTCGGGATTGATGGCTGGGAAGGCGTCGCTGATCGCCTTCGCCACCCTCGCTGCGATCGCCTCACTACGGATCCCAGCCCCGAGGCGAGGCCTCCAGCCCCGATAGAGCGCGAGCTGATCAGGACTAAGCCCCTGTAGCCACTTGAGATATGCCGCTCTCTTCTCCTGCTCCATCTGCACCGGATCGGTCCGGGCATTGGGAGAGAAGTACCGCATCTCGTCCAGCACGGCCCTTCTCCGATCCAGGTTCAGCCGCTCCACGTCCATGGACCGCTTCTGGGCGTCCTCCGCCTCCTTCGCCCGAGCCGCATCGAAGGCACCGAGTGCTCTGGTCGTGCCCGAGATGCCCCCCTGGAGTCCTTCGAGGAACCCTCCCTCAGAGGGGATCCCCATGATCGCTCCCAGAACGCCCTGGACGGCTCTCGGGTTCTCGCGCGCGAGCCTCTTGATCCTCTGGAATAGATCCTCGGGCGGGGTCTCGCGAGCCGCGGCTTCCTGTCCCAGATCGAGCGGAGGAGGGGTTGCAGACACAGAGTCCGCGGGTCCCCGCTTCCGTACAGCGGGGACCGAGTAAGGCTGGCTATACCCCTTCAGGGTGGCCACTTACGGGAACCTCGGGGGCCGATAGAGGTCCCCGCCAGAGTAGAGCCACGGAGCGGTCACGGGGTTCACCGACCCGCGGCGCGGCTTGAAGTATGAAGCCGCGTTGGTCACGTCGCCCGGGGAGACGTCCAAGCCCGTGAGCCCGGACACCCCGCCAGCGACAGCCCCGCTCGGGCCGCCCTTCAGAAACCCTAGCCCGGCCCCTGCCACGGTGCCCGCGATCTTCGAGAAGACGTTCCCTTTCTTCTTCTTCTGCCTCTTCTCCTCGAGCGCGGTGCGGGCGAAGGAGAGCTTCTCCTTGGCCAGGTCTCCGCGGAGCCCAGCCATGCTCCGTGCGAGGTCTCCGGTCCGGGAGTAGAGCATCCTCTCCCTCTGCCTCTGGAGCTCTCCCGGTCCCACGGAACCAGCTGCGAGCATCCCCGGAAGACCGATCAGCTCCCCGCCCGCGGCGCCCGAGAGCTGGTTCCAGGCGTCGGAGTAGACCCCCGAGTACATCTTGTCCGCGAGGCGAGAGTACGTTGCGTACCCCGTGTCCGCGAGTGGGGCCATGGGGTTCGCGAGGTTCGTCCAGAAGGTGTTGCGTGCCATTGCGTTACCTCACGATCACGTGAGCCGTGGTCCCAGCCGTGTTGCACTTGAGTGCAACCATCTGGTTGTCCGCGACCAGGGGAATGTCCGTGTAGACCTTCCCCGCGGTATTGCAGAGAACGGTCTCCACGTGGATGGGAGTGCGCCCGAGGCCGTGAAAGACGGGCACGGCACCGTCAGCGACGGGGAACTGGACGACGAGCTTCACCTCGTCCAGATGAGAGCTCTTCACACCGATGGTTGGGAGGGCCCTCGAGATGGAGCCCGGGGAGACGTCCCGATTGGAGAAGCGGAGCCCGCGGGGATTCCGAGAGAAGACGCTCACGGCCTTCCGCCTTCCGAATCTCCGCCCACGAGGACGGCCGCGTAGAGACGCTGGCCCCGGAGGGTTCCACCCGCGGCGGAGCTGACCTGGAAGCGCACTACGTAGTCCTGTCCCCCGCTTGTCGTGTGGCTGTACCCGGCTTGAACGAGAGAGATGTTCGTTCCCGTGTCCGGGCTGCCCGAGCTCACCGTGGAGGCGGGCGGAACGTAGCCCACCCCCGCCGCATTGATACTGGTGATGGCAGGAGTGCCCCAGCCGTCGGCAGCTTGATAGTAAAACGCCGCCTTGTCCAGGGAGAAGAACTTGTCCCCCCACGGTCCGAACGCGACGTCCACGACGCACGTGAAATTGGTCCCGTCGTCCTGGGTCGTGAACTCTCCGGCGAGGACGTTCAGGTTCGTCGCCCCCGTCCCAACCTGCCCCATGATGGGGTGGCGGACCCCCGAGTCGTCCGTCCCAACGGGCATCGTGGCAGAGACGAGCGTCACCCACGCTCCCGCCACCCCGTGCGTGACCCGGTACCACCGTCCGGTCCGAAGATCGAGCCGGTAGGTGTCCCCAACGATCCCTTGAAGCGAGACGAACGTCACCTCGTACTGCTCGTTGAAGATGGTGGCGCGGCTCCTTCCGTGCCGCTCGTAGCTCATCTTGGTGAAGGTGAAGTCCATCTTCTTCGATACCCGCTGGGGCACCCCCTCTCCGTCCCAGGCGTAGAAGCCGTCCCGCGCGGGCCAGACGAGGAGTCCCGCGCCCTGGACGCACGCGTCGGGCGCGACGCACCCCACCGCGCTCGCAATGGGGATCCTCTGGAAGCTCACCCCGTCCACGTCGGCAACGCCCCACATGTCGTCTTCCGTGAAGACCACCGAGACGTTCCCGAAACTCGTCCCCCCGGTCACACGAGCCCCTCGGGCGGAGCTAAAGTCCTCCCAGTACCCCCCGATCCCGGTCTTGAACCGATCGGGCTCGTAGGGAAAGCTCCACCAGACCCGGGCCTGGTAGCTGTCACTGGACGCGAGCCAGAGGCGGTTGTTGTGTACCCAGACGAGCTTACAGTTCGTCGGGGGAGCCGTATCCGTCCGATCGAGTTGCTTCGAGGGGAAGGGAAACGTGATGTACTGGTCCACGTACCCCTGGAAGCCGGATCCCGGCGTTCCACCCACCCATCCGGCCGCATCGCGCAGGAGGATCGTGCCGAGGAAGAGCCTCGGCTGGTACTCCGCCGCAACGAGCGGGGATCCCGCAAGGTTCTCCGTCCTGTAGACGTAGATCGCCCCGACGTTCACGGGAATGGCGACCGTGGGGAAGGCCCAGACGATCGCGCTCCCGTCCGCCACGACGATGTAACTCGTTCCCGCCGCGTACGCGATCGCGCTCTGGTCCCCCGGCGGGCTTTCCCCGTAGAGGGTCGGGACGTAGGTACTGGTCCAGTTGTACGTTCCGGCCGTACCCGCACCGCCACGGTTCGATCTCTCGAACGGGGTGGCAACCTGGGGGGGGCCGTATCCGTACGTGAAGGAGTAGGCAAAGTAGAGATTCGCCCCGAGGCCGTTCCACGTAGGACCGCCCGTCGCCTGAACGGTGGGAGTGAAGGTGATGGCGGGCTTCGGGAGGCCGATGTCCACCCGGCGCGCCTCATCGAACCGCTTCTGCTCCCGCCCGTTCACCCCGTAGAGGATTCCGCGGAAGGAAGCGTGTCTCCAGCTCGGCCCGTTCCCGGAGAACCCTGCGGTCTCGACCCCGAACCAGTCTCCAGCCGTGACGTTCTGCGTGAAGCGAACGAGCTGTCCATTCTGCGTCCCCGTCGAGGGATCTCCGTAGGCGAGGTAGAGCTCGTGCCCGCCCGCCCAGTCGGCGCGCACGGGCTCGTACTGGATGATCGGGGGATCGGTGAGGGCCCCGAACGCCGTGATCTCCACGCACATGAAGTACTTCCGCACCCTTCCCACCGTCCCGTCGCCCAGCGTCGTGGGGACCCAGTTGGAGGGCATCTGCCACGCGGCGGTCGTGACGCGTCCCCCAGAGTTCGCCGTCACGGCCGTCGTGAAGTCGAACGTAGCGGTGGTCGTGAGGGCGGAGTACGTGGGAGTGGCCGAGTCGGCCGTGCCGTACTTGTAGGCGAGCGTCACCCCGGCCCAGTTCGCGGCCTGAGAGAGGCGGATCGTTACAGTCGAGAACGGCTGGTCCGACCCCACGAAGAAACGCGTCCCCACCCCGAGGTGCGTCACATCTCCCCAGAAGGGGAAGATGAAGTTCGCACCGACGGCGGCGTTCCCACGGACCGTCTCCTGTACCCAGCCAGAGGAGACGACCGAGCCGTTCTTCGACTGGACGCGCACCCAGCCCCAGGGGGTCGTGTTATCGAATCCTCCGAAGTAGTACCCCGTCCCGGGAGGGGCCACGAAGGTACCGCCCGAGGGCATGAGGCGCTGCTTCCCCCCGCGCATCTCGAGGTACCCCTCGGGAGTGGGCCTCATGTTGACGCAGTCCCGAAGCCAGCCCGGCTCCTGCCCATAGGCCGGGGCGTCGGTGAGACCCAGGTACGGGTACGCGGGGATCTTCGCCATTAGCTACCCCAGTAGCGATCGAGTGAGGAAGACTGAGGCACCTGGATCTGCCGGGGCCGATCGAGCATGAGCGGGTTCACGTACCTCCGCGCGGAGACCAGGTTCCCCTTCCACTCGGCAGTCGCGCGGTCGTAAAGAGGAATCCACTTCGTGTCCCGGATACAGAGGCGGAAGTACGCGCGCGCGAGCGCGCCATTGATGAGCTTGTCCTGCCACTGGAAGGGGACCTCGGGAGCGATCCCTCCGCCGCCCGGCGCCATGACCTGGGGGAGCTGCCGGTAGAACACGTGGAGATCTCCCGCGGAGGTCTGCTGGGGAACGTCCTCCAGGCCGATCACCTGGGACCAGACGGAGTTCACGTTCTCCCCCCAAATGTAGTAGCACTCCTGCTGCTGGCTCTGCCTCCGGTAGGGATCCCTCTGGTTGACCGAGATGGGATCCAGGGCCTTCTGCCAGCCCCCGTAGGGATTGGTGAAGGTGAGGGTCGCCGCGTTCAGCGCTCGAGGGTTCGAAAGGACGATCGTGTCCAGATCCGTCACGGAGGCCACCGTGTCCGTGAACGGGAGCCCCGTCCCCGTGTCCACGCCCGTGACCGCGTACGGGGCCAGCACCTTGATGAACCCGTTCGTGATCACCGTATTGACCGTGGTCGAAGCAGCGGGGTACGCGGGAGAGGAGCAGCCCGCCACGGCGAACTCAGACGGGCGATCGATGAACACCGCCGACGCCCGGAGGTAGTCCGGGGGCAGGGAGTACGTCGGCTGCCCCGCCACGGTTCCCCCCACAGCGCAGGAGAGGAGAATGTCCCCCTCCCAGCAGAGCTCTCGCTGTGCCTGGTTCAGGAAGCTCACGATCTGCGTCTGGCTCACCACAGAGGGAGGCGCAGTCGTCTCATCCTCTCCGAACGCGTCGCGGAACGCGGTCACGAGCTCGTCGGTGGTATACATGAGCGCTCCTTACGCGGACCGGCTTCGGTGCATCTTCCTCAGGGTGAGCGCGAGCCGAGCGCGCCGAGCGGTCTTCCCCTTTCCCCGAGCCGCCGCCATGATGCGCGACACGGGAATCTTCTGTCCCTGCTTCACTCCCAGGTCCCGGTGAAGCGCTCCCGGGTGCTTGATTGCTCCAGCGATCCAGTTCTTTCCCATCCCACCGCCCTCCGCTAACCGAATGTCCCCAGTGTCCACGCCCGGGCCCCCGGGCCAGAGCTCCGGATACGCCGTCGGGAGGGGCTCGAGCGTGTCCCCCTCGGCGGTGTAGCCCATGCCCCGAAGCTCGCGAATGCGCTCGAGCGCTCCGCGAATGATCTCGTCAGTGTCCGGGACGGACCCCGGAGGATAGGCGGCCATCAGTTGATGCTCCGGCACTTCTCGTACCAGACCGATCCGTCGTAGACCCCGGTCCAGGTGTCCGTAGACGCGAAGGTCTTGTTCGCGCTCCCCGCCATCACGAGCGTCGCTCCGTCCACCAGGGTCGTGTTCCCGTCCCCGAAGATGATCGTGATCTCCTGACCGGCCACTCCGTTATCGAACGTGGTGATCGACGTCGCGCCCGTGTTGGCCGTCTTGAAGAGCCGCGACCCCACGACCGTCGGGGTCGTGTCCGTGTCCGTGAAGGTGACCGCGGCGCCCTCGACCGGGACCACTCCCGCGTAGTCCGGCCACTTGACCGCCCGCAGCGCCGACATGAGCGTCAGGTCGAACGCCATCCGAGCCGTGCCGCCAGCGTTCAGGAACGCCATGTACGCAGCGGTACCGTCCACGCGGATCCCGCAATTCGTCGTCAGGTCCGTGTGGTCCATCTGCTGGTTCGCCGCCAGAGTGTTCAGATTCCCGCAGACGGCGAAGGTCGTCCCGTTAGCCCCTGCCGCGAGGGTGGGGAACGAGAAGAGCTTCGCCCCCGTCGTCATCTTGGTGGCGTCGAAGAACGCCGTCTGGGAGCTGTAGTCGTTGGTGATCCCGAACCCGTTCGGCTGGTTCGGAATAGACCCACCGCCGACCAGGAAGGTCCCGGTGCCGACCCCTCCAGGGGAGGTGGTAGCGGGCC
>Ga0153916_10001593_pt1 | contig 16402 bp, 12 predicted proteins | sample Opewatmetagenome_FD_109642 | JGI IMG/M metagenome (GOLD analysis project Ga0153916, IMG submission 109642) | Freshwater wetland microbial communities from Ohio, USA - Open water 3 Core 3 Depth 4 metaG | ecosystem: Environmental > Aquatic > Freshwater > Wetlands | place: USA: Ohio, Lake Erie...
GCAGAGCGCCTATTACCACCGCCAGGCCTCGCCCGCCTCGGAAATGTAAAAACACGGGCCAGTTATGTCCGATAACAGCGGCGACACCGGCGCCTAATACCACCAATTCAGGCACGGAAAGCAGTTTAGCCACTACGATGGCCAGCGCTCCCTTCCCTACATCAGCCATTAGAGTAGCTATACCTGCTCCCAATCCGGCGTGACGGAATACATTGAACGTGCCCACATTTTTATCACCGACCTTACGAACGTCAAGGCCGCTTAGCTTACCGACAATATAGGCAAAAGGAATGGAGCCCAGTAGATAAGCAATTATTATGCTGAGTACGCCTAGCACCAGGTTCATATCTGAGTTGAGAGATACCTCGCTTCGCTAAGATATTTTCATTCTAGCATATGGCAACTAAAAAATCTGCAGAACGGCGCTACTTTGCATCCGCGTTTTATATTATTTGCTATAATATAAATAGAGTTGACAGTTAATCATTTGTAAGCTGGTTTCTTACCAAAGATATAGAGGGGGAAATGAGCGATAAAACTTCTGGTCCCGGATTTGGCATTGGGCTTATACTGGGAATAGTCGTTGGTGCAGCGCTGGGATTTCTCTTTGCACCTCGTTCCGGAAAAGAGACCAGGGAATTGATAAGAGACAAGGCGGATAATGTCTCGGCAACAGTTAGAGACCTAACCGCAAACCGCCAGAAAGTCTACACTGAAACCTGGAAAAGGGGCAGAGGGCAACCGAAGGTAAAATCCACCTACTTCGAATAATACTGCTACCTGTTCATCCTGAGCTTGCCGAAGAATGCGACGCCATTAAGGAATATTCAATTTTTTATTTTTTACCCGTACCTTTGGCTTTTAACGTTGATTTATTAACGTTCTTGCATGCCCCATATAACAATGATAGAATTTTGCAGCTAGTGTATATTACCAGCCGAAGTGGCGGAATGGTAGACGCGGCAGTCTCAAAAACTGTTGAGGGGCAACTCTCGTGTCGGTTCGAATCCGACCTTCGGCACCAAGCTTAAAACTGCCGAGTTGTGTAGTGGTAGCACAGAGGACTTTGGATCCTTTAGCCCAGGTTCGAATCCTGGCTCGGCAGCCAGCTATTATTCATTCGGAATTTCTATTTCATAAGGAATGGCTAATTTCGGCCTTGTAACAGCTATTAACAGCTTATGGCCGACGCCCGAGATAACACCTGACGAATTATTACTTTAGGCCAAAGCTCACGAAACGAGAAAACGGTCATATTAACGTGGTCTTTTCCTGTCCTGTAGCCTCATAACTGCCAATGTCGCAGCAAACAAAAAAATAGTTATAATTACCAGCACGCTCCAGTGCCAAACTACGCTGACCCCGAAAGCCTGGCCATAATCGTCGTGCATGCGTTTTATAATCGCTTCAGCCTGACCGATGGCTTTGCTACGACTTTCCTTCCAGCTCCGATATTCGTCTTGCCACACCTTAAGGTCATCCTCGTATTGCTCCATCTTCTCCCGGTAAGCCTCCATATCACTCCGGTATTGCTTCATCGTTTCCTCATAGGTGTCCATGTCCTTCTGATATTGCTTTGAACTTTTTTCCCAATCTGGAAACTCTTCAGAAAACGGGTCTGGCCGCTTACCAGGATTAGGTGGAGGCTCGCCAGGCTTGGCTGGTGGCTCACCGGGTTTAGGCGGTTGTGCCGGTTCTGGAGTGTCTACTGCAGGGTCATAATAATCGAGTATACCGGGGAAGCAACATCTGGAGAACAAGTTAGGGCCCATGCAGGAGCACTGTTGGATCTTGTCCTCTTCGGTCAGTGCGTCTCGCTTATCCGTTGACAGTTGCCAGCATGGATCGGCAGCCACGCAGTTTCCTATACCGCTTATTGTCACCAGAGACTCAAATGCCCAGTTGGTGGTCGTTACCATACTGATGGCTCGCCCTGCTTTACCTAGCTGTCCGGGCGGCATTATGCCGCCGAATATTATCTGCGGTACCAGAAACAGGAGAAGCAGTAAGGGCGTGACATTCTGATTAGGCGAAATAGCCGAAATAAACAATCCCGTTAATGCACCCGCCAAGATTGCCAGCGTCAATGTTGCGTATACCTGCAACATTAACTCAGGTGGAGGCCAATCTCCAGCTAACTTCATAAACAAGGCAAATACACCTGCCGAATATAATGCCACCAGCAGAGCCATCCAGACCTTGGAAACAATATACGGCAAAACCTTAAGCGTGACCATGCGCTCACGGCGATAGATGTCTGTCTCTTTGACAATCTCACGCATCGAGGCAAGGGCACCTACTAAAAAACATATAACAGCCGCTAAAAATAGATTTATTACCGCCTTGGTTGCGTCACCACCACTAGCAGCAAAGAGGTTTGGTTTCCAAAAAACGAAGTCAAGCGCACCAATAAGCGGAGCCATAAGTAGCATAAGTATTAGACTGACTTTGTCACGTATCAGGACATTGAGGTTACGACGTGACAGAATGGCAAATTGACGCCAGGCCGAGATATGCTTCAATGTCGTCCCGGATTTCCGGTATGTAATGCCTCGTAGGGGTAAAGCGGATGGCTGCAGACGGTACATTTGTGAACTATCCTTAACGAATTTACGATGCTGCTCAGATTGTTGATAAAGCTTTGCCCACTCTTCGGGGCTCTGTTCTCGCTGAAGTTTGTCGTATATCTCATCAAAATCTTTTACACCAAAATAGGTTAAGGCTTCCTGTGGAGGACCATAATAAGCAAGATGCCCGCCCTTAGCCAGAAAAACAACCTGGTCACATTGCATTACGTTGGTGGTGATATGGGTGACAATCAGAATTGTATGCCCTTCGTCTGATAATTTGCGCAATAGGCGCATTATCTGACGTTCGGTAACCGGATCCAAACCCGAAGTGGCTTCGTCCAAAAAGAAAAGCCCCGGCTGTGTGAGAAGTTCAACGCCAATCGAGACGCGCTTCTGCTCACCTCCGCTGAGGGTACGGATAACCCTGTCTTTACACTCGGTTAACTCCAGAGTTTCCAGCACTTCCATTACACGCTGGCGTCGTTCAGAAGGAGTTGTGTCCCCAGGCAGCCGCAGCCGCGCCGAATAATCCAGCGCCTCATATGCTGTTAGCTCCGAATGAATAATGTTCTTCTGTGGTACGTAGCCAAGTTGCGTACGATAAATATCAAAGTTCGAATATAGATCATTGCCGTTAACCAATACCTTCCCACTTGTTGCCGGACGAAAACCATTAAGAGCGTCGATGAGAGTGCTCTTACCCGAGCCTGTTATACCGACGATAGCCACCATTTCTCGAGGTTTAATAGACAGAGATATGTCCTTTAAAAGATTTTTGTCCTCGCGAACATATTTATTCAAATGCACAGCATCCAAACGCAAATCATGAGATTCATCTACTGCGGTGAGCTTCTCTACCTCAAAGATAAGTTTAACTGGACCAATGTAAATACTATCGCCCTGATGTAGCTGGCGTGGCTCCACCACACGGTTACCGTTGACAAAGGTGCCATTCGTCGAACCCAAATCCACTATCTCATATTTGCCTTCAGGCCCAATTCTCGTTATACGAGCATGATTTCGTGAGACCACCGGGTGAGGTATCACCACATCGCTTTCAGGATCGCGTCCAATAGTTAGACTAGCCTGCTTAAACAATGGAAGCCTCTGTGTCTTCGGCACCTCTTTTCCGGGCATCACGTGGGGTAAACGCAGCTTCAGTGTGAAGTTGCCGATCTTAATTACGTCATCATCTTTAAGAGTATGGGGGACATTTGGTATGAGTTTTACCCTGCCAACCTTCGTGCCATTAGTACTGCCAAGGTCACTGATCTGGAAGATATCGCCAATCCATTCCAAGCGGGCGTGATAACGGGAAACAGCAGGTTGATCTAGAACTATATTGTTATCGTCGGCGCGTCCGATTGTTGTTGTCTGGGCTAAGCGGTGCTCGTGAACCTCATCGCCGGAGCTTATTTCCAAAATTCCCAGTAGACTCGTCGACATTGCTTTATATTAATAATAAATGGAAATCAGCCGATACTAAAGCTTTCTCTACTATAACGTAAACGACGTTTTACTTAAAATAGCTCTATTTATATAGCCTTCAGGAAATTAGTTAGCCCCATATTAGTTACTCGTTGGCAAACTGTCAAGCGTATACGCCTATCACTCTTCAAAATCATTTAAGGAAACGAATATTAAATTTACCAGATAATGCATAACTATGTCGCTTAATATGCAACCAGCCAGATGATTGCCATAGATTTAACATCGGCACACTGAAAAAATTGGCTCACAATGTTGATTTCCGCGGTTTAGGTATTGAAGATGAACCGATATATAGGTAAAATCTAACAGCAAAGTTCGCCAATGAACAATTGTCCCAACTGTAACAGCCAGTATGAGATAGGCGATGAGGTCTGTCGTATCTGCGGTTCCATTCTTCCCGTGACCACTGCAATTATCCCTGCCGGCAAAATTCTGCAGACCAGATATGAGATTCAGGAACTGGTCCACAGCGGCGGCATGGGCTATGTATACCTGGCCACTGATAAAAGACTCTACGACCGCCTCTGCATAATCAAGCAAATCAAAGAACCCATCAAATCTGCCACCCACCGCAAGAAGCTGGAAGAAGAAGCCCTGAGAATGTCCAAGCTCAACCACCCCAACGTGGCTATGATTCTCGACCATTTCATTGACGGCGGGTACTATTTCCTGGTCGTCGAGCGCATATACGGCAAGACACTGAGCGAGGTCTTTAAAGAACATCACGGCCGCCTTACGGAGAAGGAGGTCCTCGGCTGGGCTATCGCCATCTGCGATGTTGTCAGCTACTTGCATAAAGAAGGCGTCGTTCACCGGGATATAAGCCCGGATAACATCATGCTGACGAATGAAGGCTCAATTAAATTTATCGACTTCGGCACCCTGCGTGAACTGAGATACATCGTTCCCGGCGGCACGGCAGGCATGGGTAAATACGGCTATACACCACCGGAACAGTGGCAGGGTAAACCGGAATTCCGCTCAGATATCTTCGCCCTGGGTGCTACCATATATTACCTGCTTTCCGGATTCCTGCCCCTGTCGAAGAAATATCTAACCACTCAGACACCACAAAAGGATGACTTCAACCCGAGCTTCGCCCCTATAAGAACCAAGAATCCAAAAATCTCCAAACAACTTGAGGATATCCTGCAAAAAGCCTTACAGCTAGATGTGAATGACAGATACTCTTCAGTGGCCGAATTCGGTGACGCTTTGAAAAAACTGCAAGGAACAAGGACAAAAGTAGTTTCTGCCGCCAGCATCACACATGATGCAGCGTCCATTCCCGGAGATAAGTTAATAACTAAATCAGGTAATTTCTGGGGAGGTGTAGCCCTGTTAGCAATTGGTAGTATTAACGGTGGGTTAGCGATGATAGCGGCGATGGTGATGAAAGAAGACTATTGGACCATTCCTTTAATAATGGCGTTACTTGTCGTGCCGTTCATTATCCCCGGTATTTTCTTACTTAGACGTGGCATAGATAGCGTCCGGAAGGCAATACCTGATGGGCATATTTCGAACCTGTGGTGGTTGTTGCCCACAATACTTGGCTTCATCGGCGGCATAATATCATTTATGAAGAAAAAAGATATTAACCAGCGCAAAGCCATGAATATGCTGACTCTGGGCATTTTACTGATGTTTATCTGGCCACTGCTCATTACGGGTGTAAATGCCCTAAGGAATGAACCTCTACCTGCGGCTATAGAAATAGATTCAAGCCCAATTGCTTTTATTGACCTTAAACCCGCTCTTTTAGAAGCGGGCTTTCAAAGCCGCACCGTATCTAATACAGGAGGGCAATCACTTACAGGCGATTTGACCAGTGACAAGAATTGGCTAAAAGTTGATCCTCAAAAAATAGATATTCCATCTAGTGGCAAACAGGCCATCAAAATCTGGATTGATACTACCGGGCTAACAAATAATTTCAGTGACACCGGCCTCATAAGCATAAAAACCATTAACGATGAGAAGCAGATAACTGTCCATATGACAACGGCGAGCGTAAACACTGATGGCGTAGTTTTTGAAGATGACTTCAGTGATTCTAAAAGCGGTTGGTTCACAGGTTCAGCGGATTGGGGGGAGTTGGCCTACGAGAACGGAGAGTACAGCGTGTCAATAAAAAAGCCCCATTTTTACGGATTCGGCACGCCTTCGTCTAGCATAGGCGAGCAAGAAGATTTTACAGTCGAGGTGGATGTTAGGAGATTATCCTCAGGAAATGACGATGTTGCCGGGATTACGTTCCGGATTAAACAAGAGGAACCGGGGAAATATAGCCATTATGTATTTTGGGTAAGTAGTATCTTTGGAACCTACGCCGTCCAAAAGCATATCAAAGGCGAGTGGGCTCCTGATATCAAAAGCTTTACACCCTCCAATTATATTAACAGAGGTGCCAATACTAACCGACTCAAAGTAGTTTGCAAGGGAAGTCAGATAGAGGTCTATGCCAATGGCTACAAGCTCACTACTGTAACCGATACATCATTTGCGAACGGCTACATCGGATTGGCCGCTAGCACATTTACGAGTGCCAATGCCCATTACCATTTCGATAATATTAAGCTTTATACGGCCGAATAACCATTGTGGAAGAATGTTTTCGATTTCGTATTATTTAAACTAAATTAGATTTCTGAGGAACTTGTGGCAGAGCAAATTTGCCCAAACTGTAACAAACCTTATCAGTCCGGCGCGGAAGTCTGTCGTACCTGTGGCTTTATCCTTCCCCTCACCTCTCCAATCATATCCACTGGGGAAGTCTTGCAGACCAGGTATGAGATTCAGGAACTGGTTCACAGCGGCGGCATGGGCTATGTCTATCTGGCTACCGATAAGAGGCTTTGTTTCTGCCTCTGCGTAATCAAAAAGGTTATGCAACATCAGCAAACAGAACATGTTCATCATCTAAAATCCGTAGCGATCTCTTCGCCGAAACATTTGGCTTGCCGATATTACTTGCCGTGGCAATGAGAGATGGGCGGATTGTTCCGATTTCTTTCTTTGCTTCTTCCGTGAGATTTGCCATCATGGCCTCGCGCTGTTACGCTTAAACTTGTTTAATTGTACCATTCCATGCTAATAGTTCTTTGACCACAAGGGACATTAGCTGCCATACTGATTTTACAAACCGCCCTATTGTGCAAGCTTTGCATACGGTGTTTCTAGGCTAACAAGCTCATTTACTAAATGTAATTTCTATCTTGTCGGCGATTTGAATTCGGTCACCGCTATCCAATTCCCTTTTACCGCCATTGATTCCAATTCCGTTCGCTTTTGTGCCATTGGTACTATTAAGGTCTTCAACGAAGTATTTACCGTTGTCAGACTTTATCAGTAAATGATTTCTTGAAATATATTTTAGAGCTTCTGGTGAGACAACTTTATCAAAATCATTACGACCTATTATCTTTACAGGCTCAGTGAGCAAAATTTCACTATTGTCAGGTAATGTTAACTTCGCACCAACCAGGAAATTGACTATTTGGGTAACCGGTTGTAATGGGATTGGTGGGTCTACTAATTCCGAGCTGAGCAACTGCCCATTTACGCAGAAATTCTCAGGAACAACTGAACTACTTAATGACTCTTGAATTACCGGTATTGCGGCTGGTGAGCCATTATCTTTCATGTTGTAAGGTTGGTACTTATTGTGTGGTTTAATGCCCATAAAGGTCAATATAACTATAAGGGCGAGGTCAAAGAATATCATTGTCCACAGGTTTGTGAGAGTAATGATTTTAGCAACACCCAGAATAAATCCAATCAAGAAAATGATACCTATGGGTAAGAGTGCCCAAGCTTTCCATCCACGTCTCCATGCCCAAATGGCTAATCCTATTTCTATTGCTAGCATCTTTTCTATATACCTCCTTTGTTATGATTATTTGATTACATCTATGATTAATTTATATCTTTGAGAAGAATGGTGCTTGACAGTTTCCTAACGAGAAACTAACATGGAACTTAGATATTACCGAATAAAACTATGAATCATCGTTTTGGAGACAAGGAGAAGATTTGCTAAGCACAAACCTCGATATATAGGAAAGATAAAATGGCACTCTTGGTAATAGAGAAGGGAAATAACCTGGATATCGGCAAACAGTTTAATCTTCAGGGCAATATTGTAATAATAGGTCGTGCTGCAGCAGATAATAATCCTGAAATCGCGATACATGATGATTATATTTCCAGACGTCATGCTGAAATTAGTTACCAGCAGGATGGATTTATGCTGCGTGATCTCGGTAGCAAAAACGGAACCGCACTCGATGGACAACGGCTCATAGCGGAGCAATTGTATAAGCTCAAAAATGACGCTATTGTAGGGTTGGGTATTACTCCAATAGGCACCCGTGTCAACCTCAGATTTAAACAATCATCAACTACAGCAACCATACGGGTAAATATAGTAGATGAGTCACCATTTTGTAATTGGCTTGTAATAAATGAGGATAGAAAAGAAGTATGGGTAGACGGCAAGTCAATTACTTTGGCGAAGAAAGAATTCAGTATCTTATTACTGCTTTACAAGAGATACGGAAAGATTTGTTCCAGGGACGACATAATTGCCAACGTTTGGCCTGAAACACGAGACCCCGGAGCAGTTTCAGATGCCAGTATTGACCAGTTGATTTATAGGCTAAGGGGAAAAATCGAGTTGGACACTTCAAAGCCGAGCCGCCTTCTTAGCAAAAAGGGCTTCGGATTAATATTATCCTGAGTAAACATAGTTGAACTTCAATTTCATGTCACCGAGCATTTTCGTCTGCGGATTTACCCCCAATTCCCATCTACTCGATCTTAATACCTACAGCACCAATATATTCCTCGTGAAATTTGAAACCCCCTAGAAGAATCTGAGCTGTCGCTAGATACCGCAAACATTCCTATACGCGTATCAACTCTTATCGTCTTTTAGGATGACCTTCTAGGGATAATTCGTCATCACTAATTCCCAGATGTTAGATAAATGTTACCTTAACATAATGAGGGTATCAAGCATTGTGTTGAACATTCCCCTAATATAAATATGAACGTTAATGTATCCAACAAGGAGGTCAGGATGAAAAAATTAATTGGCACAATTTTGCTGGGTATCATAGTTTTTATCCTCTATTTCGGTGTTATTAGAACTGCCGGCAGTATGGGCAAAGCACAAGCTCAGATACAGGGACTGGAGAATGACGTACATACTGTATCAAATGAATTAGCCGATGTGAAATCAAGTGCGGCTTCTGCATTAAGTGAGCTTTCATTGGTGAAAGAGGAAAATAAGAAACTAGCACCAACAGATAGACATAATCTTCGTGTTCCCACCTTTAATGCGGTAAAAGATTTCCTGGCCAACGACCCTACCAATCTGAAACAATATATAACAGGTAAATACGTTAATAGGCACTTCGCCCAGGATGTAACTAATGCAGCAAAGGAAAAGGGGTTACGTTGCGCAGTTGTTGCTGTTGTTTTTCAGGGTGGGAAAAACACCTTTGTGGTTGCTTTTCAGACAACAGATTCAGGGGTAGTATTTGTTGACCCATTGACTGACAGGGCAATAAAAGTGAACAAAGGCGGCCGTTTTTACAGCGATAATGATCTTTCCGGTGGTAATGCTAATGACATTATAGCAGATGTACTCATATACTGGTAATCAACCTTGCGCCGAAAATATAATTACGTGAGGAGAGTTAATATGAAAAGATGGCTTATCAATACCACACTTTGTTTAAACGGTATCCTCCTATTAATGGGCAACTTCATAATTGCAGGCATGATGGATGATATCCAAGCTAAGATATCAGCGATGACACAAACATTGGATTCATCGAAGTCCACGATTATTCAGGAAAAAAATTACCTCGAATCTGTCCAGACAGAGTTAATTGCTCAGAAAAATAATAACAAGGTATTAAGAATAGCTCCACAGTATAAACTACATGACCCAACGTATGCGGAGACAATGGCATTTATACAGGCTGACCAGACTGACAGAAAAAAGTGGATAGAGAATGTGTATGACTGCAAACATTTTGCCTATGACGTCAAAAGATCTGCGGAACTAAAGGGGTTGAACTGCGCTCTTGTCTGCATTGTATATCCAGATCAAAATGGACATTGCTTAGTTGCTTTTCAGACTACTGACCGGGGGCTTATATTCATTGAGCCACAAAAGGATAAAGAAGTAAAGGTAGAAAAAGGTGTGAGATACTCAACACAACTTGGGTTACGATCAGACCAAAATGATACAATCGTAGATATCATCGTAATTTGGTAAGTCAGGCACATGCGACTATTGACCTCGAAAATCAAAGGGTAAAGTATTGCGAATGAGTTAATATCGAGGTAAAATTGAGCCGGTAAAGTTGGCACATGAACACTTGCCCCAACTGTAACAGACCATACCAGCCAGGTGATGAGGTCTGTCGCACCTGTGGCTTTATCCTTCCCCTCACCTCTCCAATCATATCCACTGGGGAAGTCTTGCAGGCCAGGTATGAGATTCAGGAACTGGTTCACAGCGGCGGCATGGGCTATGTCTATCTGGCTACGGACAAGAGACTCTATGACCGCATTTGCATAGTCAAACAAATCAAAGAGCCCATCAAGTCAGATGACCACCGCAAGAAGCTGGAAGAAGAAGCCTTGAGAATGTCAAAACTGGACCATCCCAACGTGGCTATGATTCTCGACCATTTCATCGACAGCGGCTACTATTTCCTGGTCGTCGAGCGCATACACGGCAAGACCTTGAGCGAGGTTTTCAAGGAGCGCCGGGGGCATCTTACAGAGAACGAAGTGGTCGCCTGGGCTACTTCCATCTGCGATGTCGTCAGCTACCTGCACCACGAGGGAATCGTTCACCGGGATATAAGCCCCGATAACATAATGCTCACAGGTGAGGGCTCGATCAAGTTCATCGACTTCGGTACCTTGCGTGAGTTCAGGCATATAGCCCCCGGAGGTACTGTGGGCATCGGCAAATACGGCTACACCCCACCGGAGCAGTGGCAGGGTAAGCCGGAACCTCGTTCCGATATCTTCTCCCTGGGCGCAACCATATATTACCTGCTGAGCGGTTTTCTGCCACTGTCCCGGGAATATACCACCAGACAGGCACCACAGAAGGAGGACTTCAATCCCAGCTTCCCGCCTGTAAGAACCAAGAACCCCAATGTATCACCGCAGTTCGAGGCTGTCCTGCAAAAAGCCCTGCAACTGAATGTAAACGACAGGTACTCTTCAGCATCGGAATTCGGCGAAGCCCTGAGGAACCTGGGGCAGATAGAAATTAAAGCCAAAAAGATGCAGGCTTTGAGCGTTAAAACCAAGCCCAAAGCCGTGGAAGTCAGGCCGAAGCCAATCAGCAAGTCAAAGCCAATCAGAATTAGCCAGCCGAAGGCAAGGATGCCGCTGATATGGGCTTTTATAAGCCTGGGCATTGTCCTGTTCCTGATGGCCGGTGCCGGCGGTATCTATTTTGTCTCCGGGCATCAGCTCACCCCATCATCAACATCGCCGCCAGAGACAATAACACCGCCACCGGATACAACAGCATCACCACCAGAGACAGCATCGTCGCCGGATACCACATGGCCCGTAATTTCGCAAGTAACGATTGCTGAGTATACGGGCGAGACCACCATCATAACCTGGACAACTGACGAGGACTCTAGCGGGCAGGTCGAGTACGGGACAACCGATGTTTACGGCAAACTGGCGGCAACCGATGGCGCATTGACAACCAGCCACAGCATCGAGCTGACCGGGTTGCAGCCGAACACGACCTATCACTTCAAAGTTAAGGCAACAGACAGGAGCGGAAATCAAACTGTGTCGGGCGATAATACTTTCAACAGCGGCGTCTCCCAGAAAGATTGGAAAGTGTATGTAAACGACCAGTACGGCTTTTCCATTAAATATCCAAGTGCCTGGGTAGACAACCCAAGCATCTTGACCACTCCTTATCACCTGGCTGCATTCCAAGTATCCGGCTTTGTTCCTGGAGTAGCTATAATGGCCTTCGATGCCGATGCGCCTGAATCTAACGATTGGATAATTAAAACTTTCAGGTTGATGAAGGATACAAATATTAAAGTCGTCACACCGCTCAAAGAGGAGACTTTGCTGGACGGCACCAAAGCTTACACGTATAGAGTAAAATATATTTCTTCTACACAGTATGAGATAACTGCTTACATCCTCGACGCAAATAAGGACGGCAATCGTATTCGCCTTGATGTATTTACCGTAGATGAGTCATCGCCCTACGATGAAAAACTCTTTTCGCAGGTAGCACATACCCTACGATTCACGTCACCGCCGGCACCACAGGTAACACCAGCTACAACGCCTACTCCTAGCCAAACACCTGCACCACCACCCCCAGCCGCGCTGTCGTTTAAAGCTAAGACATACACTAATGATAAGTACGGCTTCTCTATTCAATATCCGAGTAACTGGGTAGACCGCCCGGATGTCGTGGGAGCGAGTCCTTTCAACGTGGCTTCGTTCACCGTTCCCAATTTTATCCCAGGCGTAGGTGCTTCTGTTTTTCCTGCGGATGCGCCCGTAACCAAGGATTGGGCCGTTAAAGCTCTAACATCGCTGGGGAACGCTGATTCCAAAGTCGTCGGGGATGTCACTGAGGGGACGCTGGCGGACGGCACTACCAAAGCCTACACTTGCCAAATAAAATACACTTCCGCAACAGGCTATGAAGTACTTGGTTACATGCTGGTTGCTGATAAGGGTAGCGATCGCATTACTGTACGGTATTACACCATAGATGCATTCGAGCCGTATAATGCTAAGCTAGCTTCAGAGATAGTACATACCCTGCGATTCACGTCTGAAAAATAAACAGCCAGTGAGCCAGAAGCACAGCCAACAAAGGAAAACATTTGATATTCGATACAGCAACTTTAACCGATCCGGGCATGGTCAGGGAGAACAACGAGGACAGCTCTTTCGTGATGGAAACGAGCCTTCCCGTCACGTCGGAGCCGGTGTCCGTAGGAATATACATCGTCGCCGACGGCATGGGTGGGCATCAGGCTGGGGAGGTTGCCAGCAAAATGGCAGTGCAGATAATATCAACTACGTTATTTGATCGTTTCAAAGAGGTAGATGGCATAACATCCCCTTCTCTCCTTATAGAAGAAGCTTTCCACAAAGCTAATGCTGAAGTTTATGCTCGTGCACTTATCAACCCTCTGTTATCTTCCATGGGGACCACGGTCACCCTCGGCCTCAGGCTGGACGACAGACTGTACCTGGGCCATGTAGGAGACAGCCGCACTTACATTATAAGAGGAGGAGGCATAAAGCAACTAACGGAGGACCACTCTGTGGTGGCGCAGCTATTGAAAGCAGGAATGATTACCCAGGAGGAAGCCAAAACGCACCCTGACCAGGGGAAGATTCTCCGATGTCTGGGGACTTCAACTGAGATCGCCATCGACACATATAGCCGGAGCCGCAAAAAGGACTATTTAACTTTACAGAATGGCGATAGCCTAGTGTTTTGTACCGATGGGCTAACAATCCATGTCACCGACGACGAAATCTTTGATTGCGTGCAAATAGGCGGTGCCGCTGACAACATCTGTCGAAATTTAATCCTTCTGGCTAATTCAAGAGGGGGAAAAGATAATATCAGCCTTATAGTGATCAAGGTGAAAGCGAAAAACATATAAGGACGTCTAGTAGCAGCGTGTCTTGTAATTTCATACCAGTAGTGATATTTTAACACCGTGGGCAAATTGGAAGCTTTTCCAGCTAAGGAGGTATGAAGCGTGGCTGAATTATCTTTTAATTGCAAGCTGGCGCGACCTTACACCCTAGAAAACGTACCGGACGCGCTAGCTTACCTTCTAATAGTAGCTACGCCGGATATATCAACAGGCTTACGTTCACTCCCGCTTAACATCAGCCTGGTAATAGACGTGAGCGGGTCAATGAGGGGTCAGAAGATTAAGTACGCCGTTGAGGCAGCTAAACTCGTCGTCACATCACTTTCGGAAGACGACTTTGTATCAGTCATCACATTCAGTGACGAAGCCGAAGCCATTGTTCCCAGTACCAAAGGTTCTGAAAAGGCTGCCATCTTCTATGCTCTGGAGAAAATCAGAACCCTCTCTGGAACTCGAATGCAGTACGGCATGGAACTGGGAATAAGGGAAATGCGCAAAGCCCGATTTTCTGATAAAGCCAACCTGATGATTATCCTGACCGATGGAGAAACTGAAGGTGAGGATTGGTGCCGAACCATTGCTGTCCAGGAGAAAGACAACAACATCGTAATTTCAACACTGGGCATCGGTGACAAATATAACGAATATTTGCTGGATGACATCGCCTGCGCTACATTAGGTAGCTTTTTCCATCTCAAGACCCCCGAGCAAATAAGTGACATCTTCCACAGCGAAATGAGTGGCGCTTCGTCTGTAGCCATCTCAGATGTCACACTTAACCTTAACCTTTTTAATGACGTAACGCTCGAAGGAATTCACCGCATTTTCCCAAGCAGCGTAAAATTAGAGCCTCGCATAGATCGCGAGCAAAACGCTTTTGTAGTTGATATAGGTAATCTTAAGAAGAACGAGCCCGCTGTTTTCGGCATCAAACTTAAACTTCCTGCACAGCCAGCAGGGAAGATAACGATTGCCCGGGCGGCAATTGCCTACAGTATTCCAAGTCTACAAATCAAGGACAAGGTCGAGACTAATGACATCAGTATAGAGTACACAAATTCGCCAGAATTATGCGGTAGCGTGGACAAGGAGGTTATTGGCTATTTCAACCAGCTTAACGCCCAAAATTTAATTGAGCAGGCAGTTGATGAAGCGCGCTCTGGCAATACAGACACTGCAGCAAAGGCACTGGCACAAGCCTATGCCATCACTGAGAGGCTGGGCAACCGTCCTCTAACCCAGACTATACAGCAGACCATAGAAGAGTTGGAGGAAAAGGGAATGCTCTCATCTGACGGAGTCAAGAGCATCAAGGCCGGAAGCCGCCAGACAGTTAAAATAGATGAGCAGATATTTAAATGAAGGCAATCTATTTTCATTGTCAGAGTCTCCGCAAAGATAAACTACCGCCATCAATACGCTTATAATAAAGCCAGGTTCGAATCCTGGCTCGGCGGCCAATCTTTGCACATTCCGAACTCTTGTTTTACGAGAAGGCAGTTATCCCGGCATTACAACAGCTTTTGACTGCCCATAGCCAGTGCAAGAGATAACACTATGATGTATTGTTTAGCTTTACAATTCAGACCCTTTTTACCGCCCTGCTAATTTCATACTACGCTTCGTTGTAAGCGGTGCGGAGCATTGCTGTATTTATTATCTGGCGGCAACGGGCAACGTGTAATCAAAGCCTTTCAGTTTCCTGCGCTCCAGTTTTACCTGGAGAACAAATTCAACAGTTCGTACCATGGCTGTGTCCGCACTGATCACAAATGTTACTGAAAGGTACATTCTTCGACAGGCTCAGAATGAGTGGAGGGAATATGTAATATTGGCCTTAAGTGGGGATGAGGTCGGAAATTGTAGCGGTAGCCACGCCAATGGCAGTATCAGCAGCACCATAGTAAACCAGCAGCTCATTACCTGCGTAGAATAGCACTTCACCATACTCCCGCGGCACTGCACCACAGGTAAAAACCACGTTGGGCACCCAATGCTTCTCCGTTCCGCCTATTTCGAACTCTTCCGTTGGCTCGAGTATGGGATTGGGTGAACGATAAAGCAGGACTGTCGGGTCGGCTACGTCAACCAGCATGACTCCCAGCCGGTAAATATGAGCATGGTCAACACCGTGGGTGAGGAGCAACCAACCGTACTTAGTCTTTATCGGCTGGGAACCACCGCCAATTTTTGCCCCGTCCCAGGCCATACCGGAACGCGCACCGGTCAGTATCTGGTGTTCTCCCCTGGGCCAGGGGCAGTTCAAATGGCGGGAAAAGGTTATCCATATATTCGGGTCCACCCGGTGAAGCATGACAAATTTCTCGTTAAAACGCTCCGGAAACAGAGTGCCGTCTTTGTCGGTGAACCCGGGGAAGACCAGCCCGTGTCTTCGCCAGCCTCCCCAGCGATAGTTCAAGAAATCAGTGACGCTGATGGAAGCCATAGCAATTTGCGCCACCAGGCCGTCATAGGCAGTATAAACCATGTAAATACGGTCGCCAATCAGAGTCAACCGAGGGTCTTCACACCCTTTCTCTTCGCTTTTGCTCTTCGGCTCAAATATCGGCTTGTCCAGCCTTTCGGTAAATTTAAACCCGTCTTCACTTACCGCCAGCCCAAGACGGGAGA
>Ga0153916_10001594_pt1 | contig 16391 bp, 15 predicted proteins | sample Opewatmetagenome_FD_109642 | JGI IMG/M metagenome (GOLD analysis project Ga0153916, IMG submission 109642) | Freshwater wetland microbial communities from Ohio, USA - Open water 3 Core 3 Depth 4 metaG | ecosystem: Environmental > Aquatic > Freshwater > Wetlands | place: USA: Ohio, Lake Erie...
AAATATTGATCAAATCAAAGAGGATAAGTCATTTATTATACACCGAGATAAATTTTAGCAATTTCAGCGAACTCATTTGTAGTTAATAGACCTTTCTTCTCCATTGATCTTTCCTCGACCAGTTTGCTCATGGCTCCGATTTACTCTGCTGATGAATATATTCCCAATTCCATCAACCAATAATCGATCGTATCTACGCCGCTGCCTTTTCCCAGGATGATCTCAACGTCCTTTCGCCTGACCTTCTGCTGGGCGAGCTGGGCAATTACGGCGGCTCAACCCAGACCCTCCCGCTCCTGCCTGGCAGCTTAGCCATCGACGCGGGCGATGACAACCTGTACCCAGCCGCCGACCAGCGCGGTGTGGCTTGCCCGCAGGACGCGCACTGCGACATCGATGCGTTTGAGTCGCAGGGCTTCATGCTGAGCAGTCTTACGGGCACGCCGCAGAGCACACTCGCGACGACTGCCTTTGGCACACCTCTGGGACTCGTGGTGACTGCGAATGCTTCCGGCGAGTCGGTGCGCGGCGGGCTGGTAATCTTCACCGCACCGTCGTCCGGTGCGAGCGCGACCCTGACCGGCAGGCCGGCGACCATCAACGGTAGCCAGGTGAGCATCACCGCGACAGCGAACGAGGTTGCGGCCAGCTACGAGGTCTCGGCTGAGGCCAGGGGGGCGGCGCCAGCCAGCTTCCAACTGGCAAATGAGCCGGCAGCCGACCTCGGCGTGACGATGTCGACGGATTCCCTGCCTACGGACGTGAAGATCACGTATGCCAAAACGGTGACCAACACAAGGCCGCATGTACCGCAGAGTGTAGTGCTAACGGACCCGTTGCCAGCCGGTACCACTTTGGTAAAGGTGACGACGACGATGGGGGAGTGCAGGGCAGGGAGGGACAAGATAATCACGTGCGACCTGGGTACCCTGGAGCTAAACCAGAGCGTTAGCATAACGCCCATCATCAAGCAGGTCAGCTCGACGCCGCCAATTGTCAACACTGCAACGGTAAGTTCGGCTACTGGAGACCCAAACACATTGAACAACTCTGCAAGCGTAACGCTTCAGTAGAAACGGTTCCGAGGATCGCAGATTAGCGAACGAATCACGAGACCTGGCAATAAGTAACACTTGCCAGGTCTCCTGCCTCGTCAAGGGCTTTGATGCCGTAGCGCAAAAGCGGTAGAAAGCTAGCCCGCAAACTTATGCGACGGCTGTATCACCTTGATCGTGGATACCAACAGCTCACCGTCGCTCAGCCAGCTGCAGGGCACATTCTTCGCGGTTGTCTACAACCCGGGCGCCGACTTAGTCTTGAAATGCCAGAAAGGCTCTAACGTACCCACCGGTGCCATCCAGGCTCTTGCCTACTTGATCATTGCAGTGAATAAGTCTAGGCGATTTTCTGCAATGATAGGCTGAATCAGCAGGCCTTTTTGCTGTCGATCATGAAAATGTTCGGGACATTTGTTCCTACTCGCACGGGACACATGCCTATCGACATTCGTCAAAAAATGAAATGCAATCTTCTTAAACAACAAAAGATAGAGTAATGAAAAACCCCTCTCCAATTGGAGAAGGGCTTGTCAAGTCTACGAGCTGCGGAGAGGGTGGGTATCCTCCCAGCAGCTTATAAGATCCCCGCATGATAGACTAAGCTGCACATACTGGCGGACTTGATAAATCTGGTGATAAACCTGTCAAAGTGCAAAGGATCTGCGGCCGAGATAACCAATTCGCGCCGTTCGATCTCACTATTATGGTACAGTATCTTCATTGTGCATACTCCTCTGCGTTTGTCAAGCATTGTTGGACATCGGGGGTAAGATTTTGACTTCTGTCACTTTCTAGGCCATATCTTCCCGTATGTCACAAATGTCAACCTCGGTTTCAGGATGATATGCTACCGCCAACCACCAGGGATCTGAAACCATAGGCGTTCAAAGAGTTTGAGGAGTCACTCGGTAAAGAGGCGCCAAAAAGCATATTCGTCCTTCTGCGCCTTTTTGGATTTATTTTAACAAGGCAGAATGCAAACGATTGATCCGAGTGTCTTCAGACTAAACCGGAAAATAAACCAAGGTATGACCTTTGCCAGATGACAACCCTGGAGTTCACCTGTATATTTGTAGATGAAGCGGATAGGTTGCCGCCTTGTTTCAGGAACCCAACCAGAGTACCAATGCCATAAAGTGGCATATCGAGAACTAATAAAATGGAGTAACTCCAGATGCAATTGATTATAGATCACCTCAGTAAAAAATACAGGCAGGATGTTTGGGCGCTGAGCCAAATTAATCTAAACATCAGACCAGGCGTCTTAGGCTTATTAGGTCCAAATGGCGCAGGAAAATCGACCCTGATGCGCATCCTGGCTACCATTACCCAGGCGAGTGATGGTCGAATCCTTTGGAACGGTACCGACATCGCGAAGAAACCAAACCTCCTACGAGAGGTTCTCGGCTACCTGCCCCAGGATTTCGGAGTCTACCCAAACTTGAACGCTGTCGAGTTCCTCCAGTATATAGCCGCGATCAAAGGGCTGGATGCACGCTCAGCGCGGCAACGAGTCGACGATTTGCTGGTATTAACTAACCTGACCAGCGTAGCCAAGCGCCCATTAAGCAGGTATTCCGGTGGGATGCGGCAGCGCGTCGGCATCGCCCAAGCGCTACTGAATGATCCTCAACTTCTCATCGTGGACGAGCCCACGGCAGGCCTCGACCCGGAGGAACGGGTGCGTTTCCGCAGCCTGATTGCCGAATTGTCTGGTGAGCGCATCGTGATCTTATCAACCCATATTGTTTCCGACGTTGAAGCAACCGCAACCTCGATTGCGATGATAAACCATGGTAACTTAATCACACATGACCTGCCCGAGAAATTGTTACAGGCTGTGGAAGGAAAAGTCTGGATATGGATAACGTCCAGCCAGGAACTAGCGACTCTCAAACAACAATTCCTGATCAGCAGTACAGCCCGCCGTAGCGACGGTGTCCATGTACGCGTAGTGTCCGCCTGGCAGCCTAATGCCACGGCCGAGTCCGTATCCGCCACACTCGAAGATGCATATTTGTATCTGATCGGAAAGGCAAACGGACAGTTCGTCCAGTGATGAAATGATCGTTATCGTTTTTATTCAACCATTCGGAAAGGGATTAAGATGCCTGTCTTCCATACTCTCTACCACCTCATGCGCGCCGATTTTCTTGAACGCATCCGCCGGTCCAGCTTTTTCGTTACCCTGGTGATGATCGTTGCGGTAACGTATTTTTTCATCCCCGCGATAGACGCGCCTATCTACGCTTATGTGAATATGGGAGATCACCGACCAAGTTACAACTCTGCCTGGATCGGCTTAAATGTCACCATCCTGATGGCAGAGTTCTTTCCCTTGTTTGGCTTTTACCTGGTAAAGAATGCCATCGAGCGTGACCGGCGTACCGGCGTTGGTGAAATTATCGCAGCAACTCCGATGAATAAATATGTGTATCTGCTGGGAAAATGGCTGAGCAATATGGCTGTTTTTACGGCTATTACAATCATTACCATCCTCTCCTCGCTGACCCTGCAGTTCGTGCGCGGCGAAGATTTCCGGGTTGACCTGTGGGCGATGGTTTCTCCTTTCTTGATTGTGCTTATCCCTCTCATGGCGATTATGGCGGCATTGGCGGTGTTTTTCGAAAGCATCCGTTGGCTGCAGGGTAGTTTCGGCAATCTAGTATATTACCTTGTTTTTGGTATTATGGTCGTTACCGGCGACATTCAGGGGGTAAACATCGTCTGGACGAGCGTATATCATGCCTGCGCAGCGCGATTTACAGGGTGCAGCCTGGATCGCCAAATTGACATAGAAGCCGGTGGTATCCTGCGGAGCTTATCTACTTTTGAATTCTCGGGTGTTCGTTGGACAATGGGAATGGTGCTGGCGCGTCTCGCCTGGGTAGGCATTGCCGTGGGTTTTGTGGCCCTGGCTGGTGCTTTCTTCCACCGTTTTGACCCCACGAAAGCTGGTGAAAACTTTGGAACATCGATCTTTTCCAAGATTAAGAAAGTGGCATCTAACTTCTTCGTGAACATTACTGGAATGAAAAGTAAAGAAGAGATGACATCTGATTCCACAAGGTATATTCAACCTGTAAATCGCCTTTCTTCCCTGCCGGCGATGAAAATTGGCCCGCTACGGGTATGGGCGCAGGTGCTGGTCGCAGAGTTGCGCCTTACATTCAAAGGCATACACTGGTTTTGGTATCTGGGAGCGTTTGGCATTATCGTCGCCGCGTTCGCAGCACCGTCCGAAATTGGGCGTATCTTCATTCTGCCGCTGGCCTGGGTCTGGCCTGTGTTGATCTGGTCCATGCTGGGTGTGCGCGAGGTGCAAGACCATGTGGAAGCAGTGGTTCTCTCTACGCCCTATCCGCTTGGCAAGCATTTACCGGCGATCTGGCTGGTGGGGGTATTGATTTCGTTCAGCCTTGGACTGGGAGTCTTCGCCCGTGTCGCCCTGGCTGGCGATTGGGGCGGTGTATTTGCCATGAGCATTGGGGCGATTTTTATCCCATCTCTGGCTTTGGCACTCGGATGTTGGAGCAACTCGGGCAAGCTTTTCCAGGCAGTCTATTTGTTCTTATGGTATCTCGCTGCGGTGCAGGGCGTGTTCCATCTGGACTTTTTCGGTAATTTCTCCGGCGTTATGGCCACTGGTTTGCCTTGGCTATATGGGTCGTTGACCATTCTCTTGCTTGTTGCGGCTGCGGCCGGTCGTAAACGCCAAATCATCCGAGGATAGTATTACTTGATTTGTATTGCTTCCTTGATCATTGATTTGCAAAAGAAAGGGAGAAAGATATGTTTATTGAAGTTAACAAGATACTTGTTCGCCGTTACTTTGAAGAAGCAAAAGACAGCCCTGAGGTGTGTGACGAAATTTTTGCACTCAATTTCCTTTTTCATACCATCTAAGGCGCTCCGATCTCATCCCAAGTGATCGAGTCGAATCCCGAAAGCGAAAAAGCTGTTTATGAAATGCTTCGAGCAGTCTGGTCTTCTGATTGGCACTTTACGGTGGATGAATTAATTGGTGAAAATGACCGTGTCATGGTTCGCTGGACATTTTATGGCACTCATCAGGGCGAGCTATCTGGCCTTCCCCCAACCAACAGGCAGGTTGTTTATTCAGGCATAAACATTTTTCGCATTGTAGAAGGCAAGATAGCCGAAATCTGGGATATATCGGACCGTTTATGGATGTGGCAACAATTGGGACTTTTGCCCGAGATTAAAGAAGCCATAGCCAGGAAAAGAGATGCTTAGAATAAGGAGGGAGCTTCTATGAATGCAATTCCACGAGCTGGGCTTCACTTTTATTCTGAGCCAGGGATCATCACCCGGCTCGACCGATACAGCCAGTTCCTCGACTGGCTGACCTGTGACGTGCGGGCGATCTTCCAAGTAGTGCAGGGCATCCTTATCCACGATTCCTGGATCGAGAGATACGGTGCTCCCCTCGATTGGAGTCACGAATACGAACCCAAGATCGCTTACATGGAAGACCTGCTGGATAAAGCCCTGCAACTTGACCCGCGCTCTCTTGCCGTGTCGCGTGTGCCCGAGCAGCGCGTGGTGTGCTGCTGCCGCGAGTTTGCGACGCTGTTCTGCGCCATACTCCGTTACAAAGGCATCCCGGCCCGCAGCCGCTGAGTCTTTGGACTTTACTTCGCACCGGGTACCTTCGAAGATCACTGGATGTGCGAGGTTTGGGACCAGCGCCAGGAACGCTGGATCCAGGTTGATCCCCAGATTGACCCCTTCCAGCAGAGCGCCTTAAAGATGGATTTCTCCCCCCTGGAACTGCCGACAGGCAGCTTTATGATTGCCGGAGAAGCCTGGAAAAAATGCCGCAGAGGTGAGATCGATCCCATGCGCTGCGGTATATCGTGTGGTCCAAAAGAGTTTGGTCTGGAAAGTTTATAAGGGTTGTGGTTCGTGCGCGGCCAGCTCTTGCGAGATTTTGCCGCTCTCAACAAAGTGGAAACGGTTCCATTCTTAGTTCGATTAGGGAAGGGCTTGTCCTGGCATCCCTGGCGGCTGGTGTGCGTAGACGAGGCTGAGATCAGCCCAGCCGACTACCGGTTGCTCGACACAATTGCTGAATACTCCACGGATCCAGACCGGTATTTCGACGAAATCCGTACTCTCTACGAGTCCACAGAGGATTTGCGACCGCCAGAAGCATTCTTAAGCCGGTAAGCAGAGTACTCTCTTTACTCCTCCCCAATCCCGTACACCCGCTGCTTCACCAGTACTAGCGGAAGGATCGTACACAGGAGTGCGACTGTACCGCCAGCCAGTAATCCGATCAGCTGCCCGGTAAATTCCGAGGCAATCCCAAGTATGGGAAATCCAACCGGTGCAACAAAGAACAACAGGACGCTTGCGAGCAGGTAAGTGAGGCTGATGGCAGTCCCCAGGTAGCCCGATGGCATACCGGTCATGCGGCGCGGATCGGTCCAGTTGAAGTTTGCTCCCAACACTCCCAATGCCAGGTTGATCCCACCTAGTCCCGCCTGGAATAAGGCAACCGAGGAAAAGCCATACAGGATGATGGCAAAGGGGACCTTTTGCACGAGTGCAATAACGAGCAGGAAGAGCCAGCCAAGAATCAGCGATGGCAGGTAAGCGATCAGGAATTTAGCTGCCAACATTTTACTGGCGCTGACGGGAGAGGTTTTGATCATCCAATAGTTCTTGCCCTCCATCGAAAACGAGGTCAGCGCCAGCCGGGAGGTCAGCGCCCAGCCGACCATGAGCGAGATCACCATGCCCCAGTAAACCAGGACTGACCGCATGAGTTCCATATACCAGTCTGGAGCTTCGCCTTTCCCAAAAAGAACCTCCCCCTCGCTGTTCAGCACTAAAAATGCAAAGGCAATGCCTATAAACAGTGGCATGACCACCTGCGTCATGTGGCGCAGATCGCGCCGCAGCATGCGGAAATCCTTTTGCATGATCGCCCGCACTGGAGGAGGCAGCAGGTTTAGGAAGGTGCTCGCTCTTGCGCCACTCCTTTCGCTGCGCTCGATCGCATGGCGGGCTTTTCTTTGTTGCGTTCCCACTTGTAGAGTAGCCCAGCCCGTGTGGTATAAACGCTCGGCGGCAGTCAGAGCAAGCACAAATACAGAGCCGAATAACACCAGCGTCAGCACCAGGAAGAATATACCCGAGGTCCAGCGTCCTTCGCCCAGATCGACCAGAGCGCGGCCTCCCCAAGCCAGAGGCGACCAGGTACTGTTGAGGATGGTAAGAAACCCCGAACTATTCGAGATTTGCTCGGGTGTCATCGTGGCAAAATCCAGCGCATTCAGTCCAATCAGTTGTGAGCCGATGAAGACGATGATTCCCCCAACAAAAACCATGAACTCCCCGACTTTTCTCGCCGGGATGAAACGCACGACTGCCATTACCAGCAGGCTCGAAACTCCTGCCGCAGTCAGAGCCAATATTGCCAGCACCACCAGCACCAACGGAAAGTACAGGATGTTATATCTTCCTGCCGCCCCCAGGCTGAATAAAACCGGTAGTCCGAGCAGCAATACAAGGGCGAGGTTTGGCAAGATAGCGTCCAGCAGCTTGGTCAGGAATACTGCCCGGACGGGAATTGGGGCTACCAGCAGGAAATCCATGTCGTTAGCCAGGTACAACGCCTGGAGAAGTGCCATAAAGCTGGTTACCAGGATACCCACGAACGCGCCTGTAACGATCAGCGATGGAATGGCTTCCAGGAAAGCGCTTATATTGATCCCACTCTCGGAAAGGAGAGGGGAATTCAGAAGCCTTAAGACAGAGCCAGTCAAGACGAAAAAGCCTGCAAAGGTTCCCACAATTAATAATCCACTGATCAGGGTAAGGTACTTGCGCAGCGGTTTGGCGCGCTTGAACCCATTGATGAGGATCACCCAGCGCAGGCGCATCAGTTTGACTACATAAGACCAGAAATTGACAGGTTTAACCCCGATAGTTGCTTCCAGGGTGGTCATAGCAGCACCTCTGCAATTTCTGCTGTCTCAGCGCCGCCGGTCAGGCTCAGGAAAATATCCTCCAGACTGGTCTCGCCATGCCTCATAGCGCGCAGCTCTTCCATCGTCCCAACTGTTATGAGCCGACCCTTGTTGATGATGCCGATCCGGTCGCACATGCGCTCGGCAATTTCGAGGATATGGGTGGTGACGAATACTGTAGATCCGCGGTCTGCCAGCTGCCGCAGGACATCTTTGATCAGGCGTGCAGATTTTGGATCAAGTCCCACGGTTGGCTCATCGAGCACCAGCACTTTTGGATCGTGCATTAAAGCGGCTGCCAGGGAGGCTTTTTGCTGCATGCCGTGGCTATAGGAATCGATCAAGTCATCGCCAGATTCGACCAGGGAGAACAACTGTAATAGTTCTTCAATACGATGGTTGATCTGCCGGGAATCCATGCTATACAGATCACCGACGAAGCGCAGCAGCTCCCGAGCGGACAGCTTTGAATACAGGCTAGGAGTATCGGGAACGTAACCGCTGGAGATTTTAGCTTGCAGGGGTTGTTCTCGGATATCGTATCCGGCTATTTTCACCGTTCCGGAGGTCGGCTGCAATAGTCCAACGATCATCTTGATGGTAGTGGTCTTGCCAGCCCCGTTGGGCCCGAGAAAGCCGAACACTTCCCCGCTGAAAACCTTGAGATCGATATGATCAACGGCTGTCTTTTCGCCGTAATTTTTACACAGGTCGTGAAGCTCGATTAAGGTTGTTGCAGTCATATTTTTCCTTTTTTGAATTGTTCATACTCATTCGATGAAATTCTGGTCCTCTGCTCTTTCGTTTCTCCGATTCCGGTCCTGGTTCTAGCTGTTCAAAAACTCACGCACCGTGACCACAAATCTGGCTGGTTCGCTGATCGCAACAACATGCCCAGCATTGGCAATTATCGTGATTTTGGCCTGGGGATAAACTTCTAACAACCTTTCATGATCCTTGCCCGAGACATACTTATCTGAGTCCGAACCTACGATTAATACCTTTCCTTCCCATCCGCTTTTCTCACCCTGGCCAAACATATAGCCTTGGTCGATGGCATCCTTGGCTACCAGGAAGTGGCTAAGGATATCTGCCTTGGTCAACCTTTCGAATAAACCCGCACTAAAAGTCTCCCAGAAAGGGCGTTCCTGGAGAGGAAAATTAGGTAACTCAGAACGGAAGCCCCTTTTTAGCAATTTCCGTAGCATTCCGGTGGGAATCACGGGAAGGAGTTTTATAAGCAAAGGCAGTAGACTTTCCTCATTTTTGGTGACAGTTAAAGGTCCGGTACTGCTGAGGATGAGCTTATCGAAGTGTGCGGGGTAACAACGGATGAGCAGTTGGGCCATCCACCCGCCATAGGACTGGCCCAAGATAGAGGCAATCGGTATACCTTCGTTATCCAAAATATGGATCAACCCGGCCATCATCTCTTCCACGCTATGTATTGGCGGGTAAGAGGGTGTGATCACGCGGTAAGAATCTTCGAATAAACGGATGAAATTAAACGCGCTCACAGATTGCCGAAAAGCCCCAGGTAACACCACCAGGATCTGATCGCCCTTGCCGCAAGAGATATACTGCCATTGGATTCCTCTGAAGGTTAATCGCTTCAGAGCATGCTCCCTTTGGAATGTGTGGAAGCATTCCAATAGCTCATCTGGCGTCTGTTCAACTTGTGGAGGAGTATATATTGCCATACCACTTTTCCTTCCTATTTCCCGGTATGCTGCACGGTTGCCCCAGTCCAAATCACGTTTCCGTTTTTGATCTGATTTCCACCCAATGGCATCATTGCTCCCGTTTGATCCCTGAAATAAAGCGGTAACCCCTCTGCAAGGCCAGGGGGCGTAAGATTCGGATCCTCGCGCTGGTGATGGATGTGGATATGGGGTTCGGAGGTCTGTCCGGAGTTCCCGCATTGAGCGATCACCTGTCCTTCTTCGACAGTATCGCCCACAGCCACCCGCAAACTCCCCTGCTTCAGGTGAGCGATGACCAGGTAGGTTCCAATTTCATCAATCCGAAGGTCAATATGATTGCCTTCCTGCATTATGGTTTTAATCACCACGGTACCGGGCATCTCATCAGGCTCTCCATCCAGTGCGGAAACAATGGTTCCAGCGGTAGGAGCGACCACCGGAACCCCATAACAGCCATAATCATCTAATCTCGGGCTGCCGTTAAAGTAAGGCGAAACCACAAAATCATAAGCCCAGCGTTCATTGAAGGAGATGACATGATAGTTGATATCTCTAGTGTCTCCTCCCCACATTACTTTTAGCGGCACGTTGGCGGGCAACCGCACAGTGGCAGAGGGACGGGTGGAAGTTATGGATGCAGGATAGGCTAATCCCAGGCGGGGCATGATCGCTAAGGGCAAAAACAGTATGCAGAGGCAACCGGTGAGGAGGATATTCTTATTTACGCGCCGCCTCACCAGAGTATAAAGGCACGTGAATACAAGCATAACTATCCCCAAACCAGGGAGTACGACCGGCGCAGTAAACCAGGCCCGAGCCCGATTCAAGCCGCCCATCAGGAACAAAATACCAAAATAAGTCACCACCACCAGAATGATCAACCGGGGGATCCAGGGCAGGATGAGCTTCAAGGTTCGACCTCGACTTCGCTGCTCCGGGTAAGCTGGCCTTACGGATGTATGGATCATAATTTCCACCTCTTTCCTTATTGTCTTATCAAGGTTAATAATTGATAACCGAAATACGCAGTAGCACCTAATAAAATAGGAATGGTTGACCAGGTTGTCTTCAGGCTTAACCGGGATGCGGGCTGTTCAGGAGCAGGGTATTGTCTGCTGATGCTGCGCAGGAAGAAGAAAACTGGCACCAACAGGACTAACCCAACGCCGACCCAGAGCATGACGCTGAGCCAGATTGCATCCGGTGCTAATGTTGCGGTACTTTCAACCGCAGCCTCTGCTCCTGCAGAAGCAACCAGTACATTGAGCAGGATCATCAACCCGGCGAGCAAATTGGCTCCCACGTGGGCCAGGACTCCGGCCCAAATGGAGCGCGTACGATAGGCCAGCCAGCCGGCGATGAGCCCTACCACCAGTGGGAGCAATAGATTATCCAGGCTGAAGTGGTAAAAACCAAAGAGGAGCGCCACCAGCCAGATGGAGTGCAAGCCGGTGCTCTTTTCATAAGCGCCCAGCAGTACGCCCCGGAAGAGCAGCTCTTCAAACAGCGGTGCGACCAGGACGATTCCCAGGAAGGCGACCCATGGCGAGCCGCCCCCAGTTACAATATCAGTGACGGAACTGCCTTCAGGGTTGATGGCTGTTGTAAGGATTGCGCTCAGGATGCTTTGCAGGATTACGACCGGCCAACAGAAAAGGCCAACCAACAGGCATTTTACGCCGTCGCCGAAACTCAGCCGGCGAAGCTTCAGGGCGGTCGAAAAGGGTTGGCGGGTCAACCAGATGAACAACACCGCAGGGAGTAATACCCCGCCGAGCTGGGCAACGATCATCAGTATCGCCGGATCCACCCTTTTTAGAGGCTCACCGGTGGATGATCCCCCAGGGCGAACTGCGATTAAAACCGAGGCCGTAAAGATCAGCGCGTAGAGTAGGTTCGCCCAGTGGATCAGGTTCGGTTTCTTCATAACTCTAGCTACTTTTGACAGAGTAATTTGGGTTTCCATGGTTCTAAACTCCTTTAGCATGGATGACAAGAGATGGCTTACCGCATGCTTCACAGTTTATCGGTAAACCAAAGGATCATCATCTGGCAAAGGTGATATTTATGGGTTTATCTTCAGATCAAGGTGGACGAGTATCCTGTTGAGACCTGGCAGGCAAGATCATCTCCCCCTTAAATACCAGGCAGCAGGATTATAAGAGATGGATTTCTCGGGCTTTCGCCAATGCCTTAGTCCGCCCTTCAACGTCCAATTTTCGATAAATACTGTAAGTGTGCGCCTTGACAGTTCCAACGGAGATAAATAGCTTCTCGGCGATTTCTTTGTTTGTTAGGCCGACGTTGATCAGCTGGAGGATTTCCAGCTCTCGAGCGGTGAGCGGGTCAACCAGGATCGATGGGGCGAAGCTTTCGGATGGTGGTTTAATGGCTTCTTCAAGAGAGAGGCTGGGAAACGCAGCCAATATTTTACCAATATAGGTCAGCAGGCGGAGAGAAGCAGGATCACCCGCCTTTGATTTTTGGGCGATTTGCATCCTATAATCCATGAGCAGGGATCTGACCTGTTCCCCTCCATCGATAAAAGTGCGGATATACCCCTCTGTTTCTGCCAGCGATAATGCCTGTTCCAGTTTCGCCTGAGCCATCAACGGCTCTCTTTGCACAGTTAGAATTAAAGCCTGAAGCATAGAAATATTGAGGATTGCCGACCGCAATCCAAGGGCTTGCGATTTTTCCAGGCTTTCTTCTAACAACCGATAGGCTTTGCTGCTCTGCTCGGTAGTAAACAGGTATCTGGAGCAGGCGATAACAGGTGAAACCCATTCGTAAATCGACTTTCCTTCCAGTTGCCAATCCTGTTGATCAACCAGGCGAGAAACCATCGTCAGGTTATTCTTCGCCTGATAAAAAATGATGCGATAGAACAAAAGAGAGCTATCCAGATCGATATCACCCCGGTTGTAGTTCTGCTCGATTTCGAGTAATAACTGTTCTGCAGCTTCCAGATTCCCCTGGGCTAATTTTATTCGTAACAAGGATCCAAGAATGCGGACGGTCATCTCAACATCGGGATTTATTTTATTATACTCATATGCATTCAGTAAATCTTCTTTAGCCGCGCTTAGGTCGTCCCACTCGTAGTACAACCCGGCCTTTCCCAACAAAATTATCGGTGCAACCTCCAAAGGTTTGCCTTGCTCATCAGTTGCGATGCTGATTGCTTCTCGATAAAGGTTGAGTGCCCGACGAAGCTCACCTCGCCACTTGCAAAGATTAGCTAATGAACACAACGCCCTGGCAGTAATCAACCTGTTGCCAATTTCTTTTCCAGATCTGATTGAATCCAATAACTCGATCTCAGCCTGGTCAGGATTATTCGAAACACTGGCAGAAATCATGAAATATTCAACCATACTCCGGGTGAATCGGTCATCAGGAGGCAGAAATTGCAAGGCGATATTAGCATATCGAACAGCAGCGGAAGTATCCAGACCAATTACAGCCAAACAACTGCGTACCGCTGAGACGTGCCCCAACTGTTTTTTGATTTCGGGATCGATCGTATTTTTGACAGTGGAGAGAATATTCTCAGCAGATGATAAATACAATTCACCCTTTGAGACTTTCCCGGTGAAAATCAACCCCCAGCTATATAAGATACACAACCATGGTTTTGTATCGATTATTTCGTCGGGAATTTGTTGCAGCCATGACAGCATTTGATGAAAATGTCCTTGAGTAAAAAAGGAATATCCAAATTCCTCGACCAATAGAATCACATGATTAATATCTCTAGCAGCAACCCGATGAGTTAAGGCATCGGAGATCAAATTTTGACTTTCAAACCATTTCGCTGCGCGCAGGTGCAGATCAGGGATTTTCTCTGGGAAGTTACGGTTCAGGCGATGTAGTAATAGGTCCTTAAATAGGTGGTGGTAGCGATAATAACAGCGCTCATCATCCAGTGCCACCAAAAAAAGATTGGCGTGTTCCAGGTATTCCAGGATTTGTTGGGCAGACCCTGAAAGGGATACTAATGCTGTTGGAAGAGAAGCATCAACCACTTCTAGCTTTCCCAGTACGGCATCGCAAAGCGGTCCGCTGAGGCGTTCCAGGATAGAGGTTTGGATTAAGAAGGTCTGAATGAAATCGGGTTGTCGGCCCAAAACTTCTTCGAAAAGATAATCGATCACGAACCGCTCACGCCCGCTGAACTCCTGGATAAATCCGGCGGTATCCAAACGTTCTTGAAGTGCAAGAGCTGCCATTTGCAGCCCAGCAATCCAACCTTCTGTGCGCTCTGCCAGGATCGCTATTTCTGGGTTCTTTAAGTTCAAATGCATCACCTGGCGGAGAAAGGTATCGGTTTCGCTTACGGAAAATCGTAGGTCATCGGAACGCACCTCAACGAGCTGTCTCCTGGCACGCAGGCGGGAAAGAGGTAGAGGTGGGTCGGCGCGTGTTGCGATTACCAAAGACATCTTTTCAGGCATATGATCCAGCAGGAACGTTACCGCCTGCTGGGTAGCCTGATCTTCCAAGGTGTGAAAATCATCGAACACCTGAATAAATGGCTGGGGGATTGCTGCAATCTCGTTGACCAGCGTGGTCATTGCATTTGAAATGCTCGGATGGGTGAATGTAAATTGAGGCAATTGGAATCCAGCCAGTATCGTTTCTCCGATGCCGGGGCTGATCGTTTGGAGAGAAGCAATCAGATACTGGATGAAACGACCTGGATCATTATCAGCCTCATCGAAAGTAAACCAGGCTACAGGCATTTCGAGATGGTGGATCCATTCACATAGCAGAGTCGTTTTTCCATACCCAGCTGGAGCAGCTACAAGCGTCAGCCGGCGAGTGAATTCAATGCCCTGGGTATGCCATAGTCCTTCATCCAACTTATCGAATAGATGGAGTCGCGGAACCCGATTTGGGTGGGCGCGTGGGATATGGTACTTGGTTTCCAGTACAGGTAACATGATGAAGTAGTGGCTGACACCATCTAGTTTAGCATAAATTATCTTTTGTTCAATCCTGTCTAGAGATATTGATCAGTAAAGTACTTTTGTTCGCTCACTTATCACAATTTGAGCCATAAATAAACCTTATTATGACCTAAGTCAGATGACACGGGTCGTTCTTTCAGTTAAATTTGTCGTAGGAGTAAGCAATATGGAACACCCAATCGGTGAAGTATACGAAATCAAAATAAAAGAACCGCTTGATCCATCCTGGTCTGAATGGTTCAATGGTTTCACCATTCGCAAGTCCGAGGATCATGAAACGGTTATTGTCGGTCGCGTCAGGGACCAAACTGCTTTGCATGGACTGCTGGCTAAAATCCGAAACTTGAATTTAACGCTGATATCGGTTACAAGAGTTAGTGACAAAGGAGATGGTTTACCATAAGGAGGGAAATAAACCGTGAGAGCATATCTTCATCAAGGTATCGCACTGGCCGTTGCTAAAAAACAAGTATAGAGTAGAATAAAAGGAAGAGATAAAGGTTGGGTGTGTGATGCGTTACCTGGTAGTTATTGTGGTTCTTAGCTTATTTGCCATCTACGGTTCAGCCCCACTCTTTTTTCCTCAGCCCTTGCCTGAGACGACACTTTTTACAAGTATTCTATAAGTACAAAGTAAAATCCAAGACTCGCAGATGGAAAAGTAAATAAGATAACTCTGCATGCCATCACTCAATCACTAATATAAGAAATCTATCACTCATTCCCCATAGGTGGGTCGTTTGTGCTCGTTAACAGTTCAAAGATGACATTTGATCAAATCTACTGATGGACGTGACATTTGTCCCTATTCACTCGGGACACATGCCCATCGACTTTTACCAAAATATAAAATACAATCATTTTATACAACAACAGATAGAATAATAAGAAAAACCCCTCTCCATGTGGAGAAGGGCTTGGTTACAAGCTGCGGAGAGGGTGGGATTCGAACCCACGGTGGGGACGAGCCCCACAACGGTTTTCGAGACCGTCCCATTCAACCACTCTGGCACCTCTCCAGTTGGTCGGTTGAATTATACCCAATCTTCAGCATAACCGCATAACGCTAATGCTCCCGGACCAGTATTGATCGCCAGCACAGGTCCGGTCATGTTGATCAGCAATTCCAGCGGCTTATACTCTGCGCGAACGCGTTCTGCCAGCTCCGTTGCTGCCTGCATGGCATTGCCATGCAGGACTGCAATGTGCAAGTTCCTCCTCCCCTTCAATTTCTCGAAGAACCGGTTATACAGCAACCAGACCAGGGCTTGATTCGTGCGGGCTAACGAGGATGGCTCCACCAAACCCGTTTGGTGATTGATGGACACCAGGGGTTTAATACTCAAAAGTGTTCCCACCCATTTGACTGCCCCGCCAATCCGCCCACCCCTTTGCAGGTACTCGAGCGAATTCATGGCGACGAGCTGGACGAGCCCATCCCGCACCCTGGAAACCGTATCCAATATGGAGGCTAAATCGGCACCCTGCTGGCGGGCTCTTGCCGCCGCCAGGACCTGCCAGCCCAGGCTCATAGTCGGTCCCTTCGCATCCACCATGCTGACCGGGATTTCCAGCTCACGGGCAACATTTTTCACGAGGTCAAAGGTCCCGCTCATGGCACTGCTGACGGTCAACACGAGCAACTGGTCGGCTCCG
>Ga0153916_10001595_pt1 | contig 16384 bp, 16 predicted proteins | sample Opewatmetagenome_FD_109642 | JGI IMG/M metagenome (GOLD analysis project Ga0153916, IMG submission 109642) | Freshwater wetland microbial communities from Ohio, USA - Open water 3 Core 3 Depth 4 metaG | ecosystem: Environmental > Aquatic > Freshwater > Wetlands | place: USA: Ohio, Lake Erie...
AGCTCGGGCTTGGTCTTCATCAGGTAGAGCGCCGCGTCGGCGATGTAGATCGCGTAGTTGTAGGCCGTGACCTTGCCCTTGTACGGCGAGTTGGCGTCGAAGACGACGCTCCAGCTGTCCGGGACGGTCGTGACGACCGATGGGTCGTACATCAGGACGTTGGCGCCGCGGCCGTGCGGCACGCCGTAGCCGACACCGTTGACGGTGTTGTACGGCTGGTTCTTGAGGCCGGCGAAGACGTCCTTGTAATTCGGGATCAGGTCGAAATTGACCGGGGCGACGTCACCGCCGGCGATGAGGCGAAGGGTCGCGTCGCCCGACGCGGAGACCCCGTCGTACTCGCCGGTCTTCATGAGCTGGACCATGTTGGCCGAGTCGAGGCCGACCTTGACGGTGACCTTGCAGCCGGTTGCCGTCTCGAACGGCGTCACCCAGTCGTACCCCTCCACCTGCTCGCCGCCGGTCCCGCCGACGACGTAGCCGGCCCAGGCGACCAGATTGAGCGCCCCCTCGCCGTTGCCGACCGACGTCGGCAGGCTCGGCCCGGCGCTCCCCGTCGAGCTGGAACAGGCGGCCACGGCGATGGCCGCCGTCGCGACCAGGGCCGTCACTCCTCGCATGCGCATTGACTCCTCCTCCTCGTCCGATCACGCCCCATCCGCGATGGGCAGTTGGTGCTGTCGCTTCCACACGAGGCGGACAGCCTTGCCTTCCTGGGCGAGCGCCTCGGTGGAGGTCGTCGCCAGGTTCTGCTGCGTGACCACCAGCTCGCCCCCCGCGTCGAGGGTCACGACATAGCGGGTGTCAGGCCCGAGATAGACCACGTCGCGAATCACCCCGGATGCCGCCGCTTCATCGGCACCGACCGGTGCATCCGGCGCGGCGAGGTGGATCTTTTCGGGCCGGATGGTGAAGGTGCCGCGCGTCCCGAGGACGCGCTCCGCGACCTCGTCACGGAGCAGGTTGGAGGTGCCCACGAAGCCGGCCACGAACCGGGTGGCCGGATGCTCGTACACCTCTGCCGGCGCACCCACCTGTTCGATCCGGCCCTTGTTGAAGACCGCCAGGCGGTCGCTCATCGTCAGCGCCTCCTGCTGGTCGTGGGTGACGTAGATGAACGTGATCCCGACCTGCTGCTGGATCCCCTTGAGCTCGATCTGCATCTCCTCGCGGAGCTTGAGATCGAGCGCGCCCAGCGGCTCATCGAGGAGCAGGACCCGTGGCCGATTGACGAGCGCCCGCGCGAGCGCGACCCGCTGGCGCTGGCCGCCCGACAGCTGGCTCGGGCGGCGCCCCTCGTACCCCTCCAGCCGGACCATGCGCAGGGCGTCCCGAACCCGGATTGCGCGCTCCGCCTTGGCAACCTTGCGGACGACCAGGCCGTAACCGACGTTGTCGCCGACGGTCATGTGCGGGAAGAGGGCGTAGTCCTGGAAGACCGTATTGACGTCCCGGTCGAACGGCGGGACGGTCGTGACGTCGACGCCCTGGAGCAGGATCCGGCCCTCGGTCGGCAGCTCGAAGCCGGCGATCATCCGCAGGGTCGTGGTCTTGCCCGAACCGGACGGCCCCAGCATCGAGAAGAACTCACCGTCACGCACCTCGAGGTCGATACCGTCCACGGCGGTGACGGGATACGCGCCCGTGCTGGCCACGAACTTCGCCACGCGGCGCCCGACGTCGTCGTCGCCGAACCGCTTGACCACGCCCTCGAGACGGACCGCGACACCCGCGGTCTGCGCTCCCGGCGCGGGCATACCGGGGAGCTGGGTCGGGATCGCCAAGCAGGACCTCTGTGCTGGGTATCGCGCCGAGCCACGCGGTCGTGCGAGTGGGCCGCACTCTGCCCCGCCCATATGGGCGTGTCAAGCCACGACCACGAGGTTCCGCGTGGCGCGCCGTGCCCTCCGGAGCGGCCCCGTAGACTAGCCGGCGTGTCCCGTCCCCCGGCGCGTCGGCGCCTCGTCCCAGGTGTCCCGCTGCGGCGCGTCGCGGCGTCCGCATTCGTCGCCGCGGTCGCTTTCGCCGTCGCCGGCTGCGGCGCCGCCAGCTCGGCCACTCCGCCCGTCGTTCCGGGCCGGTCGGAGGCACCGCGCGAGGTCAACCTGATCGCCCGCGACTACTCGTTCGTCCCGTCGACGCTGGACCTGGTGCCCGGCGAGACCATCCTGCTCCACGTCATCAACGGCGGCCTCGAGGTCCACGAGGCGGTGATCGGGGATGCGTCCGTGCAGGCCGCCTGGGAGACCGCCGAGGCCGCCACGGTCGGCGCGCCCCCGGGTCCGACGCCCATCGTGCAGGTGCCGGCCGATGTCGCCGGGCTGCGCATCGTGGTGCGCTCCGGCGAGCGGGTCGACCTGGCCTGGACGGTGCCGGCGGATTCCGGGTCCGCCGGGGCCGCCTGGATCGTCGGTTGCCACATTCCGGGGCACTGGGCGAAGGGGATGCAGATCCCGATCCGCTGGGTCGTCGGCAGCACGCCGTGACCGCTCCCGGTGGTACGCTCTGTCTCCCGCGCTGGTGAAGCGCCGGCGGTTGAGCCTCGAGGAGGACCTGGATGACCTATGTGATCGCGGAGCCGTGCATCGATGTGCTCGACCTTGCATGCGTCTCCGTCTGCCCGGTCGACTGCATCCACTACGACGAGGGCACGGATCGCAAGCTGTTCATCGACCCGAACGAGTGCATCGACTGCGGCGCCTGTGAGCCGGAATGCCCGGTCAACGCGATCTTCCCGGAGGAGTCGCTGCCGCCGGAGTGGGCCAGCTACACCGTGATGGACGCGACCTGGTACACGGACAAGGCGGCGGCCCGGGCCATGGTCGACGAGGCCAAACCGCGCTAGCTGCCATCCCGGCCCATTCCGTCCCGGGCCGGGCGGCCTGACCCGGGCCCGCGATGCGCATCGTCTCCCTCCTGCCATCGGCCACCGAGATCGTCTGCGCCCTCGGCCTCGCCGATGAGCTCGTCGGCGTCACCCACGAGTGCGACTTCCCGCCCGAGGCGGCGGACAAGCCGATCGTCACGCGCAGCGTCCACGATCTGGCGAGCGCAACGTCCCGCGACATCCATCGGCTGGTGAGTGCCGCCGTCCACGGCGGGTCGTCCTTGTACGCGCTCGACGAGGTTGCGCTGGCAGAAGCTCGACCCGACCTGATCCTCACCCAGGAGCTGTGCCGGGTCTGCGCGGTCAGCTACCGCGACGTGAACGAGGTCGCCCGCGCGATCGACGCCGACATCACCGTCGTGTCGCTCGAGCCCACCTCGATCGAAGGCATCCTCAACACGATCACCACGGTTGGCGCCATGACCGAGGCCGAGGACGCCGCCGTCGACCTGGTCGAGTCGCTGCGCGAGCGGCTGGGGGAGATCGAGCAGCAGGTCCAGGCGCGTCGCGACGCCGGGCAGCGATCGCCACGGGTCGTGGGCCTGGAGTGGCTGGATCCGCCGTTCGCCGTCGGCCACTGGGTGCCCGAACAGATCCGACGAGCCGGCGGCTGGGACCTGCTCGGCGCTGATGGCGAGCCGTCCCGGCAGACCAGCTGGGATGCGATCGGCGAGGTGGACCCCGAGATGCTCCTGCTGATGCCGTGCGGCTTCCACCTGGCCGAGACCGTGCAGGCATGGGCCGGGATCGCCCGTCCGCCCGACTACGCCGAGCTCACCGCGGTCCGGCGCGACCAGGTCTTCGCGCTCGACGGATCGGCCTACTTCAGCCGCCCCGGGCCTCGGGTGATCGACGGCATCGAGCTCCTGGCCGAGATCTTCGACCCGCAGGCGTTCGTCGACGTCTCGCCGCTGGGCTCGTGGACCCCGGTGGAGCCCTAGCCGGCGGCATGCCATTCCGCGCGAGCTTCGACTGCCTGTGGTGCGGCAACCCGCACACCTGCCGTGGAGCCGACGATCTCGAGGGTTGGGCGCAGCTCTGCCCGCCCTGCGTCGGCAAGGCGGGTGACAACGGATTTCTCCGGTTCCGGTTGCGCGACGCACTGACCGAGCGAGGCGCGGCGGCCCGCCCGACGCCACCCACCGGCTCGGTGACCACGCCTGCTGCTCGCGCAGGCCACGAGCCGTCTCCTGCCGGGTCCGGCATCCGGCCGCCCTCCAGCGGCCGACGCACGGATCCCGGGGCCGAGATGCTCGCCTACTACGAGGCGCGAGCTCCCGAGTACGACGACTGGTACCTGCGCCGCGGTCGCTACGCGCGTGGCCCGATCCACGATGCTGCCTGGAACGCCGAGCTCGATGCCGCCGGACGTTGGCTGGACGGCCTCCCGATCCACGGCGAGATCGTGGAGCTCGCCGCCGGCACGGGCTGGTGGTCGCCGCTCCTCGCGGCCAAGGGCGAGCTCTCCCTCTACGACGGCACGGCAGCTCCGCTCGAACGGGCGCGCGAGCGGCTGGTCGCGCACGGGCTCCGCGCCCACCTTCACCTTCGCGACGCCTGGGCCGAGCCCGACCGATCCGTTGACGCCGTGTTCACGGGTTTCTGGCTGAGCCACGTCGAGCGCGATCGACTGGGTGCCTTCCTGGGCATCGTGCGGCGCTGGCTCAAGCCGGGCGGAACGTTCGCCTTCATCGATTCGAGACTGGACCCCCAATCGAGCGCCGTCGACCATCCGACCCCCGCCGACGACCGGTCCGTCCGGCGCCTCGACGACGGCCGGGAGTTCACGGTCGTGAAGGTCTACTACGAGCCGGCCGAGCTGCAGGCCGCGCTGATGGGTGCCGGGTTCGAGTCGGCGCAGGTCACGAGCACGGGTCGGTTCTTCCTGACCGGCGTCGCCCGGGCGGCCTGAGCCGGCGTCCCGACCCCAGAGCCCCCGCTGGGCGCGGCTATACTCCGCCCGATGTCCCCCCTGGCGAACTCCACGATCGCGACCGTGGGCTCCGGCGTCATGGCCGAGGCCATGATCGCGGGCATCCTGCGCGGCCAGCTCGTGCAACCGGGCCAGGTCGTCGCCAGCCACCCACGGCCGGAGCGTCGCGAGCACCTCGCCCGCGAGTACGGGATCCGCACGGTCGCCAGCAACGTGGAGGCGGTCGAGGGCGCGGACGTGATCCTGCTCGGAATCAAGCCGCAGATGCTCGGCAAGGTCGGCCGCGAGATCGGACCGCACCTGCGCCGCGGCCAGCTCGTGCTGAGCGTCCTGGCCGGCGCCACCACCGCCGCCCTGACCGGGATCCTCGGCCACGACCAGGTCGTGCGCAGCATGCCGAACACGCCCGCCCGCCTTGGCAAGGGGATGACCGTCTGGTACGCCACGCCCGAATGCACCGCCGAGCAGCGCGCCCAGGCCGCGGCGCTGCTCGGCGCCCTCGGCCACCAGATCGAGGCCGACGACGAGAAGATGGTGGCGATGGCCACCGCCGTGTCGGGCACCGGCCCGACCTACGTCTTCCTGGTGATGGAGGCGTTGATCGACGCCGCCGTGCACCTCGGTTTCCCGCGCCACATCGCCCACGACCTGGTGATCGAGACCCTCGAGGGCTCGACCCTCTTCGCCAAGCAGTCGGGGATGCACCCGGCCGAGCTGCGCAACATGGTGACGTCGCCGGGCGGAACCTCCGCCGCGGCCCTCCACGAGCTGGAATCGGGACGTCTTCGGACCGTGCTCTCGGAGGCTGTCTGGGCCGCCTATCGCCGGACGGTGGAGCTTGGCGATCAGCTCGAGGCGACCGTCGCCACGCCGACCGATCGGCGGGCCGGGGGGCGGTGAGCACCCTGGCGATGGCCGGCCCGTCGTGGGCGACCCTGGACCGGCCGGCGGCCGAGCGCTGATGGCCACCGTCTCCGCAACCACGACCGCGTCCTCGATGCTGCCCGTCGAGGCGTTGGTCGCGGTCGAGAGTCCCCGGGAGTTCCGGCTCCACCCGCGCGATCGCCTGGTCGCCTACACGGCCGAGGCGGCCGGAGCGCGCCAGCTGTTCACGCTCTCGTTGCGCGGCGGGTACCCGACCCAGCTGACCGCCTCCGAGAAGCCGATCTCGGACCCGCAATGGTCGCCCGACGGACGCCGCATCGCCTACCTGCGCGATGAGGAGGTCTGGGTCATCGAGGCCGACGGGTCGCGCCTGACGCGGGTGGTCGCCAAGCCCGACGGCGGCCGCCAGGCGCGCTGGTCGCCCGACGGACGCCGATTGGCCTTCATCTCGCGCCGCCGTGGCTGGTCGCAGATCTGGCTGATCGATGCGCCGGTCCCCAGGCGTGGCCGTCCGGCGGCCGCCCCGAAGCCACCCGAGCCGACGGTCCTGACCGAAACGGGGATCGACGTCGAGGAATTCGAGTGGTCGCCCGACGGGTCGACGATCGCGGTGATGGCCCCGCGCGACGCCGAGCCGCGCGAGGCGTCGCAGATCGCCCTGGTCGATGTGGCGACGGGCGCAACCCGGGTGGTCGCCGGTGAGCACAGCGTCGACGTCGGGGCGCGCTGGCTGGCCGATGGCTCGCTCCTGTTCGTGTCGGATTCGGACGGCTGGTTCCAGGTGGTCCACCTGACCGCAGACGGCCGCGACCGGATCGTCCTGACCGGCGGCGAGCGCGAGCACGGCGAGCCTGGGGGCGGCGTCGGCTACGCGCCCCTGCCGTCGCCCGACGGCCGGCGCTTCGTCCACATCGAGGTCCACGACGGGCTGCAGGACCTGCTCGTCGGCGAGCTGCCGTCCGATGCAGCCCCAAGGCACGGCCGCGGGCGCCCGCCCAGGACGCCCCGGACGGTGAAGGTCGCGGCGGCCGGGCAGCGGATCAACCCGTGGGACGGCGTCTGGCGATCCGTCGGCTGGCTGCCAGGCGGGGCGTGGATCGCGGCCATCGGCGAGAGCGATGCCCGCCCGCAGGATCTCTGGCTGCTCCCGGTTCCGGGCGTGGCACCGGCCGGTTCGCGGCCGCGCCAGGTGACCGATTCGCTCCCCGTCGCGATCCGCACGGCCCTCGCACCGGGCCGCACCGCCGTCGTCGAGCGCGTCGCGGTCACGGCTCGAGACGGGCTGTGCATCGAAGGGACCCTGTGGCGCCCGCCGACGGCCACCGGCAAGCGCGGCGGCCGGCGCGTGCCGACCCTGCTGTACGTGCACGGCGGGCCGACCGGTCAGACCTTCCGCGGATTCACGCCCTTCAAGCAGCGATTGGTCTCGGAGGGACTGGCCGTCTTCGACGTCGACTTTCGAGGGTCGACGGGCTACGGCAGGACCTTCCGCCTGGCCAACGAGGGCGAATGGGGCCACGCCGACGTCCACGACCTGATCGATACGGCACGCTGGGCGGCCGGGCAGCCGTGGTCCGATGGGCGGCTGGCGATCTATGGCGGCTCCTACGGCGGCTACATGGTGCTCTGTGCGCTCGTCGAGGAGCCGGCCATCTGGCGTGCCGGGATCGACCTGTTCGGTGACTCGGAGATCGCCGAGAGCTACCGGCACGGCGACCGGCCGGGCCGTCGCGACCTGCACAAGATGATGGGCTCGCCCGACGACCCGGCCCGGGCGGACGTGTACCGGCGGGGCTCACCGGTCTATCGCGCGGAGCGCATCCAGGCCCCGTTGCTGATCCTCCACGGGCGGAAGGACAAGCGGGTCGTGCCGCTGATGACCGAGAAGATGGTCGAGGCGCTCGAGATCGAGGGCAAGCGTCACGAGGTCCACTGGTACGACGACGAGGGTCACGGCTGGGAGCGGCGGGAGAACCGGCGCGACGCCTTCGAGCGGATCCTGGCCTTCATCAAGACGAACGTCCTGGACGACCATCCCAGCTGACCGACTGCTGAGATGAGCAGCGCCTGAGCTCGAACGAGGTGGCAGCAATGGCCGAGCCAAAGGGTCCCCCTCATGCCGCCGAAGCAGCCCGCGCGAGGGAGGCCCCCCACCTCCACGTGCCGAGGCTGGTCATGTCGCGAGACGTGGCCGGCGAGCGGCTGCTCGATCGCATCGCGGACGTCGTCAATCGCCTGGTCGGCTCGATGTGGTTGTTCGTGGCGATCACCGTCGGCATCGTGGCCTGGCTGTTCGCCGGCAACGTCGTCGGCTTCGACCGGACGCCCTGGCCGCTGCTCCTGACGATCCTCAACCTGCCGCAGCTGTCGATCATGATCTCGCTGCAGGTGAGCGCCAACCGTGCCCAGGCCGCCAGCGACGCGCGAGCGCTGGCCGATCACGCGACGCTCGTCGCCCTCCACGAGCTTGGCAAGAAGCAGGTCGAGATCCTCGACGGGCAGAACAAGGTCCTCGAGATCCTGCGCCGGGCGGCGACGACGAGCGAGCCCGAGACTCAGCTCTGACCGGCCGACTCCTGGCCTGACGATTCCCATGTGGACGCTCGGCGCACCGGTCCTGGAGCTCGTCATCCGCGCGGCCGTGATCTACGCAGTCTTCTTCGGCGCCCTCCGGCTCTTCGGAAAACGCGAGATCGGCCAGTTCACGATCTTCGATCTTTCCCTCGTTCTGCTCGCGGCGAATGCCCTCCAGCCGGCGATCACCGGCACGGACGCATCCATCCCCGGCGGGCTGATCGTGGTCCTCACCCTGTTCATCCTCAACCGCGGCTTGAGCCTGCTGCGTGTCCGAAGCAGCCTCGTCCGCCGTTTCCTCGAATTCGGGCCGACGGTCATCGGACGCGATGGCGCCTGGCTCCTCCCCGAGCTCGTTCGGCAGGGCCTCGATTTCGTCGACGTCGAAGCCGCGCTGCGGGAGCACGGGCTCGACGACGTTCGCCAGATGAAGCTGGCGACGCTCGAAGCCGATGGGTCGATCAGCATCGTCGCGACGGACACGTTCGACACCAGCGAAGCCAGACGGCGGCGGCGCCGATACCGCCGGCCGCTCTAGTCTGCCGCGCGCCCCGCGCCGTCGGCCGGCCGTGCCCGCATGGCGACGACGATCGTCGCGGCCGCTCCGAGCCCGCTCAGCACGTCACCGATTCTGAAGACGCCGGCGAATGGGGAAGCTGCCGGCAGCGCGTGGAGATCCGCCAGGTGACGGAGGGCCGGGATCGGGCACGATCACGCTGTTCGAGTAGCCGGACATCAGCCGGAGCGCTCACCTGAAATTACGGGTGGCAGACGCCTGCCTCCAAAAGGGCGGTGATGGTCGCCAGCACGGCCTCCTCGTCCGGACCATCGGCGGTGACCCGGACCTGATCGCCCGCCCGGATGCCCGAGCTGACGAGCGCTAGCATGCTTCGGGCGTCGATCGCAGGGCCGCCGCTGGCCAGGTCCTGGAGGGTGACGCGTGCAGCCGCCTCACCGAGCACTTGCTGGATTCGATGGGCCGAGCGCGGATGGAGACCGTACCGGTCGCGGAAGACGACGTCGCGGGAGACCAACGAGAGCTCCTCTGGACGATGTTCGGGCGCCAGGTAGACCGGGCGCCAGGTAAACCGGGTCAGACGAGCGTTGCGACCGCCCGGCGAGGCCGGGCGGTCGCAACGTGAGTGCAACGACGACTACGCGACGCCGTGCGCGGGCTGCTCCGAACCCGTGGGCGGGGTCGGGGTGGGCTGCCCACCGGGCACCCAGCCGGTGTCGACGTAGCGCTTCTGGAACCAGCTCGCAACCACGAGCAGGACCACGCACAGGACGGCGACCCCGACCGCGGCGACATTGCCCTCGATGCGGGCGATGTTGCCGACGACGAAGCCGAACCACTGGAAGTCGGCGTCACCGAAGGTCGTGCCCTGGAAACCGATCGCGCTCATGACCGGGACCAGGAACGCCGCGAACAGGGTGATGATCAACCCGTTCACGAACCCGCCGGCCACGGCACCGCGACGGCCACCGGTGGCATTGCCGAACACGCCGGCCGTGCCACCCGTGAAGAAGTGGGGAATCATCCCGGGCAGGATCAGCGGCACGACGAGCCATGCGCCGACGCCGGCCCACAGGATGCCGAAGCCGACGAGCCCACCGACCACGCTGGCCAGGAACCCGACGAGCACCGCGTTGGGCGCGTACGGGAACGAGACCGGGCAGTCGAGGGCGGGGACGGCACCCGGGATCACGCGCTCGGCGATGCCGGCGAACGCCGGGACGATCTCGCCGAGGATGGTCCGGACGCCGAGCAGGATGACGGCGACGCCGCCACCGAACACGAGCGCCTGGTTGAACATCGTGGTCAGGAAGCCGAGCAATCCACCCGCGGCGCCGGCGGCACCGGCGAAGCCGGCTGCGACGACCGCCTCGAGGGCGGCGGCTTCACCGATCCGCAGCGTGAAGATGATGGTCAGCAGCAGGTAGATGAAGATCATCGCGACCGCCGTGCCGACCATCGGGTCACGCAGGAAGCGGAGACCCTGCGGGAACTGCATCTCCTCGGTGCTGCGGCTGCCCCGGCCGACGACCTGGCCGGTCATGCCGGCGGCGATGTAGCCGAGCGTGCCGAAGTGCCCCATCGCCACCGGCTGATTGCCGGTGACCTTCTTCATCCAGGGCATCGAGAAGGCCGGCATGATCACCATCATGGTGGCGAGCCCAAAGGCAGCCACGATGATCTGGACGGCCGAGTCGACCTTGGCGTTGTAGAGCACGACCGTGAGCACCGTGGCCATGAACAGCATGTGGTGCCCGGTCAGGAACACGTAGCGGAGCGGCGTCAGCCGGGCGATGACCAGCGAGCCGATGACGCCGATGAACATGGCAAACGCGACGTTCTGGGCGACGTCGGGGATGCCGTTGGCGATCGCCGTGATCGCCTCGTTCGTGGGCACGACACCCTCGACCCCGAAGGCGCCTGTGATCAGGGCACCGAGTGGGGTCAATGCGCCGATGACGGCGCCGGCGCCGATACCCAGGATGATGAAGCCCAAGGTCGCCTTGAGGGCGCCCCCGACGACTTCACCCGCGCCCTTCCGCGAAGCGATCAGGGCGATCATCGTCATTAGCCCGACGAGGTAGGCCGGGACGCCGAAGATGTCCTTCGCAATCCAGTTGATGACGTAGTTGAGTTGGTCCACCTGGGATCCTCCTACCGACCGCACGCTGTGCGGACAGGATTGACTCCCTCCCGACCGGGCACTGTCCGGTTCTCCTTCACTCCATGGCGGCCCTCAGCTTGGTGACCATCTCGCGTAGGTCGATGAAGTTGGAGATCGTCACGATCTTCGGCTTGACCTGGCCGAGTTGCGGTGCCAGCTCCTCCGACGTGAGGATCAGATCGGCCGAGGATGCGAGCGCGCGGGCCGTCCCGATGTCCGCCACTTCGAGGTCGGCCTGGATGCCGAGCTCCCTGAGAGCCTTCTCTGCCTGCATCCGGAGGAGCAGGCCTGTACCGAGGCCCATGCCGCACACGGCCAGGATCTTCACGTCGTGAGTCCTCCTTCGTACTCGCCGATCAGTCGCCGGACAGCCTCCGGGGTTGGAGCTGCCATCAGCGCCGCTCGTCGCTCGTCATCCGCCAGGAACTCCGCGAGGGTGGCCAGCGCGGTCACGTGGCCGTCGTCATCGGGAGCGGCCAGACCCACCACCAGCGACACCGGGTCGTTCTGGCGATGCCCGAACGCGACCGGTGTCGTCAGGGTGACGAGGCTGATACCCGAACGGTGTACGGCGGGCGATGGGCGCGAATGGGCGAGGGCGATCCCCGGGGCGATGACGATGTATGGGCCAAGCTGCTCGACGGTCGCGATCATCTCGTCCGTGTACGCCGGATCGGTCGCCCCGCTGGCAACGAGTGCCTCGCCGGAAACCCGGACGGCGGCGCGCCAGTCTCGGGCGTGCGCCCCGATGCGAATCGCGTTGCCCGAAAGCAGCTGCGAGAGCGCCGCGTGCCGTTGGACGGGACTTCCTCCAGCCACGCTCGACACCCCTCCGGTCCCGAACCACCCTGAACGACGAGTATGTCGATGGCCGTAGGCAGAACAACAGGGCCACCTGGCCCGGTCAGACCGGGCCGACCGGACGAAGCAGGCGTCCGGATCGCGCTCCAGAATCGCCGCACATGCGATCGATCAAGGGCGTCGCTGCAGCTCCGGGCCTCGTCCGAGGCCCGTGGACACACATTGAACCGTCGCCGATCGTGGCCGGTGGCAGGATCGACGCGGAACGTGCGGACGAGGAGCGGTCGCGCCTCCACGTCGCTATCGAGGCCGCCGCACAACAGCTCGAGGGAATCGCCGAGCGAGTCGCCGCGGAAGGGCACGACGACGAGGCAGCGATCTTCACGGCGCAGGCGGCGATTGCTCGCGATCCCGCCCTCGCGGGCGTCGCCGAGGAACAGATTGGACAATCCGACGACGCAATCGCGGCGATCCAGGGGGCGGCCGAGCGGTTCGCCGACCAGCTCAAAGCCCTCGGCGATGAGCTCCTCATGGCGCGGGCCGCGGACGTCCTCGACGTCGCCAACCGTGTTGCCCGCCTCCTCGCCGGCATGGATGCGGAACCCGAGGCCGGACTGGACCGACCGGCGATCGTCGTGGCGACCGACCTGCCGCCCTCGCTGACCGCCAGCCTGCCACGTGATCGGCTGATCGGCATCGCCCTTGAGAGATCGTCCGCGACGGCTCACGCGGCGATCCTGGCCCGTGCGTACGGGATCCCGGCGGTCGTGGGAGTGGCCGATCTGTTGTCCGCCCTGGCCGGCGCCGACGGCAGCAACCCTGCGCCGGTTCGGGAGCTCGCGATCGATGGTTCCACCGGCGAGGTAGTGCTCGACCCGGACGACGCCACCCGGGCCCGATTCGACGCCCTGGCGGAATCCGCCCGGAGACGTCACGAGATCGACGTCCTTGAGTCCGGGCAGGCCGTCATGACCACGGACGGCCTGACGCTGAGCCTGCTGGCGAACATCGGGACGCCCGAGGAGAGTGGCACCGCCCTGGAGCTGGGTGCGCACGGCGTCGGCCTCTTCCGAACCGAGTTCCTGTTCCTGGAACGGGCGAGTCCGCCGACGGAGGCCGAGCAGCTCGCCGCCTATCGGCATGTCGTGGAGGCCTTCGCCCCGCATCCTGTGACGATCCGGCTCCTTGACGTGGGCGGCGACAAGCCGATCCCGTACCTGCCGATCGGCGAGGAGGCGAATCCCTTCCTCGGCGTTCGCGCGCTCCGTCTCGCCCAGTCGGAGCCAGGGCTGTTCGTGACCCAGCTGCGGGCCTGCTACCGTGCGGCTCTTGCCGGCAAGGTCAAGGTCATGGCACCGATGGTCGCCGATGCCGGCGACGCCAACCTCCTGCTCGGTCTCGCCGAGCGAGCCCGCCGCGAGCTCGCCGAAGAGGGCCTTGAGTCAGGCGAGGTGGCCCTCGGGGTCATGCTCGAGATTCCTTCGGCGATCCTCGTCGCCGACACGTACTTCGAGCGGATCGCGTTCGCCAGCCTTGGCACCAACGACCTGCTCCAGTACACCCTCGCCGTGGACCGAGGGAACGCGGCACTGGAGCGATACCGCGACGCCTTCCACCCTGCCCTCCTGCGCCTGGTCCACGAAGCCGTGAAGGCGAGTGCTCGCGCCGGCATCGAGCTGTCGGTCTGTGGCGAGATGGCCGGAGACCCGGCGGCGGCCCTGGCGCTGACCGGCCTTGGCATCCGCTCCCTGAGCATGGGCGCATCGAGCCTGCCGGGCGTCCGCCGGGCGATCCGCGGCGCGTCCGCGAGGGTGCTGGAGGTCGCCGCGCTTGCCGCGATGGACGATCCGACCGCATTGGTGGCCAGGGCCCGCTTCACCGCCCTGCTTCCGCCCGACGCAGACGCGTGAAGCCGGGGCGACCGGAATCAGGCGGCGGGCGGTTCCCCGAGGCCCGACTCGACGAGCTCAGTGAGCGCCTGGATGGCCATCTCCTCGTCCGTTCCGTCGGCGGTCAGGCGGATTCGGTGATCGCGCGACACCCCGGCGGTCAGCAACATGAGGATCGACTTCGCATCGACCGGGCCCTTGTCGCGGTCCAGGTTCTGAACCGTGATCCGAGCCTCGAACTCGGCCGCCTTCTGCGTGAACAGCGTAGCGGGGCGAGCGTGCAGGCCGCTGGGATTTCGAACCACCAATTCGGTCGAGCGCATGCTCACGTCAGGGTACGACATGGCTACCTGGCCGCAGGGGGCGAAGCGGGAGGCAGGAGCGGGCGATGAACAACCATGAAACCCTGCGCACCCTCGGTCGGCAGCTCAGGATCGACGCCATCCGCGCAAGCACGGCGGCCGGCTCGGGCCACCCGACGTCGTCGATGTCTGCCGCGGACCTCATGGCCGTCCTGCTCGCCAACTACCTGCGCTACGACTTCGACGCACATGACGATCCGCGCAACGACCACCTCATCTTCAGCAAAGGCCACGCGACGCCCCTGCTCTACGCGCTCTTCCGCGCCGCCGGCGCGATCGATGACGAAGCGCTGCTCTCGTATCGGCAGCGCGGCAGCCGGTTCGAGGGACACCCGGTCCCGGTTCTGCCGTGGGTGGAAGTGGCGACCGGATCGCTCGGCCAGGGGCTACCGATCGGGGTCGGGATCGCGCTCGCCGGCAAGTGGCTGGACCGGCTCCCGTATCGCGTCTGGGTGCTGACCGGCGACGGGGAACTGGCCGAAGGATCGATGTGGGAGGCGATCGAGCGAGCCGGAGTCGAACGGCTCGACAACCTGACGGCGATCGTCGACGTCAACCGTCTGGGACAGACGGGGCCGACGATGCACGGCTGGGATCTGGGTGCCTACGTTCGGCGATTTGAGGCAGCCGGCTGGCGTGCGATCCAGATCGACGGTCACGACATCCTGGCCATCGATGCCGCGTATTCCGATGCGGTCTCGACCGTCGGGCGCCCGACGGCGATCGTGGCCCGGACCATCAAGGGGAGCGGTGCGAGCGCCGTCGAGGATCGCACCGGGGCGCATGGGAAGGCCCTCGAGGATCCCGACGGCGCACTTGCGGAGCTCGGCGCCGAGGCCCTCGACCGACTGTCCGTGGCCGTTCATCCCCCAAGCGGTGATGCTCTGCCGCACCGCTTCACGTCAGGGACGCTGGACCTGCCTCAGTACGAGGTCGGCTCGAAGGAAGCGACGCGCCGCGCCTACGCCGAGGCGCTCGTCGCTCTCGGTCGTGCCCGTGGGGACGTCGTCGCGCTGGACGGCGAAGTCGGCAACTCGACCTACCTCGAGCTGTTTGCGGCAGCCATCCCGGAGCGCTACATCGAGATGTACATCGCCGAACAGCTCATGGCCGCGACCGCGGTGGGCCTGCAGGTCCGCGGCTGGGTCCCATTCGCTTCGACATTCGCCGCCTTCTGGAGCCGGGCCTACGACTTCGTCCGGATGGCCGCGGTCAGTCGGGCCGATATCCGTCTGAGTGGCTCACACGCCGGCGTCAGCATCGGGCCGGACGGACCGAGCCAGATGGCACTGGAGGACATCGCGTCACTGCGGGCTGTCTGGGGCAGCACGATCCTCTATCCGTGCGATGCGAACCAGACCGCCAAGCTCGTGGTCGCGATGGCCGACCGCAGCGGCGTTGTCTACCTGCGGACGACCCGCGGCACAACGCCGGTCATCTATGGACCCGACGAGACGTTCTCGATCGGGGGCAGTCGCGTCGTTCTGTCAAGCGCGGCGGACGACGTCACGCTGGTTGGCGCCGGTGTCACCCTGCACGAGTCGCTTGCCGCGGCCGACGAACTCGCCGCGCTGGGGATCCACGCGCGCGTCGTCGACCTCTATTCGATCAAGCCCATCGACGCGGCCACCCTGGCGGCCGCCGCTGCCCAGACCGGCCGGATCATCACGGTTGAGGATCACCGACCCGAAGGGGGCATCGGAGAGGCCGTCCTTGCCTCACTTGCGAGCGCGGGAAGCTGCGCCCGCGTTGTTCGGCTCGCCGTTGGGCACATGCCCGGCTCGGCGACCCCGGCGGAACAGCTGGCGGACGCTGGAATCGATGCGTCGGCGATCGTCGCGGCCGCGCGACGGATCTGTCGCGAGCCTGGGCGCGCAAACCGGCAGGCCTGACCCCTCCGTCCGGCCTCCCGTCCGTCACTCTGCCGGACGGTTGCGACTCGCCGGCCGTGCCCGCATGGCGACGACGATGACGGCGGCCACCCCGATCCCGATCAGCACGTCACCGACGCTGAACACGTTGGCGAACGGGAAGGCCGCGGGCAGGGCATAGAGGTCGGTCAACGAGCGGAGGGCAGGCTCGGGCACGACGACGCTGTTCGAATAGCCCGGGGACACCCGGACCACGGAAGCCAGCGCGGCGGGGTCCGCCGGCATGTACCCGCCGTTGGCCAGGATCGCCGCCAGGTTGCCCGCGGCTCCGACCGCGATGATCGCGATGCCTGGCACCCTGACGTCGCGAAGCACGGCGACCAGCACGACAGCCGTCGATGCGACGTAGACCGCCGGAGCCGCGTCACCGACGGCGGCACTCACCGGGTCGGCGAAGAGCGCGACCTGTACGAGCAGGCCGGCGACCGCCAGCGGCGCCCA
>Ga0153916_10001596_pt1 | contig 16382 bp, 19 predicted proteins | sample Opewatmetagenome_FD_109642 | JGI IMG/M metagenome (GOLD analysis project Ga0153916, IMG submission 109642) | Freshwater wetland microbial communities from Ohio, USA - Open water 3 Core 3 Depth 4 metaG | ecosystem: Environmental > Aquatic > Freshwater > Wetlands | place: USA: Ohio, Lake Erie...
GCAGCCGAGCGCTCATACAGCGCTACATCAATGCGATGGAGCGTGAGCGACGGAGCCGCGCGGGGGCCGGCTGAAGGCGTCAGTCGAAGAATCCCGCCTCCTGCAGTTCCTCGGCGAGCAGCCCGTAGTCCCGGGCGCCGGGGCTCCTGGGTGCATAGCTGAATATGTCCATGCCCTGCCCGGGGCTCTCGGCAAGACTCACGTTCTCGGTGATGCACGTGCGGCACAAGCGGTCGCCGACATGCTCGCCCAGCTTGTCGTAGATCTCGTAGGAGAGCCGGCGGCGGCTGTCGAAGCGCGTCACCACGACCTTGCGCGGAAAGGTTCGCTGAAGCGATTTTTCGAGGGCGTGCAGCGCGGCATCCAATCGGTGCACTCCCTGCAGAGACAGGTGGTCGGCCGAAACCGGGATGAGTACCCGGTCAGCCGCGAGCACCGCGTTGAGGCTCAGCACGCCCATCATCGGGCAGCAATCGATGAGGATCGGCGTGCCGTTCGCGGGAAAACTCGTGCGCAGTCCTCCACGCAGCTTTCCGGCAATAGACTTGTTCGCTCCGAACAGGGCGTCCACCTTGGCGAGTTCCAGGTGCGACGGGATCACGCTCAGGCCGTTGGGCGCGGTTTTCACGAGAGCGTCGAGCGGCTTGTCCGCATTGAAGAAACTGGCGATGCTCTCGTCGCTCCCGATGCCGCGCAAGCCGAGCGAGAGTGTCAGGTGCGCCTGCGAATCGAGGTCGACCGCGATCGGTGGCCGCTGTACGCGGGCGAGCGCGGCTGCCAGATTCACGCAGGTGGTGGTCTTGCCCACCCCGCCCTTCTGATTGAATACCGTGATCACCGACATGGCGCAATCGCGCGATGAGCGCCTAGACCTGCATGTTCATGATCTCGTTGTACGCAGCGACCAGGCGATTGCGCACCTGCACCATCTGCTGGAACGAAAGGTTGGCCTTCTGCATCGAGATCATGACGTCGTTCAGATTGACGCTGGGCGTGCCCAGCTCGAATTGACGTGCCAGCTGCGTCGCATCCACCTGGCCGCGGTTCACGGAGTCGATAGAACTCTTGAGCAGTTCGGCAAACTCGGGAGCCGCCCCTGCTACGGCGCCCGCCGGCCGGCTTATTCCTGAGGACACCGCGCGCACCTGCGCACGCATCTCCCCGATGACTTTGTCGATCGCGCTGGTATCCATGACTTAAAATCCCTCTAGCCGGCGCCGCTCAGACGGTACTGTTGCAGCTTGTAGCGCAAGCTCCGCTCGCTGATCCCGAGTCTTTGCACCGCGAGCTTGCGCGAGCCGTTCACCGCAAGCAATGTTTCCATGATATGGGCGCGTTCCAGCGATTTCATGTCGAGCATCGCGCCCGCCGCGTACGCCTCCGGCTGAGGCTGGGCGGGATCAGGCGACGCGCTTACCAACGAGGGCTGAAGCTGCTCGGCTTCGATGGAGTCGCCGCCTGCCAGAATGACCGCGCGCTGCAGTACGTTCTCCAGCTCGCGCACGTTTCCCGGCCAGTTGTGCTCGAGCAGCCGCTGCTCGGCGAGCGTATTGAGGCGCACCAGCGGCCGTTCCAGGGCCTGGGCGTGGCGCGCCACGAACAGCCGCGCGAGGGGCACGATATCGGCCCTGCGCTCGCGTAACGGCGCAATGTGCAGCGGAAACACGTTCAGCCGGTAGTAGAGATCCGCCCGGAACTGCCCGTTTTCCACGCAGGCGCGCAGATCCCGGTTTGTGGTTGCGATCACGCGGATGTCGAGCGGAATCGCTTTGCGTCCACCGACCCGCTCGACTTCGCGCTCCTGCAATACGCGCAGGAGTTTGGCCTGCAGCGCCTGGGGCATCTCCGATATTTCGTCCAGCAACAGCGTCCCGCCCTGCGCCTGTTCGAACTTGCCCGCCTGCGCCTGGTTCGCGCCGGTGAAGGCGCCGCGTTCGTAGCCGAACAGCGTCGCCTCCAGCAGATTGTCGGGAATGGCTGCGCAATTGATCGCAACGAACGGGCGCTCTGCGCGCGGCGAATGACGGTGGATGTAGCGCGCCAGCACTTCCTTGCCGCTGCCGCTTTCGCCGCTCAGGAGCACGGTAGTCGCCGAGGCGGCCACCCGGGCCGCCATGGAGAGCAGCGCGCTCGTTTTCGGGTCGCAGGCGATGATCCCTTCATCGGCCTTGTCAAGAGCGCGCAATCGATAGCGCTCCACCAGTTGCAGCAGGCTGCCCGGGTCGAACGGCTTGGCGAGATAGTCGCTTGCACCCGCGCGCATCGCTTCGACCGCGCTCTGAATGTCGCCGAACGCGGTCATGAGGATTACCGGCAGCTGCGAGTGTGTCTGCCTGAGCCGGCGCAGCAGGCCGAGGCCGTCGAGCGGCTGCATCTGGATGTCGCTGATCACGAGCCCGACGGGGCCGCGTTCGATCACCGAGATTGCCTCGCTGCCATCCGCCGCCTGGGCTACGGCGTAACCGGCCAGTTCGAGCGTGACGCACAGCGCGTCGCGCAGGTGGCGGTCGTCTTCAACAATGAGCAATGGCAGACGTTTCATGCAACTCCTTCGGATCGAGATCAAGCGGCAGGCGCAGCACGAACTCGCTGCCCGCACCCGGTACGGAGCTCGCGGCCACGGTGCCACCATGCGCCTCGGCCACAGCGCGCACGATGGCGAGCCCCAGACCGGTACCGCCGCTGCGCGTGGTGAAGAAAGGCTCGAACAAGCGACATTGAGCTTCCGGTGGAATGCCTGCCCCGGTGTCAACAACGCGAAACTCGAGTTGTCGACCGCGGACAGCGGCTGCCAGACGGATGCGTGCCTCAGGGGCACAGGCCTGTACGGCGTTTTCCGCCAGGCTGATCAATGCCCCGCGCAGCGCCTGCGGGTCCGCGCTGACGGTAAGGGCTCCCGCGCCGTCGCAGAACTCCAAGTGAAGCCCTCGTTCGCGCGCCTGCGGTTCGATGATTCGCACGACCTCGCGAAGCAGCTGCGCCGGGCTCACTGGCTCGCGTGATCCAGCCGCGCCGCGCACGAACAGCAACATATCCTCGATGAGGCGCTCGAGATGCTGCAGCCGGTCGACGGTCTTGTCGGCAAAGCAAGCGCGCTTGGCAGCCGGCAATCCCGCGCCACCCATCTGTGCCGCATACAGGAGTGCAGTCGCAAGCGGAGTGCGCAACCGGTGCGCGAGCCTCGCAGCTATTTCACCCATGGCAGCCAGCCGCTCTTTGCGTTGGGCGCATTCACGTTGTGCGTGCGCCTCGGTGATGTCCTGGATCAGCAGCACTTCGCCGGCGCCGGGTTGCAGCACGCGCCGCGCTATGGAGAGCCGAATCGCGCTTGCGCTCCGGGCCGCGCGCAGCCATTCCCCGGGTACGTCAGTGTGCCGGAGGCGTTCGAGTGCGAGCGACTGCCATGAAAACCCGATCAGCGGCGCACCCACCATTCGGTACGCGGCCGGGTTTGCCTGAACGACGCTTCCCGCGTCATCGAGCACGACCACGCCGCCCGGCAACGCTTCGAGCAGCAGCACAAAACGCTGCGACAGCGCCTGCTTCTCGGCGAGCTGATGCTCAAGCTCTCCATTGGCGAGCGCGAGTTCGCGGGTCAGCGCCTCAGCCTGCCGGCGCAGTTCCTCGTAGGCAGCGCATAGCTCCGAGGAGGCCAGGTTGAACACCTGAAACGCCTGCTGCAGGTGCTGCGCTTCGACAGGACGGGCCGGTTTCATGTTGCCCGCAGGTTAGCACTGCCTCCGCGCGGCACGGCACGCAATAAAGGGCGGTAAATGGCCGCTTATCACGCCTTTGGCCGGAGCCGGCTTACCGATAATCGCAGCGAGCCTTGGAGCCGTTTGGAACCCCGATCATGGCAGTAGATTCCGCACAGCTATCCGCGCCTCTCCTCCGGGTCATCGCGCTGATGCCGATCCGGCAGAAACTCGGTCTCATGGTGTCGCTCGCGGCCGTTATCGCGCTGCTCGCGGGCGCATGGATGTGGGGCACCGCTCCGGATTACCGCGTGCTCTACGCAAACCTTTCCGATCGCGACGGCGGCTCCATCATCGCGGCGCTGCAGCAGATGAACGTCCCCTACAAGTTCGCGGAGGGCGGTGGCGCGCTTCTGGTGCCGGCCGGCCAGGTGCATGAAATGCGCCTGCGCCTCGCCAGCCAGGGCCTGCCCAAGGGAGGCCAGGTCGGATTCGAGCTCATGGAGTCCCAGAAGCTCGGCACCAGCCAGTTCCAGGAACAAGTGAACTACCACAGGGCCCTGGAGGGCGAGTTGGCGCGCTCCATCCAGACCCTGTCTTCGGTGCAGAACGCGCGCGTGCATCTCGCGTTTGCCAAGCCCTCGGTGTTCGTGCGCGAGCAGCAAAAGCCGAGCGCCTCGGTGCTCCTTAACTTGCATCCCGGACGAAGCCTCGATCCCTCGCAGGTGAATGCCATCGTGCACCTAGTGTCGAGCAGCATTTCGGACTTGCCGGTCGGCAACGTCACAGTGGTCGATCAAAACGGAAAGCTGCTCAGCGCGCAAGGCGGCAACAACGTCGGCCTGGATCCGGGGCAGTTGAAGTACGTGCACGAAGTCGAGCGCGACTTCGCCAAGCGCATCGAGGCAATCATTGCGCCCATCACCGGGCCGACCAATGTGCGCGCCGAAGTCACTGCGGACATCGATTTCTCCCAGATCGAGAACATCGCCGAGATCTACAGCCCCAACCAGTCGGCGCAGGCCGCCGTGCGCAGCCAGCAGACCAGCGAATCGAGCGGCACGCCGGGTGCCGCGGCCGTTGGCGTCCCGGGTGCACTCAGCAACCAGCCGCCGGCGAATGCGACCGCTCCGATTACCGCCGCGCCGGCGGCAAACCGGGGTCAGACCCCGGCTTCCGCAACCCCTGGCCAAGCTCCTGCAGTGGCTAAGCCAGCGCCTCAGTCTCAGGCAGCGCCCCAGACGCCCACGAGCGCGGCTGCCACAAGCACGCGGCGCGACTCGACCGTGAACTACGAGGTCGACAAGACCATCCGGCACACGCGCCAGCCGGTCGGTGCCATCAAGCGACTGTCCGTGGCGGTGGTGGTGAATCACCGCAAGGCCGTCGACGAATCGGGCAACGTCACGACCAAACCTCTCGCCCCCCAGGAAATCGAGCAGATCAACAATCTGGTGAAAGAGGTCATGGGGTACAACAAGGACCGCGGCGATACGCTGAACGTGACCAACAGCGCCTTTTCGGCCGCGGAGGAGGATGTGCCACAGGAAGTACCCCTGTGGAAACAGCCCGAAACGATCGCGACGCTCAAGGATGCGGGCCGGTATGCGCTGATCGCGGGCGTAGTGCTGTTCCTCGTGCTCGGAGTGCTCCGTCCGCTTCTCATCAGATTGAGCGAACAGCCTGTGCCCCTGCCCGCCGCGGAGCCCGGCGAGACAACAGCGTTCCGGGCGCAGCGCCACGCCGGCCTGGACGAGAGTCTCAATGCGGCGAAGCAGCTGGCGCGTCACGAACCGAAGCTCGTCGCCAACGTTGTCAAGGAATGGGTGTCCGGGGATGAGTGACGAGGGCCTGCAAAAGAGCGCGATCCTTTTGATGTCGCTCGGCGAAGACGGGGCGACCGAGGTGTTCAAGCATCTCGGCCCGCGCGAGGTGCAGAAGCTCGGCATGGCGATGTCCAATCTCAAGACAATCACCCGCGAAAAAATGGAAAGCGTGCTCGCCGACTTCCACGACAGCGCGGACCAGAAAACGTCCTTCGGCCTGGACTCCGGGGCCTACATAAGAAGCGTCCTTACCAGGGCGCTGGGCGACGACAAGGCCGCCAACCTCATCGACCGCATTCTCCACGGGGGCGACACCAGCGGCATCGAGGGCCTGAAATGGATGGATTCCGGAGCGGTCGCCGAGCTCATCAAGAACGAGCACCCGCAGATCATCGCCACCATCCTAGTGCACCTGGACCGCGACCAGGCAAGCGAGATCCTGGCGTTGCTCGCCGAGCGCCTGCGCAACGACGTGCTGCTGCGCATAGCCACGCTGGACGGCGTGCAGCCCTCTGCGCTGCGAGAGCTGAACGATGTGCTCACCAGGCTTCTGGCCGGCAGCAACAACATAAAGAAGAGCGCCATGGGAGGCGTGCGGGCGGCGGCCGAGATCCTCAATTTCCTTCCGGCCAACCTGGAAGGCGGGATCATAGAAAATGTCAAGGAATACGACGCCGATCTCGCGCAGCACATTCTCGACCAGATGTTCGTGTTCGAGAACATTGTCGACATCGACGACCGGGGCATTCAGCTTCTTCTGCGCGAGGTCCAGTCGGAATCGCTGATCGTCGCCCTCAAGGGCACATCGGAAGAGCTGCGCGAGAAGATCCTCAAGAACATGTCGCAGCGCGCCGCCGAGATGCTTCGCGACGACATGGAAGCGAAGGGCCCAGTCCGCCTGTCCGAAGTGGAATCCGAGCAGAAAGAGATTCTGAAGGTCGTGAGGCGGCTGGCCGACGAGGGCCAGATCATGATCGCGGGCAAGGGGGAGGAAACCTTTGTCTAGCGTCCCCAAGGAGCGGCTCACCGCCTACCAACGCTGGGAACTCGATTCCTTCGACTCCACCCGGCGCACCGCCCAGACCGTGACCCTGCCCACCGCGGAGCAACTCGCGCCGATCCGGCAACAGGCGCGCCAGGAAGGGTTCGACGCAGGCTATGCCGAGGGAATCAAACAAGCGGCCGCGGAGACCGCCAGGCTCGGCGCGATCGTGACCGGGCTAGCCGGAAGGGCACACGAGATCGATGAACGGCTGGCTGAGGACTTGCTCTCCCTGAGCCTCGCCATTGCCAAGCAGGTATTGCGCGATGCGCTCAAGGTGCATCCCGAGCTGATTCTTGCTTCTATCCAGGAGGCGCTCGGCCGGTTGCCGCACGCGCATCGCCGGACGCACCTGGTCGTGCATCCACAGGACGCAACGCTGGTACGCGAGCGTCTCGGCGAGCGCCTTGCGCGTACAGGCACGCACATCGTAGAGGACGCTCGCATAACTCCAGGCGGATGCCGCCTGGAAACACCTGAATGCGAAATAGATGCGACTCTTGAGAGCCGTTGGCATCGGGTAGCTGCGGCCATGGGCGGACAGAATGACTGGATCGCCTGAACCGGACCGCGCGGCGGACCGCTGGCGCGTCTTTCTGCAAGACTGCGCCGAACGGGCCGCCGTGAGCGATCCGTTACTGGTCAGCGGACGCCTCACTCGCGTCGCGGGGCTGGTGATGGAGGCTACGGGACTCAGAGTCGCGGTAGGCAGCGGCTGCACGGTGGAGCTCCCGAACGGCAATGCCGTAGAGGCCGAAGTAGTCGGGTTCTCCGGAGAGAAACTTTTTCTGATGCCCGCGCACGACGTGCATGGACTCGTTCCGGGGGCAAGAGTCGTCCCGGCCGAAACAAGGCGTGCCGCCATCCCGGCGGGGCGCCTCACAGCGCCGCGCCGGCACGGCCCGGACGACGGGAAGCACCTCCCGGTGGGCGACGCGCTCCTCGGCCGGGTGCTGGACGGCGCGGGACGCCCGCTGGATCGGCTCGGCCCCGTTCTCGCCGAGGAAAGCGCGCCGCTCGCGAACCGCCCTTTCAATCCGCTCGAACGTACGCCGATCACGAAGGCGCTCGATGTCGGCGTTCGCTCCATTAATGCGCTTCTCACGGTGGGCCGCGGCCAGCGCATGGGACTGTTCGCGGGAAGCGGCATAGGAAAAAGCGTGCTGCTCGGGATGATGGCGCGCTACACCAGCGCCGAAGTGATCGTTGTGGGGCTGATCGGCGAGCGCGGGCGCGAGGTGAAGGAGTTCATCGAGGAGATCCTGGGTCCCGAAGGGCTCGCACGTTCGGTGGTGGTCGCCACACCCGCCGATACCAGCCCGCTCATGCGCCTGCAGGGTGCCGCCTACGCTACAGCGATCGCGGAGCATTTCCGCGCTCAGGGCAGGCACGTGCTGCTGATCATGGACTCGCTCACGCGCTACGCCATGGCGCAGCGCGAGATCGCGCTCGCCATCGGGGAGCCGCCTGTCACCAAGGGGTACCCGCCCTCGGTGTTCGCGAAGCTGCCCCAGCTGGTGGAGCGCGCCGGCAACGGCGACCGCGACAGCGGCTCGATCACCGCCTTCTACACGGTACTCGTGGAAGGCGACGACCTTCAGGACCCGATCGCCGACAGCGTGCGCGCGGTACTCGACGGCCACATCGTTCTTTCGCGTGCTCTCGCCGACCAGGGTCACTACCCGGCCATCGATATCGAAGGCTCGGTGAGCCGGGTCCTGCCGGCCATCGCGGATGCCGAGCAGCTCGGGCTGGTACGCCGCTTCAAATCCTTGTATGCGCGCCACCAGCGCAGCCGCGACCTGATCAGCGTGGGCGCTTATACGAGCGGCCATGATGTTGTTCTGGACGAGGCGGTCGCGATGTATCCGCGGCTCGAGGCTTTCCTCCAGCAGGGCATGCGCGAGCGCGAATCCTATGACGCGAGCATCGCTCAGCTGGCCGCCCTGTTCCAAACGTCAAATCTGCCGTTAACCAGTTGAGTGAAGGGAAGGGGTAGAGCATGTCGAAAGGTTTTCCGCTGCAGAGCCTGCTGGACAGGGCTCAGGTCCGGAGCGACGCGGCAGCCGCGCAGCTCGGGCGAACCAATGCCCAGGTGCGCGAGGTGGAACAACGGCTGCAATTGCTGCTCGATTACCGCAGCGAATACCGGGAGCTTCTGGCGAACGCGGTCAAGACCGGCATGAACACGATCGGCTGGCGCAATTTCCGCGAATTCATCGCCCGTATCGACCTGGCCGTCGAGCAGCAGCGCGAAGCACTCGCACAGGCGAAGCTTCAGCTGCAGGAGAGCCAGCGCCATTGGCACGCCGAGCAGCAAAAGGTCAAATCCTTTGACGCCCTTTTCGAGCGCCACCTGCAGGCCGAGCAAAAGCGCGAGGCACGCCAGGAGCAGAAAGAGCAGGATAGTTTTGCGCTGCGCGGCTTTTTTGCCCGGCGCGTAGCGGCCGGATAAATCTCAGCTGGCACGCTGCTTGCGTCGTGCGTCGGCATGCTGAACGATATGCCCGTCGCAGTTCTTTCCTCAGTGCCTTCGGCCGACCGTTCGGCTGCCGCTTCACCTGAGCGTGCCGCACCATCTACGGACGACGATGCCGGCGCGTTCCACGCGGTGCTGGCAAAGGAACTTGAGTCGGCAACCGACGTAAAAAACCCGGCATCCCGGGCAACACGCGGCATTAATGTGCCGGACGGTTCGGCTCCAGGTGCGACCTTGCCCATTTCTGCGCAAGCGCACACGGGCAGACGCGGGGATTCAGAATCAGATCTCGAGGATCCGTCCGCCACGCCTGCTTACACCGGCCTGCCCACTTGGGCGATGCGTGCTGTGGCCCAAACCCACGGTGCGCCAGGGGCCAGCGTGCCCGTTTCTGCACAACCGCACAACGGAAGACACCCGAACTTGGGGCCGCGCGGGGCAATGCAACCCAATGCGGGACATTCGTCCGCCGCGAAGTCAGCGAGTCGGGCTACGCCAGAAGTTGCCCAACAAGGCGGACAGACCTCCGATTCAAGCGCCTTGACGAAACACGATGCGCAAGTTGTATCGGAGACGACCCTCTTAGCCTCGGCAAATCCCAGCGTTGCCCGGCAAGCCGACGATCCCGCTCCAGTACCGAATCACAGCGCACAACATTCGCCGGATGCGACAGGATTGGCCTGGGCAGCGCAAGACATCGCCCAAGCCGCGGCAAAATTTGCCGGGGACGGCGAACCTCTGCCGCCCCCGCGTGTGGGCGAGCAAGGCTGGAATCAAAGCGTCGGAGAAAAATTGGTCTGGATGGCGAGCGAGCGGCAGCACGTCGCCGAGTTGCATCTCAATCCGCCCGAACTGGGCCCGCTGAAGATCGTGCTGACCGTGTCCCATGAACAGGCTAGCGCGCAATTCGTTTCCGCGCACGCGCCGGTACGCGATGCGATCCAGCAAGCCCTGCCGCATCTGCATCAGATGCTCGCCGAAAGCGGCATCACCCTCGGCAATACGAGCGTGAGCGCCGATGCCTTCCAGGGGCAGGCGCAGCAACAGTCCCACGCACACGGGTCGGCAACCGTGCTGGACAATCTGGAGGGCTCGGTGCGGATAACTCAGCCGCTGCGCGCCCTGCAAGGCCTGGTCGATACGTTCGCCTGATCGATCGATTCGCCCTGCGTCGCAGAAGCTCAAGCAGAGACACATCCAGCTGAAAGCTCAAGCAGAGGCACATTCACCTGTCTGTTTGGCCAAGCGGGCAGCCACCGCGTCATCAATAATTCACGCATACCCGCTGGCACAGGCAGATCATGGCAACGAGCGCGCTCAGGGATGCGAAAGCCGACCCCAAAGGGGCGGTCAGGCAGGATCCTAAACGGCAGGATCCCAAGAGCAAGCATGGCGAGGCGAGCGACGCCGAGCCCGCGGCGCCGCGCCGGAAAAAGCGCACCTGGCTGAAGGTTACACTGCTGCTCCTGGTGCTCGCAGTCGGCGGCGCCGGAGCGGCCTGGTATTTCCTGCAGGGGCAGCCTGCTCCTACCCCCAAACCCGGCGCCAAAGGCGCCCCGGCCAAGGCTGTCGCGGCCGTCTCAACCAACCCTCCGGCGTTCCTGCCGATGGACGCGTTCACGGTAAACCTTCAGCAGGAAAGCGACTCGCAGTACCTGCAGGTCGGCCTCACCCTGAAGCTCACCGACCCCGGCTACGGTGAATCGATCAAGCTGCGCATGCCCGAGATCCGCAATCGGATCCTGCTGCTCCTCTCGAGCAAGAAGGCGAGCGAACTGAATACGCTGGAGGGCAAGAAGACCTTGAGCGACGAGATCCTGCGCGAGGTGCTTCAGTCCTTGGGAGGTAGCGTGCCGGCGGGCGGAATTTCGGGCGTCCTGTTCACTTCCTTTCTCATCCAGTAGCGCTCATGAGCAAGGACTTTCTCTCCCAGGACGAGGTCGATGCGCTGCTCAAGGGTGCCGACGCGGAGGACGAGGACGCCAAGGCGGCTGTCGATCCGTCGGGCGTTCGGCCTTACGATCTCGCGTCCCAGGAACGAATCGTTCGCGGTCGCATGCCGACTCTGGAAAGCATCAACGAGCGCTTCGCGCGGCAGCTTCGCATCGGACTGTTCAATTTCATGCGCCGCAGCGCGGAGATCTCGGTCGGCCCGATCCGCATCATCAAGTACAACGAATTCATCCGCAACCTGGTGGTCCCCACCAATCTGAACATCGTGCAAGCGAAGCCGCTGCGCGGCTCCGGGCTATTCATCTTCGACCCGAACCTGGTCTTCCTGGTGGTCGACAACCTGTTCGGTGGCGATGGCCGCTTCCATACCCGCGTGGAAGGCCGCGATTTCACCCAGACCGAGCAGCGCATCATCCAGCGGCTGCTCGGAGTGGTGTTCGAGGAATACGAGAAATCCTGGAAGTCGGTTTACGAGCTCAAATTCGAGTACGTGCGCGCCGAGATGAACACGCAGTTCGCCAACATCGTCACGCCAAACGAGGTGGTGGTCGTCACCACCTTCAACATCGATTTCGGCTCCACCGCGGGGGAGTTCCACATCTGCCTGCCCTATTCCATGATCGAGCCGGTGCGCGACCTGCTCTACAGCAGCCTGCAGGGCGACCACCTCGACGTGGACAAGCGCTGGCTGAAGCTGCTGTCGCAGCAGGTGCAGTCCGCGGAGGTCGAACTGGTCGCAAGCCTGGGACAAGCGACGGTAACCTTCGGCGAGATTCTCAAGCTCAAGGCAGGCGATGTTATCCCGATCGGCATCCCCGACCTGATCAGCGCGGCCGTAGACGGAGTGCCGGTGATGGAGTGCCGCTATGGTCTGTTCAACGGCCAGTACGCGCTCAAGGTGCAGAAGATGCTGACCAATCCCATCGAATGAAGCGAAAGACGAGCCACTGGAGATGACTATGGGCACGGACGAGCAGGCACAGATCAGCGCCGACGACTGGGGCGCCGCCATGCAGGAGCAGGAGAAGGCGGCTCCGGCGATGCGCACTCCCGACAACGTCGTTCCCCGGCAGTTCGAGCAATTCAACCAGGGAAGCGCCCCGGCCGCGCAGCGCACCGACCTGGACATGATCCTCGACATTCCGGTGCAGCTCACGGTACAGCTCGGTCGCACCAAGATCGCGATCAAGAACCTGCTGCAGCTGGCGCAGGGCTCGGTGGTCGAACTCGAGGGCTTGGCGGGCGAGCCGATGGACGTGCTGGTGAACGGCTGCCTCATTGCGCAGGGCGAGGTGGTCGTCGTGAACGACAAGTTCGGCATCCGCCTCACCGATGTCATCACGCCCTCCGAACGCCTTCGCAAGCTGAACCGGTAAGCCCCCGTGCCAGCAGGCAGCATTCTTCAGGTCGTGATAGGGCTCGTCTTCGTGCTGGGCCTGGTGGCTTGCGCTGCGTGGCTGCTGAAGCGCTTTTCCGGGCTGCCCGGGATCGGTTCGGGCGTGATCCGCATCGTGGGCGGGGCAGCGCTCGGCCAGCGCGAGCGGATCGTGCTGGTCGAAATCGGCGGGACCTGGCTCGTGGTCGGCGTGGCACCCGGGCAGGTGCGCGCCCTGCATACCATGCCCAGAGTCGAATCCGCAGTCACGTCGGGCATGCCAACGGACCCCGGGTTTGCCGGCTGGCTGAGAACCATGATGGAGAGACAAAAGCGTGATTAGAAAATGTCTGCGTTTCGGCTGGTTGTTGCTGCCCACCATTCTTTTAACGGCACCGGCGCTCGCACAGAGTCTTTCCATGCCGGCCTTCAGCAGCAAGCCTCTCCCCGGGGGAGGACAGGCATACACCTTGAGCGTGCAGACCCTGCTGCTGCTCACCGCGCTGTCGTTCCTGCCCGCGGTGCTGCTGCTCATGACGAGCTTCACCCGCATCATCATCGTCTTGTCCCTGCTGCGCCACGCGATCGGAGTGCAGTCCACGCCGTCGAACCAGGTGCTGATCGGGCTGGCCTTGTTCCTGACGCTGTTCGTCATGTCGCCGGTGCTCGACCGTATCTATGTCGAGGCCTACCAGCCGTTCGCAGAAAACCGCATGGGATTTGCCGAGGCAGTCGACAAAGGCTCTGCCCCGCTGCACGGATTCATGCTGCGCCAGACCCGTGAGGCCGACCTGGCCCTGTTCGCGCGCATTGCCAACGTGCCGCCGATGCAGGAGCCGTCCCAGGTGCCGATGAAGGTCCTGATCCCGGCCTACGTCACCAGCGAATTGAAAACCGCGTTCCAGATCGGGTTCCTGGTTTTCCTGCCTTTCATGATCATCGACATGGTAGTGGCGAGCGTTCTCATGTCGATGGGCATGATGATGATGTCGCCGGCAACCATATCCCTGCCGTTCAAGATCATGCTGTTCGTGCTCGCCGACGGCTGGCACCTGCTGATCGGTTCCCTGGTGCAGAGCTTCGGTACCTGAAGCCATGAACTCCGGGGCCGTACTCACCATTGCGCAGCAGGCGCTGGAAATCACCCTGCTCGTCTCGGCGCCGCCGCTGGCGGCGGCGCTGCTCACCGGTCTTCTGGTCAGCGTTTTCCAGGCCGCCACCCAGATCAACGAGATGTCGCTCTCGTTCATCCCGAAGCTCGTGGCCATCTTCGTGGTGCTGGTCGTTCTCGGGCCATGGATGCTGGAGACGTTGCTCGACTACGTGCGCAACCTCCTCACCGGAATTCCCGGCATGATCGGTTGAGGCGCGGGCGAAAGAGCGCATGATCAGCGTCACGACCGCCCAACTGAACGCGTGGCTCGCCGCCTTTGCCTGGCCGCTCGCGCGGATCCTCTCGCTTATCGCAAGCGCGCCGGTGATCGGCAACCCGAGCCTGCCGCGGCGCGTGAAGATAGGACTCGCGCTGCTTATCACCATGGTGGTCGCGCCGCTCGTAGCCACGCCTGCCGGGATCGAACCGGCCTCGCTCCCTGGGTTGCTTGTGCTTGCGCAGCAAATCCTGATCGGGCTCGCCATGGGATTTGCCATGCACGTCGTGTTCCACGCCACGGAAATGGCCGGAGAGATTATCGGGCTGCAGATGGGACTGGGCTTTGCCACGCTGTACGACTACTCGGTCCCGGGACAGATCCCGGTGATCGGCCAGTACATGGGGATCATCATGAGCCTCGTGTTTCTGGCTATCAATGGACACCTGCTTCTGCTGTCGGCGCTGGTGCAAAGCTTCCAGGCGCTTCCCATTGCTCCGATGACCGCGGCTTCCGGACTGCATGCCCTTGTCGATTGGGCAAGCGCCATTTTTTCCTATGGGCTCGCGCTATCCCTGCCGCTCCTCGCCGCGCTCCTCATCACCAACGTCGCGCTCGGCGTGCTGAGCCGCGCGGCACCGCAGCTGAATCTGTTTGCCGTCGGCTTTCCCGCGACCATCCTCATCGGCATGCTGATGCTGGGTCTTGCCCTGCCCTATTTCGCGCCGATGCTGGAGCGGCTGTGGGAGGACGGCCTGTCGGCGATGCTGCGACTCGCCGGCGCGCTTCGCTAGCGAAACAAAGTTAACGCTCGAGCCGGATCAATCCTTGCGACACGCGCTGCGCGAGCGGCAGCGTGGATTCGATGCCCTCGGTGTATTCGAGCACGCTGTAGCCCGAGAAGCCTCCTTCGCGGGCAAGCTGTGCGGCATGGCGCTCGAACAACTGCTCCGCCTCGCCGTCGCCTCCGCTCGCAAATCGTTTCCGACGCAGAGAAATGCGGACTCGGTCGGCTCCGAGCGGTGTATCGGAAAGCTGCCAGTTAGGCGCGAGCGGATCGACCACCGAATACAGCGCCGCGCCGAGCAGTGCGTTTTCGAAGCTCAAGCCCACGGATCGAGTGATCTGCAAGGTCTGGTTCGGAATCAGTGTGCTGACCGGATCTCCAGCAGGACCGATCGCACCCGGGTTGCGACTCCACATTGAAGAACAACCCGCGCTAAGCGCGGCGAGAAGAAAGGCTGCTGCGCGCGCGAAACCCATGATCAAAGATAACTGAACAGGGACAGTCCGGTGATCTTCAGAAACGACTTTTGCGCTGCTTCCAGGTTCGTCTGCAGCTGCGTCAGCTGCGATACCGCCTGGGCGTAGTCGATGTCCTGAAGCCGCGAAAGGGTCTGGCTGTACTGCAGCGACTGGTCGTCGCCGGCGTTCTTTGCCGCATCCAGCTCTTTCAGTCGCGAGCCCGCCGAGCTGCGAACCGAAAGAACCTTGTCGATGGCATTGTCGAGGTTGCGCTGCGCCCCGGACAGGCCGTTCGCGAGCGCTGCGCCGCCATTCGAGTTTTGCAGCAGATTGGCGAGGTCATCCAGGGTCTTGAACACATCCTGGTTTGCGCTTGGCTTGATCGTAAAGGTGTCGCCGTCAGAGGGAGTGCCGGAGATGTTGACGTGGGTTCCGAAATCGAAGGCCGGCGGGCCCACCTGGCTGAAGTCGATGGCGGAGCCGCTCGTGTAGCTGCGTGGATAAGGCGGCGCTGCAGCGGCGTTCCCGGTCAGCAGCGAGTCTCCGTTGGCGTTATCCACAATGTCGTAGGTCGTTGCTCCCCCGCTCACCGCGAACTTGATGGTGAAATCCCCGTTCGAAGCGGCCCACTTCGCCGGATCGACCACGGTCCCGGCGTCGATCACAGCCGTTCCCGCATTTGTGCCGCCGGCCGCGGTCATGAAACTGCCGTTGCCGGTCGCGATGCGCTGAAAGACTTCGTCGCCTGCATCGCTCACCGGGATCTGCCGTGAAGCGCCGATCTGGATCAGGCGCTGCCCCTGGTCGCCGTTATAGCGCACGACTCCGGGAGACGTCTCGCTGAAGGCGCGGGTAGTGCCGCGGTAGCCGGAGAAGAGATATTGCCCGCTGCCGTCGGTGCTGTTCGCAAGGCCGAGCAGCTGCTGGTAGCTCGAGCGCAGCTCGTTCGCGAGGCTTGCCCGGTCGCTCCTGCCGAGCACCGGGTCGCCGGCGCTGACCGTGACGTCCCTTGCCTGCTGCAGGAGCTGCGTGATGTTGCCGAGCACCGATTCCTCGAGCGAGAGCGAGTCGCCCGCGGTACCGTTGTTCGCGCCGTATTGCTCGTTGATGGATTTCGATTGCGACAGCTCGAGCACGCGCGCCGCGCCCACCGGATCGTCGGCCGGAGTCACGATGCGCCGGCCGCTTGCGACCTGCTGCTGCGTTTTCATCAGCGCCTCGGCCTGCTGCTGCATGGTGAGAACGCCCGCGTCGTAGACGGTACTGCTGCTGATGCGCATTGAGCCGCTCCCTTAGGCAAGCCCTGATTTACCCAAACCGCTAACTAAGCTCATAGGTTTGATAATCAGAGGTCCTTGAGTCTGCTTTCCCTCGCTCGTCCAGCTTCGCTGCCTCGC
>Ga0153916_10001597_pt1 | contig 16380 bp, 10 predicted proteins | sample Opewatmetagenome_FD_109642 | JGI IMG/M metagenome (GOLD analysis project Ga0153916, IMG submission 109642) | Freshwater wetland microbial communities from Ohio, USA - Open water 3 Core 3 Depth 4 metaG | ecosystem: Environmental > Aquatic > Freshwater > Wetlands | place: USA: Ohio, Lake Erie...
GAGGGCGGGTTCAAGTACTATAATCCCGTCTACCAGCTGGAAGGTAAGGTCTGTTCCTTTTTCCCCGGCTATGGGTTCCTCGTGTTCGAGTTCCCCGCACAATACCAACTGGTCAAGTACACCCGGGGCGTCAAGCGGGTGGTTGGAAACAGCGAGGGGCCGATTCCCATCCCCGACCAAGTGATCGGGGAGATAAAAGCCCGGGAGATCGGAGGGCTGATCGAGCTCGAAAAACACGGCGCGATGCCTCGAGTGGGAGATGAAATCGAGGTCGCCGAAGGCCCTCTCAAGGGTCTCAAAGGCATTTTCCAGAAAGAAATCGGCGACAAAGAAAGGGTGATGATCCTGCTGAGCTATGTTTCCTATCAGGGACAGCTCTTGATCGAAAAGAAAAAACTCAAGAAAGCCACTATCTAGGGAGAAACTGATGAACATTCCCATGCTCGACCTGAAGGCCCAGTACGCCACCATCAAGGATGAGATCAACGAGAAGGTGCTCCAAGTCCTGTCTGCCCAGAATTTCATCCTGGGGGCTGAGGTCAGCGCCCTGGAAGAGGAGATCGCCGTCTACAGCGGCGTCCGCTTCGCCGTCGGTGTTTCGTCCGGGTCGGATGCGCTGATCATCTCTCTGATGGCCCTAGGCATCGGCTCCGGAGATGCGGTTGTGACAACCCCGTTCACCTTTTTTGCCACAGCCGGGGCGATCGCCCGCCTCGGCGCCAAGACAGTCTTCTGCGACATCGACCCGGGCACTTATAACATCGATCCGTCGAGCCTCGAACAAGTCCTCCTGAAGCTCCAGAAGGCGCGCCGCCTCGGCCGGGTCAAGGCCATCCTTCCCGTCCATCTCTACGGTCAGGTTAGCGACATGGACCCCACTATGAAGCTGGCCGGGAAATACGACCTCCGGGTTGTGGAGGACGCCGCCCAGGCCATCGGGTCCGAATACCCCGGCCGCAAAGGAGTCTGCCGGGCCGGCGCCATCGGTACCCTGGGGACTCTTTCCTTCTATCCGTCCAAGAATTTGGGCGGATATGGGGACGGCGGGATGGTGCTGACCGGAAACGCCCGTCTCGCCGCTAAGCTCAGGATGCTGCGGGTCCACGGCGGCATTGGGAAATATTACTACAAGATCCTGGGCGGAAATTTCCGGCTCGACGCACTTCAGGCTGCCATCCTGCGGGTGAAATACAGGCATCTCGATACTTGGCAGCACCAACGCCGGGAGCGGGCATCCTACTATGACCAAAAACTCTTCGCCTCGGGACTGACGGGTGCCGGACAGGTCCGGACGCCGGTTGCTGTTTATAAGGACAGCGGAGCCCAGAACTTTCACACTTATCATCAATACGTGATCAGGACGAAAGACCGGGATAAGCTGCAAGCCCACCTCAAGTCGAAGGGAGTCGGGACGTCGGTGTTCTACCCCTTATCGCTCCACCAGCAGGAATGCTTCTCCAACCTCGGCTACAAGAGGGGAGACTTTCCCGTCTCAGAGAGAGCGGCCAAGGAAGTCTTGGCCCTGCCCATCTATCCCGAGCTGACTCCGGAACAGCAGGACTACATCGTCGACTGCATCAAGGAATTCTACGGCTGACGTCCGCGGCGCGGCGCCTCAATGGCAGGTGCTGCAGGATTTGCTCGAGCAAGATGCACACGAGCTCGAGGCAGACTTGAGGCGGCTCCCACCGCCTCCGATACCAAACGACGAGAAGAGCTTTTGGACGTCCTTCGTCCGGCATTGCGGGCAGGTTACTCCCTTTTCCCCGCCCAGGCGGACGAGCGACTCGAAGTGGTGGCCGCATTTCTGACAGACAAACTCATATATCGGCATAAGACTAAATTTTAGCGCAAAGCCCCAGATTCGTCCACAGCCAATCGCTAAAGGGAAGTATTTCCTTTGCGGTGATGATCATGATGCGCCATTTGGGGATGGAAACAGACTCTCGACGCCTACCTACCCGACTAGGGCAACGGCTTCGATCTCGACCTTGGCATCGCGGGGCAGGCGGGCGACCTGGACGGTTGCTCTGGCTGGGAAGGGGGGCTTGAAAAATTCGGCATAGACTTCATTCACCTTGCCGAAGTCGTTCATGTCCTGGAGGAAGATCGTGGTCTTGACAACCCGGTCGAACGAGCTTCCGGCGGCGTCCAGCACGGCGCCGAGGTTTTTAAGAACCAGCCGGGCCTGTTCCTCGATCGGACCGGCGTTAAGTTGCCCGCTGCCCGGGTCGAGGGGGATCTGGCCCGAGCAGAAGACAAACCCGGCGGCCACGACACCCTGCGAATAGGGGCCGATGGCCTTGGGGGCCTTGTCCGTTTTGACTTCCTTTTTCATGTCCTCTTTTCCTCCTGTGTGGCCGAATGCCAGCGGTTTGAAAAGCGCCGGACTGCCGAGCATCAGTAAAGCATTGCGTCTTCTCATTCCCAGGTCTCCTCGAAAAGGGTTCAGGTCAGGACAACGATCTTGACCGGCAGACTCTCCAGCGGAGATCCGTCCCTGACCGCTGTCGCCCTAATTGTATAAGAACCCGGCCGGAGATTCCAGAAAAGCGAGAAAGGGGAGCCGGCCTCTCCCACTTTATCGCCGTTGACCCACCATTCGATCCTGGCAATCCCTTCTGTCCAAGGAATCACCGCCCGAAGCTTGATGCGCTGATGCTCTTTCCGCAACACCGGATCGAGCTTGAAGATGTCACCGTCGCAGGGGAAGCTGATCTCGAAGCGGGCCGGCGCCGACTCTCCCTTTCTGGAAGCAGCTGTAAGAATATCAGCGGACGGCTTCCGATGATGGGGGCACAGCTCTCGAGGTTCGGTCCCTTCGATAAACAGCTCCTTGACGGCGCCCGGACAGGATTCTGTCGGCCTCAGACCCGATTGCGGACAGACAAGGGACGTGGCAATGCCCTTCGGCTCAGGAAACTCGGTCCCGGCCTCACTCTTATGGAGCAGGAGCATGATGTCCTTGAAGAGCGGCCCACAACCGCTGATCCCCGAGACGTTGTGCATCGGCTCGCCGTCGAAATTCCCCACCCAGACTCCGACTGTGTATCTAGAGCTGTAGCCGACAGTCCAATTGTCCCGGAAGTCCTTGGAGGTCCCGGTCTTAGCGGCCACAGGGAACGGGAAAGAAAGCGGGTTGTGATAGCCGAAGGAGGGAATCCGGGCATCCCGGTCGGCCAGGATATTGGTGATGATATAGGCGACCTGGGGCGAGAAGACGCGCTCGGCCGCCTCCGGGTTCGGCGACTCAGCCTCCTTGCCATCCTTTCTCACCAGGCGAATGATCGGCTTCTCCCGAATATAAAGCCCCTGTCGGGCCAGGGCCGAATACGCCCTGGCGAGCTCCAGGAGGCTGACTTCTCCGTTTCCGAGGGTGAGCCCTACGCCATAGTAGCCGGGATCCTGCTTCAGGCCTGCGAAGCCGACCGATTGGAGCCGCCGGTAGAGGAGGTCGGGACCGATCGCCTGGAGCACGGCCACAGCCGGGACGTTATAAGAACAGGCCAGCGCCGCCCGAAGGCTGATGAGGCCATGATAGCGACGGTCGTAGTTCTGCGGCCTATAATGGCCCTCGACGGCGCGAAATTGGGCCGGCGAATCGTCGATGAGTGACGCCGCCGTCAGCCCGTTTTCCAGGGCAAGGCCGTAGGTAAACGGCTTGAGGGTCGACCCGGGCTGGCGCAGCGCCAGGACACCGTTGACCTGGCCGTCATCGACGTCATCGAAGAACTCTCGGGACCCGACCAGGCTCAGTACCTCCCCGTTGCTGTTGTCGAGGACCACGACCGCGCCGTTGCCAATGCCCCGGCCCTCCATCGCGGTCAAGTCGTTCTTGAGCAGAATCTCGATTTTTTGCTGAAGCTCATAATCGAGCGTCGTCCCGATGACGCTCAGGTCTTTTCGATCCGCCGGAGGAACCTGGCCGAGGACAAAGTCACAGAAGTGGGGCGCCCTGAACCTGTCGGTCGCCGGCAGGAGACACAGCTCCTCGGTCCTGGCCCTATCGCGTTCTGCCTCTGTGATGAGTCCCAGTTCCGACATCTTCGCCAGGATATCCACCTGCCTCTTCTTGACGGCTCCGAGGGCGCGATAGGGATTGAGATGAGCGGGGGAGCGGGGGATGGCCGCCAGAAAGGCTGCCTCCGCCAGGCTGAGTTGCGAAGAGGGCTTGTCAAGATACAGGCGCGACGCGGCCTCGATCCCGTAAGCCTGATTCCCATAGGAAATCCGGTTGAGGTACTGGACCAGGATCTCCTGCTTGGAAAGCGTGCGTTCCAGGCGGAGAGCCAGCCAGGCTTCGCGGAACTTCACCCAGACGTTCCGTCGGCCGGGATAGAGGTTTCGCACCAGCTGTTGGGTGATGGTCGAAGCTCCGGAGACGACTTCCCCATGCCGCAGGTTCTGCAGGACCGCGCGCAGCATCGAGAGCGCATTAACCCCCCGGTGGAGGAAGAACAGCTTGTCTTCTGCCGCAATGGTGGCCCGTAGCAGGTGAGGAGAGACGTCATCGAGCTTGACCCAATGGCAGCGGCCGCCCTCATCGGAAAGCACCTCCCGCAGGAGGACTCCGTTCCTGTCCAAGAGGCGAAGTGAGATCACCGGCCCCGGGCCAAGCCTGCTCTTGGGAAAAGGCAGGAAGACGGACAGGAAAAAGAGTCCGGAAAGGCCGAGCAGAACAACGAAGGACCGCTTTTTCATTTCGTCCGGGCCACGCGAATCACCTTTTCCGGGCTCCGGCCGAACACCTCCGGAGCATACATTTCTGCGGCCAGAGTCCCGGGCAGCACGAAGCGCCCGAGGCTCACAGCCCGTGCTAGGTAGCGGTGGGTATGCACGCCGGCGGGAAGCGAATCGGCAAACAGGAGGACCCGGTCGTCGTGCATCTCGAAATGGTTGAAGCCCCGCCACCACATTTTCAGGAGCGCCGGGCCTTCCTCTTCGAGGACGACAAGATACTCGTCGCTCTCCGTCTCATAGGTTGGATTCACCGCTTCAAGCCCCGCCGGCAGAGGGTCATCAACGACGACAAAGAGGCATTCCTGGGGCACGGCGACTTCAAGAGTAACGACGACGAGGGCCCCCGGGGGAATGACCTCCAGCAGCTTGCCGTCGAGGGACTCAATCCTTTTCAGGACGGCGATGCCCTCGTCCCGCGCGGAGAGCACCTGCCGCGGAGCGTAAGTCATCCGAGCGCCATAATACATGATACCAGAGCCGCTCTTTTCGATATGGAGCGCCAAGTCTTTCTGTGCGCTGAGCCCAAGCTCGGAGACTTTGACCCCAGCCCGTTTGATCTCCCTCTTGGCACCGCCAAACTCCGACTCCAGAAGAGTTTTGCCGGCGAGGGCCATTCTACCCCGGAAGTTGCCCTGAGCGCCCTCATAGATCTGGTAGAACTCGTTCAGAGCATAAAACATAAACAGGTTTTCCTGGGTAGAGAGCCGCGCCCCAGTGCGCTGCTTCTCGACCAGCCAGCGGGCCATCGCCGAGAGCGAGGGATGCTCACGCCCGGTTTCAATAAAAGTCTGCAGGATGAAGGCGGTCGTCCGGGTGTTTGATGAATAAACCCAGCGTCCGACGCCGGCGTCCTCGTCCTCGAAATGAGCGCTGGTCGCGGTGAGCTTGATCTTGTTGACGAGCTCCTGGAACAGCGTATTCTGCGCCGCAGCTGAGCCCTTTCCGTAATAGAGGGCTTTGAGGAGGAGCGTCTTCCCGAACAGCGGGAGGGTTTCTCTCTCGGCGAAGAGCCCCTCGGCAAACGCAGGCTCCGGTCGTTTGGTCACCGCAAGGAGATAAAGGGCAAAGGCCTTAGTTGTCTTCCAATCACCAAGTCTGAATGGCCAGCGCTCCGGGTTCCACCCTTCCCGCAGGAAAGTGTGGAGATAGGAAAGCGACCGTTCCAGCCGGTCGCTCTCTATTTCAAACCCGCTCTGGGCGGCTTTGACCAGGGCGAAGACCGCATAGCAGGTTAGAAACGGTGCTTCAGCTCGAGAATCCGGCCAGAGGCCGAATCCGCCGCTGTCCTTCTGGTAAGCATAGAGTTCTTGAATCCCCTTGGCCGCGGTCCTGCGCAGCTCTTGCGGCTTCAGGCTTGAGATCCCAAAATCCAGCAGGACTCGGGGTGCCAGAAGATAGGGAAGGAGCGCGCTGAGCCGCTGCTCTAGACAGACATACGGATAGCCGTCTAGCTCAGAGAGGCTTCCTTTCAAGCCCAGGAGTGCCGAAGAAGCGGCCTGGACCTCGATCCGGCTGTATTCCGGAAAAATCCCGTCCGGGATGGAGAGTTTCTCTTCCGCCACGTCTCTTGTCTCGCCGGACAGAGCGACTGCCTCGGTGGGACGCGGCAGCCGCAAGGGAATGCTGACCTCGAGCCCGTCAGTTTCTTTGCCCATCCTCGCGCGGAAGGAAAAAGTGGCCGGCCCGGGTTCAGCGGCTTCGAAAGCATAGAGGACCTCCTGGCTTTGACCGGGCCCGAGCGAGAACTGGCGCTCCGGGTTCTGGTCATTCAGCCGGATACCCGAGACCTGGATGCCGAGTGCGACATCCCCCTGGGCCGAAGAGAAGTTATGGACGAGAACCCCGCCTTCGAAGGCGTCGTCAACCCGGGCAAACCGCGGCAGGGCGGCTTGGAGAAGCAGTTTCTTGGAAACGCGGAACGTCGTTTCTTCCCGGCCGAACCGGGAATCCTTTGTCAGGGCGACCGCCATGATCCGGAAGGTTGTCAGGTTATCGGGCAGCCGGAACGTCACCTGGGCCTCTCCGTTTGCGTCGGTGATCAGGGAAGGATTCCAGTAGGCTGTCGACTTGAAGTCGCCGCGAAGCTCCACCTCGGCGAGAGCCGTTTCCAAAGGAGCGGCCAAACCCTCTCCGGCCCCGCCTCCGACCTCCTCCCCCTTCTCTCCATAATCCCTCCGGCCGACCACATGGATTCTTGTCTCCGAGGTCCGGACCGAAAGGGATCGTTCGCCGTAGAACACAGAGAACGGGTCGGGCGTCTGGTAGCCGATCAGGTTGAGGACGCCGACATCGACAACAGCCACGGCCAGAGACGCCGGGCATCCTGCGGCCCGGCTGTCCCGGACTTTGAACTTCATGGTCACATCTTCCCGGGGCCTGTATTCTTCTCTATCCTTCTGGATTTCGACGGCCAGTTGTTTTTCCGCCGGGTCGACACTCAGGTTGATATAGCCAATCTTGAAGGACGGCTTCCCAAGGTCCTGGTTTTCCTCCGCTTCGGCGCCGGACTTGCGCCCCTGGACAAGCAAGACGGAGACGAAGACGTTGGGGATGTACTCGGACTGGACCGGGATCTCGATCTGGCTGGAGGTGCCTCCAATATCTAAGACCCTGCTCTCCATGACCAGCTCCCGTTCAACGGTGACAAGGGCTTTGGCCTTTTCATAAGGAGATTTCACCAGTATCCTGGCGTTTTGCCCGGGCGTGTAGCTCTCCGCATCCGCAACCAGCTCAATCGAATCATCGTCGCGTCTCTCCCACGGGACATAATCGGGACCTGTCGAATAAAAATAGGTGGTGGTTGTGATCCGATTCCCCAAGCCGTCTGAACCCGACGCCAGGAGGAAATAGTATCCGGTCTTTTCCGGCGAGAACGTCACCTTCACGGCGTCGTTCTTGGTCCGCACTTCCTGGCCGGCCACCTCGATATCTTCTTTCTCCGTGAGCCAGCGGAACCGGCCGCCGATCCCGGCCTGGCGCACCGACCGCCATTCCCTTCTCATAAGCTTCAGTCCAACCTTCTTCTCGGGGAGCAGAGTCCCGCGTGGGTCGGCGGCGATGACATCAAAGCTTAGAGTTTCCCCCTTCTTCAGGAATGAAGTCGACGGTCGGAGTCCGATATAGTACTCGCCCCGGTGGACCAAGGTCTGAATGCGGCTGGAAATCGCACGGCGACTGGGGTTGACCACGGTCGCCTCCAGGATTGCCGCGACCGAATCCTTTTCTTTCTCGGCGCGAACGGGCAGGCGGACCTTGAACTTTCCCTCCGGGTCGAGGGTCGCCTCGCCGGAAGCCGCCAGGCGGCTGCTCTCTTCTGTCTCCTCATCTCCCCAGTCGAGCTCGTTGCCGAAGATATAGCCGGTGAACCCGGGAGGAGAATAGCTGGTCCGATTCAGACGAAAGCGCCAGGAAACGGGCTGACCGGCCATAACACCTCCAAAAAGATAGTTAGCCCGGACCTCAGCCGTGAACTCCCGGCCGAATAGAGTGCTCTCTTTATCGGCCTTCAGATGGACCTCGAACTCGGCCGGCCGAAAAGCCTCGACCCGGAAAGAGCCAGACACTGTAAATTTCTGGTCACCCGGCCTCTCCGGCGGAAGGGAGGCCTTAATTTGATAGTAACCCAGGGAGGATTCTCCGGCCGTGCTGTAATCCAGAGCAAACGACCCAAACTCATCGAGGTCCGCCGAGCCCTTGAAAACCGGCTTCTGGAACGGGTCCTGAATCTCGCAGTCGACCTTGGCTAAAGAGGGGAGAGTCCAACGGCCCTTTTCATTCTTCCTGATGATGCCCTTGACATGGACCTCTTCACCCGCCCGGTAGATCCCCCTCTCGGTGAAGACGCTTCCCTGGATGACCGCGGGCTGGGGGGACCAGTCATAGGCGATCCCGAAACGGTAGGGGTCGATCCCCGTCCCCCATTCAGATGAGGAGAAGGCAACGTCTCCGCCGCGGGTGGCAAAAACCCACTGCCGCGGCTCGTCCCAGGCTTCTTTGCTCGTCAGCCCCAGCTCTTTCCACCCCGGGCCAACGGCCTTTCCGTCCCGGTCCGTCTTTCCTTTCCACTTGATCCTGTTGAGTTCATCCCTGATCTCCACCTCCGCATCCGCCACAGGAAGCCCGGTCCGGAGCTCGGTCACCCAGACGACGTTGTTGTCCGGAGAGAACTTGGTGCTGATCCCCAGCTCAGTCAGTTGGAGGAAGACTTTCAGATACCGTTCCCAGGTCTCTTCCGGCAGCTTGGTATCGAGCTGGAGGAAGATAAACCCATATTTGTCGGTGAGGAGCGCGCCCAGGTCGAGAGGAACAATCTGCCGCTTGTTTCTCGGGACTTTCAGAGGAAGGCTCGTCTCGAGCTGGAAAAAGCCCGGACGGGCGGAGAATTTCTGGTCTGGCCAGAAGATCTTGGGCTGCATGAGGAGGGGGATAATGTCGTCCTTGCTCAGACGAGCTGCCTGGAAGGAGATGCTCTCCGCATTCAGGACGGAGACAGGATATCTCAGGTCTCCGTAAGCCTCCACGATTCCGTACCCTGTGGTCATGGAAACAGATGGGGGATAGGAAGAGGTCGAAAATTTGACCTCGGCCTCCCGGCCGATCCGGTTGCCGAACTCATCACCGAGCTGCGGATCGATCCGGGCTGTGTACCGCGTTTCGGGCTCGAGGGGAAGGGACAGGTACAGGACGTCATTGCTGTAATCCCATTCACTGTAGTAATCGGGAATCTGGAGGGGCGGGTCGAAGCGAAGATGCTGCACAAAGCTCTTGTACTCAACCTGATTGCTGAACCTGAATTGGAGCTGGGCGGAAGGACTAAGTCCGTCCGCCTCCTCTAGGCCGATGAACCGGAACGGCTGAAAGGTCTCGAAGCTAAAACCGACGTTGTTCTCCATCCGCAGCGGACCTTCCTTGGACGGCAGGCCCTGCTTTACCTCCAGGAGATAGGTGAATCCGGGAGAGAGCTTTTCCCGCGGCTCAACCAGAAGCGCTTGGTCAGGCCGAATATCAAGGTCTTCTTTCTCAATTGTCTCCGCTGAGGGGGTGGAAAGACGGAAGTCGAGTTGTTTCTCTTTGCCCAGTTCATCAGCGGAGACAAAAGATAAATAGTCCTTGCACGCGTCCCTGTCGACGGCCTGGTTGAAGGCCAGAAGGACTTGGGTGTCCAGCGTCAGCCCTTTCTGCTTATCTTGCGGGAAGTGCCGGACTAGGGAAGGCGCCGCTGTCTGAAATGACCAAGAATAATCTTCCTTGAGGGACGATCCGTCCAGCGCCCGGGTCCCGGCCGGAACCGTGACCTTGATCTTGGTGGCAAAAGGAAAACGCTGTTCAGGAGTGAAGGCTAGGGTACGCGAGCCCAACCAGCGGGTCTTTCCTGCGGCCGGCGGCTCGAACTTCAAGACGGGCTTGCCTTTGCCCTCGGGCAGAGCCTCCAGCGCAACCATAGGCCGGTCGAACATGGCCACAACGGAATCGGCTTCCGTCGGGCCCGCCGTCTTGCCCAGGGGCGTCGCACTCAGGACGCGCAAGTCGGCACTGCCCGCGGCTGCTGGCTGACTTTCTGCTAACCCACCTTCTTCCTGGCTTTTCCTGCAACCGGGAAGAATCAGGCTGATCGTGATCAGGCCGATCAAGAAAAAGAAAGCTGGTCTCTGCCCCATGGTCGGCTCCTTTCTCCTCTTCCATCCTATGAAAAAATCCCGGCCTATATCAAGACCAGGGCCCGGGGCTAGGAACAGGATGATCCGCCGGACGGAAAGACGATGAAAAACCCGGTCGGGCGACTCAGCCGAGCTCCCGGAGCGCGGCCGTCAGGAAAGTCCAAAAGCGTTCGACTGAACCCGTATGGACCCTTTCCTCCGGAGAATGCGGGTGTTCGATGGTTGGTCCGAAGGAGATCATGTCCATGCCGGGATACTTCTCGCCGATGATGCCGCATTCCAGGCCCGCGTGGACAGCCTTGATCTCCGGCTCTTTCCCGAAGACCTGGCTATAGACTCCCGTAAGTTTCTTGAGGAGCGCCGACTCTAGGTTCGGCTCCCAGCCGGGATAGCCTCCCTCTTGTACGATCCGCGCGCCGGCCAGCTCGGCGGCCGCTTTGATTATTTGGCGGACGGCTGCCAGCGCCGAAGCCACAGAGCTCCGGCTGCTGCAGATGATTTGCACCTGGGCTTTCTCGCACCGGACAACAGCCAGGTTGCTCGAGGTCTCGACCAGGCCGGCAATCTCCGGATGCATGCTGACTACCCCGTGCGGCAGGGTGAGAAGATGCCGGATCAAGATGGCCTGAGAATCGGCGGTCAGGGGGTCTTCTTTGAGATCCGTGATTTTTTCGAAGGCGCACTGGGCCTCTTTTTCGACCACCTTATATTCGTTCCGGATCTTGGCGAAAGCACCCTTCAAAAAGAGCTGCATCTTCTTGGCGGCAGCGCCGTCCATGGAAATTGCCGCCCAGGACTCCCGAGGAATGGCGTTTCTTTTATTGCCGCCCTCGATCTGTACGAGGTCGAACTTGTATCTCTCTTGGGCCTGGTAGAGGAGCCGGACGAGGAGCCGGATGGCGTTTCCCCGTCCCTGGTTGATATCCAGCCCGGAGTGCCCGCCGCGGAAGCCGTACAGACGAAGCCGATAGATGTCTTTGAAGCGACGCCGTTTTCTCTGCATGGGGAGCGTGATTTCCGAATCCCCCCCCCCGGAACAACCGATGGTGAACGTCCCTTCGTCTTCGCTGTCCAGGTTGAAGAGCTTGGTGCCCTTCAGGAAGTCCTTGGCTAGGTGATTGGCCCCGGTCAGCCCGGTCTCCTCGTCAACTGTGAACAAGAATTCGAGAGGCCCGTGGACCAGCGTTTGATCTTCCATGACGGCCATGGCAGAGGCCACTCCGATGCCGTTATCGGAACCGAGAGTCGTTCCTTTTGCCTGCACCCAATCCCCCTTGATTCCAGCGACGATGGCGTCCTTCAGGAAATCGTGGGCCACGTCAGAATTTTTTTCGTTGACCATGTCCATGTGTCCCTGGAGGATGACGCCGGCGGCCTGCTCATGGCCCGGTGTCGCCGGCTTTGAGACGAGCACATTGCCGACCTTGTCCCTTTTCCAACGCAGGTTGAGGTCCTTGGCCACAGAGACGATATAGTCACCCAAGGCTCGTTCGTTCCCCGAGCCGTGGGGAATCATCAGAAGCTGCGAAAAGTGTTTCCACAAGAGCGGGGGCTTGAGACCGGCAAAAGCGTCGGACATGTTCACCTCCGGAGAAATCTTTCCTTTGTCATCTTCCGAGGAATGATGCCACAAAAAAAATCCCAATTCAATACTTTTCCCTTCGGCCAAGAAAAGCGGGTCGGAACTCCGGCCGGCGAGCCGGTTTGACTTTTGGACGACGATTCCCTAGAATGCAGCTACTTTTCCATGGACGGATCAAAAGAAAACATCTTCCTCCGGATCTTTCACTCTCCGCCTGAGCTTTTATCCTCGGCTCCGGGCAGGATCAACCTCATCGGAGAGCATACGGATTATAACAACGGATATGTTCTGCCGGCGGCCATTCACCTCAGGACCTGCTTTCTGGCCGCTGCCCGGCCCGACAACGAAGTCCGCATCTGGGCGGACGATTTCCACGAGGAAGAGACTTTCGACCTCAAGACGATCGTCCCTTCCGAGCAACGGCGCTGGGCGAACTACGTCAAGGGGATATTCTGGGTTTTGAAGCAGGAGGGGCACAGGCTCGGGGGGATCAACGCCATAATCTGGGGAGAGGTCCCTCTCGAGTCAGGGCTCAGCTCCTCGGCCGCTCTGGAGATCAGCGTCATCAAGGGGCTCTGTGCTCTGTTTCAGATTGACCTGCCGGCTCTGAAGATGGCCAAGCTCGCCCAGCGGGCGGAAAACGAATTCGTCGGTGTCAAGTGCGGACTGATGGACCAGTTCATCTCCATGTTCGGGCGGAAGGACAGTGCCCTATTTCTCTACTGCGAGACCCTGGACTATGCGTATTATCCGCTCAACCTGGAGAAAGCCGGACTCGGCATTCTGGTCTACGATACTAAGGTCCGCCGCAAGCTGACCTCTTCAGAATACAATAAGCGGCGCCAAGAGGCGTCTCAGGCCCTCGAGGCCCTCAAGACCAAAGGTGCTCGTTCCTTCAAGGACGCGACACTGGCGCTTCTCGAGAGCTCCAAGGGAAAGATGGACGCCGTCCCGTACAAAAGAGCCAGGCACGTCATTACCGAAAACGAGCGCGTCCGCAGGGCTGTAGAAGACCTCCAGAAGGATGATTTCGACGGCCTGGGGGTCTTGTTGTTCCAATCCCATGAGAGCTTGCGGGACGACTACGAGGTTTCCTGTCCGGAGCTGGATCTCCTTTATGATGTGGGCAAAGAATTCCCCGGTTGCCTCGGGGCCCGTCTGGTCGGGGCCGGGTTCGGGGGGTCGGGAATCGCGCTCCTTAAAAAAGGGGCCAGGAGAAAATTCCAAAAAAGGCTCCTGACCGAAGCGGAGAAAAGGGGATTTCCGAGGCCAGAGTTCCATGAAATCGCCATCGGCCACGGCGCCGAAGTATCCAAGATCGATAGATCGGGCGGCTCCTAGTCCGGTTCCGGGAATAGAGATTCCCCTGGGTTAGTGCATGAAGAAATACCTGCCCCTGCTGCTGGGCATATTCATTCTCTATGGATTCCCGATCCCGGCATCCCCGCGCCCAGCCCCGCTGAAGATCGTCACCAGCATTTTCCCTCTGAGGGAGTTCGCCAAAGAGATAGCGGCCGACAGGGGAGAGGTGAGCCTGCTGCTCCCGCCGGGTGCTGGCGTCCATACCTGGCAGCCCCGGGCGAGCGATATATTGCGCTTGTCCTCGGCGGACCTTTTTATCCAGGTCGGAGCCGGACTTGAGCCCTGGATCCACGGCCTGCTCAAGAGCATCTCGTCTCCAAGACTCAGGGTTCTGGCCGTGGCCGATTCACTCCCTCTTGAGGAACACTGGGAGGAGGAGGATGGAAAGAAGGAGCCCGACCCTCATATCTGGCTGGATTTCGGTCTGGACATGGTGATCGCCGACCTGATCGCCGCCAAACTCACTGAGATCGATCCTTTGAGCGCATCTATTTTTCAGGCAGGGGCCGCCCGGCTGCAGCAAAAACTTCAGAAGCTGGATGCTGCCTATTCTCAAGGACTCGGCCGCTGCGCGAGCAAGTATCTTATCATCGGAGGGCACGCCGCCTTCGGCTACCTGGCAAAAAGGTATGGGCTAGAGCAGCTCTCTCTCTCCGGCCTGAGCCCTGACGCCGAGCCGCTTCCCAGCCGTCTGATGTCGGCCATTGCCAGGGGCAAGGAACACAAAGTTCGGGCCGTTTTCACAGAGGCCAACGCCAATCCCCAGATGGCCGAGGTACTTGCCAAGGAGCTTCGGGCCGAAGTGCTGGTCCTCCACCCCGGCGGCAACTTGAATAAAAAAGAATGGGAGTCCGGCCGGTCATTTTTTGATATCATGGAAGAGAACTTGGTGAATCTTAAAAGAGGGCTCACCTGTGAATGAAGCGAGAGAACTGATCCGTGTTGAAGGATTGTCCTTTCAGTATGATTCTATCCCCGTCCTGGAGGAGGTGAGTTTTTCCATCGCCCGGGGCGACTTCATGGCTATACTCGGCCCCAACGGTTCGGGGAAGACCACTCTGGTCAAGCTCATCCTCGGTCTGTTCCGGCCGACCAGAGGACGGGTGCTTCTCATGGGCAAGTCGGTCGAGGATTTCAAGGCCTGGTCCAAAATCGGCTACGTTCCCCAAAAGGCCACCCATATTGACCCCTTTTTTCCTGCGTCGGCGAGAGAGGTCGTCGCCATGGCCCTGACGGCGGGACCTCCAAAACCCTGGCGAGGGAAAAGGGAAGAGGACGAAGCTGTTGCCCTGGCTCTTGACCGGGTGGGGATGGCCGCTTTCCGCAACCGGCCGATCGGCCGCCTGTCCGGAGGACAGCAGCAGCGAGTCATCATCGCCAGGGCCATCGTGAACGCCCCCGAGCTGCTTTTCCTGGATGAGCCCACGGCCGGTGTCGATGCCGCCACCCAGGGGCTTTTCTATGATATGCTCCACCGGTTGAACGAAGACCAGAGGATCACGATCGTCCTCGTGACGCATGACATCGGGATCGTCAACAAGCATGTCACAAAGGTGGCCTGTCTCAACCAGAGACTCGTGTTTCACGGGTCCCACGCCGACTTCTGCCAGTCCGAGGCCTTCAAGACGATGCTGGCGAGCGGCCACCTCGTCTCCCACATCCATTGACAAGGGAAGACTGATGGAAGCGTTCTTCGGTTACGGCTTTTTTCAAAGGGCGCTCCTGGCCGGCCTCTTCGTGGCCATCGCCTGCGCGATCCTCGGACTGTTCTTGATCCTCCGCCGGGACGCCATGATCGGCCACGGCCTGGCTCACGTCACCTTCGGCGGGGTAGCGCTCGGGCTTTTCCTGAATGTCCTGCCTCTTGGAGCTGCCCTGGTTGTCGCCATCCTCGCCTCCTTGGCCATAATGAAGCTCAAAGAAAAGGCCGGACTGCATGGGGATACGGCGATCGGAATCTTCAGCAGCGTCGGCATGGCCCTGGGCATCGCTTTGGCGACACTGGCCGGCCGCTTTAATGCGGACCTCCTGAGCTATCTATTCGGTGACATCCTGGCCATCGACGCACTCGAGGTCGGGCTATCCACCGTGCTGGCCGCCGTCGTGGTCGTCGTCATCCTGGCGAACTACCGGCGGCTGATGTATCTAACCTTCGATCGGGAAGCCGCCAAGGCTTCAGGGGTGAAGACGGCCCATCTCGATGTCCTCCTGGCAGTCCTCACTTCGGTTACCGTCGTCTTGGGAATGAAGGTCGTGGGAATCCTGCTTGTCACCGCTCTGCTCGTCATCCCGGCGGCGGCGGGGCTCCTGTTGGCGGCCAGTTTCAAGCAGGCTCTGCTTTTCTCCTCTCTCGTCGCTTCTGTCTCTGTTGTCTTTGGCCTGCTTGCCGCCTTCTATCTTGACCTCCCGGCCTCGGCGACCGTGGTCCTTTTTTCTTTTCTGCTGTTCGGAGCCTTTTATCTGCTGCGGCGGAGAAGTCATCCCTGACCGAACTCAGGTTCTGAGGCAGGCCCGCGTCTTCCGGAAAATCTCATAGGCCTCTGCACCATAGAGGCAGAAGACGACTTCTCGGGGAAAGCCGTTCTTCTTCAGAAACTCCAGGCTGACCCGGAGCATGATCTGGCTGCATTCTTGGAGGGGGAATCCATAAATCCCCGCGCTGATGGCGGGGAAGGCGAGGCTCAAGATCTTCTGGTCGCTGGCGATCCGGAGGCTGCTCAGGGTCGCCCGGGCCAGCTTGGCCTCTTCGTCGCCTTCGCCGTGGACCGGACCGACCGCATGAATGACGTATTTTGCCTTGAGGTTCCCGCCGCGCGTAATCACGGCCTCTCCCACTTCAATAGACGCCAGCCGGTCGCATTCCTCCTGGATCGCCGGGCCGCCGCGGTTGCGGATGGCCCCGGCCACACCGCCTCCGAGCCGGAGTTGCTTGTTGGCGGCGTTGACCACCGCCTCAACATCGAGGAGAGTGATATCGCCCTCGACTACCCGAATCCTCTTTTCAACCGCCGATTGGCTGCCCAACTTGCCTCCCGCTTA
>Ga0153916_10001598_pt1 | contig 16369 bp, 15 predicted proteins | sample Opewatmetagenome_FD_109642 | JGI IMG/M metagenome (GOLD analysis project Ga0153916, IMG submission 109642) | Freshwater wetland microbial communities from Ohio, USA - Open water 3 Core 3 Depth 4 metaG | ecosystem: Environmental > Aquatic > Freshwater > Wetlands | place: USA: Ohio, Lake Erie...
GATCACCGTCTGCACGTCGCTCGCCTTGGCGCAGTGGACGATCTGGCTGAAGATATCGTTCACCGGCTGGCTGTGAATGGTATCGATATTGACGAGAATCAAATCCGCCCGCTTGCCGGTTTCGATGGTGCCGCAGACCGACGACAGGCCGAGCGCCTGCGCGCCGCCCGCGGTCGCCATGCGCAGCACGGCATAGGGCTTGATGACGCCGGCGTCTTGATGGTGCACCTTTTGCAGCAAAGAAGCCGCTTTCATGGTGTCGAAAAGATCCTGCGAGTGGTTGCTCGCCGCGCCGTCGGTGCCGAGGGCGACGTTGACGCCCTGGCGCAGCATTTCGACCACCGGCGCAACGCCGTCGCCGAGCATCATGTTGCTCACGGGGTTGTGCGACACCGACGCGCCGGTCTCTTTCAGGATGGCGATTTCATCCCGCGACACATGGACGGAGTGGGCGAAGATCGAATCCTTGGCCGGAATGCCGAACTGATGCAGAAACTCCACCACGCCGTTTTTGCCATGCTCACTGCGCACGCATTCCACGACCGATTTCGATTCCGCCACATGCGCGCTGATGCCGATGGCTTTGGCGTCGGCGAAGCGGCGGATTTCCCGAAGCAAATCGGGTGTCGTATTGATCGGCGGCGTGTTCGGCCCGGTCATGAAGCTGAGACCGGCGGCGCTGCCGTGGCGCGCCAGAATTTCTTCGATATGACGAAACGCCGCCGCGGGTTTTTCTTTGACGCAGTCGGGCACGATTTCACCTTTGTCCATGATCGTGCGCGCGAACACCGCGCGCAGCCCGGAATCTTGAATCGCGCGCAGGGTTTCGAAGGCGCAGTCGGGACTGGGATTGAGAAAATTATGCTCGCACAGGGTGGTCACGCCGCCGCGCAGCGCTTCGACGCAGCCGAGCAAGCTGCCGGCATAGAAGTGTTCCGGCCGGAGCGCGCGGGCGCAACCGTAAATGCGCTTGAGCCAGGGCATCAGCTCCAGATCCTCCCACACCGCGCGCAAGAGGACTTGATATAAATGCGTGTGCGCGTTGATCAAACCGGGCATCAAGACGCAGCCGGCGCCGTCGATCGCCGCTTCGCCGGCAAGCGCTTGGCGCGGCGCACCCTCGCCGACTTCCGCAATCGCGCCGCCTCGCACCCGCACGTAGCCCTGGAAAGTCTTACGCGCTTCGGTCATCGGCAAGACCATCGCGTTGCGGATGATCAGTGCACTCATGTTCCTATCCCTGCTGCCGGCTTGAGTATTTTTCATGCAGCCGGTCGAAGCGCGCGAGCGAGCTTAACGGCAACGCGCGCGGCGCCATCCCGCCAGCGGCCGCTCAAAACAAATCATGCTCGACCGAAAAATAAAGAAACGCGCCGTGATTGTCGGCTTTGCGGCTAAGTCCAATGGGCGCGGCCGCGCCGACCACGACCTGTAACTTTTCCTCGTTGATCACGGCGGCGCGCAACCCCGGCGCGATCGTCGGCTTGAAGGCGCGCTCCGGCCTGCCGTCATCGTTGATACTTTCTTCAAAGCTGCCAATCCACTCGAGCATCAAATGGAAACGCGGGAAAAGCGCGAAGATGCCGCTGGCACCGACATTGTAGGAGACCAACGAACGCTTCGGCGACAATTCGCCGGTGCCGGTGTCAAGCAAAGCGCGCACGCGCGGCAAATAGGTCAGACCGAAATTGGCATGCGCGGCGAACCGTGATGCTAATTTCTTGCTGAAGGGCAGATTCCATTGATAGCCGACGACATTGTTGCCGGTGCCGGTTCGACGGCTGCCGGTCGGTAGGATCAGGCTGAATCGGGGCGCGAATGCGGGCAGCACTGCGCTTTCCTCCAACGCCTGGTAACGGTAGTTGAGCAAAATATCGCCGACGCCGTAAACACGGTCGGCCCCTTCGACGACGTGATAGGAGGGAATCGTGTAGGAGAACTGGTGATCTTGGGAGAAAACCGGCCATTCTTGCGTGAAGCTGAAGGCCCAACCGCGCCGGCGCGAATCGTTGCTATAGGCGGCGGTGAAAATATGCTGGACCACGCCGGGTTCCTGGTTATACGCCTCCTCGATCAAAAAACTGTTGTCCGAGATGACGTCGATGGGCCGCTCCTCGGCGGCGCTAACAACTCCAAGTCGGCACGCCACGGCAATGACGGCGGCCATGCCGCTGGCAAATTTTCCGACCCTTCTCATCTTTTGTTCCTCCCTGTTGCCGAGAGTCTCCAATCTAAAAATCCAAGATGCATCGGCCGCCTTTGGCAATTCGGAACCCTAAGCAGCGCTAACGCGGATACAATTCCTTGATGAACCCTTCTTTAGCCAGCTGTTCTAGCGGCGCCGGATCGTAGAATTGTTTCGGGTCCGCTCCTTTGGCTTTGGGGTTGCGCGCGCCGACGTCTTCCAACACCGCGTCGATCTCGGCGGGGGTGATCGTCGGAACGTTGCGAATGTAGCCAAGCACGTAACTTTTAAACGCGCTGGCCAGCAGTTTGCTGTCCGAGCTGCGCGTATACTTGCCGAGAATGCGGATGGTGAAATCGGGATTCGCTTTGGCGTATTTGATGCCCTCCACCGTCGCCTTGAGAAAACGGTTGAGCGTCTGGGGACGATTGCGGATGAAAGTCTCGGTGGTTACCAGCGCCGTGCCGGGATAGCGATACTTCAGATCGCCGAGATTCATCAGTTCTTTGTAACCCAGCTCTTTGGCCTTCTCCAAAGTCGGCGACGAGATCAGCCCGCCTTTGATCACCCCCTGCTGCATGAACAGCAGATTTTCCGGCACACCGCCGGTCTGGATCATCTTGATGTCTTTATTCGGATCGAGACCGAATTCGCTCGCGGCCTTGCGCAACCCCAAGTCGGTCAGCGAGCCGAAGCGCGTGACGCCGAATGTCTTGCCCTTGAGGTCCTGGGGACCCGTAATATCCTGCGTGGTCACCAGGCTCATCGGTATAACGTTGATCGTGGTGCCAATCATGGTCACGTCGGAGCCGGATAAACGGGAGAGCACCGCGGCGGCGCCGGAGCCCTGGACAATCTGGGTATCGCCGGAAATCAGCGTCGTGATCGCCTGCGCTCCTGAAATATAGATAATGTTGACGTCGAGGCCGTATTTTTTGTAGATCCCGGCTTCGTAGGGAACCCAAGTCGACACAGAGGTCGCCGCGATCACCGAGTAGCAGATGTTGAGCTTTTCGACTTCCGCGGCCTCGGCAACACGATGCCCTGCGACGGTTGACAAGCCCAACGCCAGCAACAGCGCCACAACCGCGGTGGTTGCTCTAAAAAACTTCATCCACCTTCCCTCCCTTACCGCTAAAAAGCGAGCTTTCGCTTCCGCTCTTGGAAATCGACCTTAGAGAACGCTCCCGGCTAAGTCAAGGCAAGAGTCCACTGCGCGTTGAGTTGGGCCGCTGCCTGTGATATTTCCCGCATCATCACATAACGTATTGTGAAACTTGGAAAGTTTCGAGCGGCCGGCGGCACGGCCGCGACAAAAACTTCCTTATGCCCATGACAGGGATCAAGCTGAAGCGCCGGACGCCAACTCAGAGAGGATAACCGATAAACCATGCGCGCCATTGACGTTCACGTTCATCCGAGCACCCGCGGACTCGACACCCATGCCTGCGGTTACTTCAGACGGAAACTCGACGACATTCCCCGTTCGGCGGAGCCCTTCGCCGAACTGTTCATCAAGCAGGACGTCAAGGCATTGCTGATCGGCTGGCACCCCACCACGGTGCGCGAAGGAGTTCGCAACAGCAACGAGCATGTCCTCGAACTCGCGGGCCAATTTCCCGATGCCTTCGCCGGCGTACTCGCTTCCCTCGACACCGGCGCGGCGAATCTCAACGAAGTCGCGAGATACGCCGGCGAACTGATCAGCAACCCCAAGGTCAAGGGTTTCAAGTTTCACCCGCCCGACCAGGCTTTTTATCCCAGCGACCGAAAATACTACGGCATCTGGGAAGTCCTCCAGGCGGGCGGCAAGCCGGTCATGTTCCACGTCGGCTTCACCGTTCTGGGGGCGAACACCGACGGCGGCAGCGGCATCGCTCTCGATTACGGCCGGCCGATCCATCTGGACACCCTGGCGCGCGACTTTCCGCGCATGAAAATCATCGCGGCCCATCCGGGCTGGCCCTGGGAGCAAGAGCTGATCGGCGTCATCACGCACAAGAAAAACGTCTACGCGGACCTATCGGGATACCTGGCCGAGCAGCTGCCCGAAGTTTTTCTCAGATCGATCCGCGGCCGGCTCCAGGACAAGGCGCTCTTCGGCACGGATTATCCCTATGTGGACCTCGAAAAAGCGCTGGCGAGCTTCGACAAACAAGACTTTACGGATCAAGCCAAAGAAAAAATTCTTTATGCCAACGCCCAGTCGCTGTTTGGCCTATGAGACCGGGGAAAGGCGCGAAATGAAACTGGCACGGATCATCTTCTTCCTTTCGTTGATCGCCTTCTCGATGGTTCCGCTTACGCTGCGCGGCGCGGAACCGACGCGCATACGCGTCGGCTATCCGTCGCCCAGCGCAAGTTTCTCTCCGCTGTTCGTCGCCAAGGAAGCGGGCCTGTTCGAGAAATACGGACTCAGCGCCGAGCTGCTTTATCTTCAGGGCGTGCAGATCACCCAGGTCCATGTCGCCCGGCAGGTCGACTTTACCGTGACCGGCTCGCCGTTGCCGCTGCAAGCTTCCGTCGAGGGGGCGGATCTCGTGCTAGCGGCAAGCTCCATCGATAAATTCATCTACAAGCTGATCGTCGTCCCGACGATCTCAACGCCGGCCGACCTCAAGGGTAAAACCATCGGCATCACCCGCTTCGGCTCGCTGCCCGACGTCGCCATTCGGATGCTTTTCCACAAATGGGGGATGAACCCCGACAAGGACGCCAAGCTCGTGCAGGTCGGCCGCATGTCGGACATGGTGGTCGCCTTAGCGGGGAAAAAGATCGACGCCGGCGTGATCTCCGATCCGACTTCCTTTCTGGCGGAAAAGCTGGGCATGAAAAGATTGCTCGACATGGCCGACACCGAATTCGAATTCGCCAACGTCGCCGTGGTGGTGAGCCGGGCCTACGCGAAAGCTCAGAGAGACATCACGCTCCGGTTTCTTAAAGCCTATGTCGACGGAACGCGCCGATTCCTGACTGACAGGGCGATCGGCATCAAGGCTTTAAAAAAGTACGCGGGCAGCGACGATCCGGATATCCTCGCCAAGACCTACGATCTCTTCGCCGGGAAATACCTCAAGAAAAACCCGACGCTCTCGCTCAAGGGCGTGGAAACCGCGCTGGCGATGATCGCGGAACGAAATCCGAAAGCGAAAAACCGCCGCGCCGAAGAATTCGTCGATCTGAGCCTGATGGCCGAGTTGGAAAAGACGGGGTTTTTACGTTGAACTATATGCATCGATGACAAGGTCAGAGAGCAAAATGATCCCAGCAAGTAGTTTCGAGTTTCGTGTCAACCCGAAACCAGGAACTCGAAACCCGAAACTGCCGACGCAATGGAGGTCGCACGATGACTACCCTTCGGAACATCGCTTGTGCTGTGTTTCTTGTCGGTTCGTTCTGGCTGGCGTTTGACGGCGAGAGCGCGACCCTGGCGCCGCTGCGCGTGGGCTATCCCTCGCCGAGCGCAAGCTTCTACCCGCTGTTCGCCACCAAGGAAGCGGGGTTGCTGGAAAAATACGGCTTCGACCCACAGATGGTTTACGTTCAGGGCGTGCAGTTGGTCCAAGTCCACGTCTCGGGCCAGCTCGACCTCTCGTCGATCTCGTCGGTGGTCTACCTTCAGGCCTCCGTGGAGGGCGCCGATCTTGTGCAAATCGCCAGCTCCATCGACATCCAGCTGATGAAACTGATGGTCCAGCCGAGCATCTCGAAGCCTCAGGATCTCAAGGGCAAGACGATCGCGGTCACCCGCTTCGGATCGCTCACCGACCTGTTGGTTCGTCCCGCGCTCAGAAACTGGGGACTGGAGCCGCTCAAAGACGTAAAGCTGATCCAGATCGGACGCATGCCCGATATCGCTACCGCCATTGCGCAAAAATCGGTCGACGGCGGCGTCATCTCCTTTCCCACTTCGGTGCAGGCGGAAAAAATGAATATTAAAACGCTCCTTGACTTCGCCGAGTCGGGGTTCGACATTCCCGCCACCACGCTGGTCATCAGCCGGCGCTACGGCAAGGCGAATCGGGAGGTGGTGCTGAGATTTCTCAAAGCTTACCTTGAAGGCACCAAGCGCCTTTTCACCGACCGCGAATTGGGCATTCGAGCGCTGCGAAAATACGGCGGCATCAGCGACCGCGAAATGCTAACCAGCACCTATGACCTTTTCACCTCGCGCTACATCAAAAAAATTCCCAAGATCAACGCCAAGGGCGTGGAAAACTCCTTGAGCCTGATCGCCGAGAGCAACGCCAAGGCCAAGGGCCGCAAGGCGGAGGAATTCATCGACGGAAGCTTCATGGACGAGCTGGAAACGACCGGCTTCATCAAATCGCTCTGGCCGTGAGCAAATACGAAGAAGGAGCATAGAGAAGAGAAGATGGCGTTCCAACGGCTAAGACAATCAGGCGCGCTATTCGGACTGGTCAGCCTGGTCATATTACTTTGCGCCGCCGCGGCGTTCGCCCAGACCGCGCCGGAGAAGATGAACGTCGGCTACAGCGCCCAGGCCGGCGCCTATGCGCCGATCTGGATCACCAAGGAAGCGGGACTGTTCAGGAAGCATGGCCTCGACGTCAATCTCATCTTTATCCCCGGCGGCCCGACGGCCGCCGCGGCGATGATCGTCGGCGAGGTGCAAGCGATGGCGATGGCCGGGCCGGCCATCGTGACCAGCAATCTGGCCGGTTCCGATCTCGTCATGACCGCCGGCATCGTCAACACCTTTGCCTTTCAATTGGTCACCGTCAAATCCATTACCGCGCCGAACCAACTCAAAAACAAACGGATCGGCATCAACCGCTTCGGCGCCGCCCCGGATATCGCCGCACGTTACGCGTTGACGCGTCTGGGCATCGATCCGCGCGAGGTCACCATCCTGCAGTTGGGCGAACAATCGACGCGGCTTGAGGCGATGAAGGCGGGGCAACTGGACGCGGCGATCCTGCTGCCGCCTATCACCACCCTCGCGCAGAAAGAAGGCATGAACGTGCTCATGGACATGTCGGAGCTGGGCGCTGAGTTTCAGATTAGCGGCATGGCGAGCAGTCAGAGCTTCATCACGCAAAGGCGCCCCGCCGCGCTGCGGCTGATGCGCGCTTTCGTCGAAGGCATTCATTTCTTCAAAACCAACAAGCAGGAGAGCATGAAGATCATCGCGCGCACCATGCGCACCGACGACATGGGGGCGGTGGGCGCGACCTGGGATTACTTCGCCAATAAGATCGTGCCGCGCAAACCCTACCCATCGCTCAAGGGGGTCAAGGCGCTGCTCGACTTGGCGGCCAAAGATCGCCCCGAAGCCGCCAAGGCCGCGCCGGAGCGTTTCATCAATTCAAGCCTGCTCAAGGAACTTGACGACAGCGGCTTCATCGATCGGCTCTATCGCTGACCGCCGGATCGCCAGATGCGCAAGAAGGAGCGTGCATAGATGGCTGAGGATCGGAAAGAAAAGGCCGCGTCGCTGGCCTATTTGGAAGTGGCGGCGGCGCATGGCGTCGAATATGTTTTCGGCCTCCCCGGCACCAGCGGGCAGGAATTCATCGGCACCATCGCCGACCAGGAGAAAATCCGTTTCATCCTGGCGATGCATGAAACCTGCGTGGTCTCGATGGCCGATGGCCACGCGCGCGTGACCGGCCGTCCCTCCCTGGCCCAGGTGAGCACGCTGCCGGGCTCGGCCAACGCCGTCGGCGCGCTTTACGACGCCTACCGCGACCGCTCGCCGGTGATCGTCACCTCCACCAACGTCGACACCAGAATCGCCGGCCGCGATTCCCACACCGAAGGCAAAGATCTGGTCGAGATGACCAAGCAGTTCACCAAGTGGAGCGCCGAGGTGCATCGCGCCGACCGCATCCCGGAATATCTCAATCGCGCTTTCAAAGTCGCTGCCTCGCCGCCCACCGGCCCGGTCTATCTCGCCCTGCCCAGCAACCTGCTCGGCGACACCATCCAGGTCGGCAACCCCGACGCTGGGCGCTCGCGCATTACGCCGCGCATCGCCGGCGACCCCGAAGCGCTGGCGGACGCCGCCCGCCTGCTCGCGCAAGCCAAGCGACCGTTGATTGTCGCGGGCAGCGGCATTGTGAAAGCCGGCGCCACCGAGGAGTTGATCAAACTCGCCGAGATGGTCGCGGCGCCGGTGGTGATGGAGCCTCGCTATTCGTTTCTGTCCTTTCCGACGACCCATCCGCAATCTTTTCAAATCGCTGAACGGCAGCCCTCTTTCGATCTGCCGGTGTGGGGCGAACCGGACCTGATCCTCGCCGTCGGCTGCCGCTTGATCCGCGAATACCGCTATCTGCCGGAGCCGGTGATCAAACCGGCGACCCGCTGCATCCACATCGAAGAGGATCCCTGGGAGATCGGCAAAGTTTTTCCCGTCGATGTCGGCATCATCGCCGACGCCAGGAGCGCGCTGCGCTCTTTGGTCGAGATATATCCGCGGTTCACCGGGGGCGCCGACGGCAAAGCCGAACGCCTGGCATGCATCGCCAAAGCCAAGGGACATGTCAATGCGGAGTTGGAAAAGCGCGTCAGCCAAGAATGGGACGCGACGCCGATCAACGCGGCGCGGGTGGCGCGCACGATGGACCGCCTGTTCGAGAAAGATATGTTGATCGTCAACGAAAGCCCGACCAGCAAAGATCTGCTCATGTCCAACTTCAGCTTCTCGCCGGGGCGGGATTACTTCTCCAACTCCTCCGGTGGATATTTGGGCTGGGGCCTGGGCGCGGCGATCGGCGCGAAGCTCGCGTCGCCCAAGCGCCGGGTCGTCGCTTGCCTCGGCGACGGCAGTTGCATGTTCGGCATTCAGGGTCTCTGGACGCTGGCGAAATATCGCATCCCCCTGCTGGTCGTCGTTTTCAACAACCGCGCCTACATGGCGGTGAAGAATCAATTCCGCGGCTCCGAGGAAAGGATCCGAATCGCCGCCCAGATGGGCGCCGAGATAACCGGCCCCGAAATCAACTTCGCCCGGCTGGCGGAGACCTTCGGTATCTTCGGCCAACGGGTGGAGTCGCCGGACGCCGTCGAACCGGCGTTCAAGCGGGCGCTGGAGCAAAACGGGCCGGCGCTCGTCGACGTGGTGATCAGCCAAAACACGAGGAAGGATTAGCGGCAACCGGATCGGAGTACCTCGCGCAAAGGCGCAAAGGGCGCCAAGGGAATACGAATCTGAACTTGGCGTCTTAGCGCGAGAATAATCTTAACCATCCATCAACTCAGGACTCTGAAGGGAGTAACCATGGCACAAGATGCGAAGGATGCATTCGAGAAAACTTCCCTCGGCGCGGAAAACAAGGCCTACGACATCATCGCCAAGCTCGATCCGGAGTACTTCGAGAAACTCAAAGGGCTCTACGTCGACGGCACCTTCGGCCGCGACGGCGCCTTGCCGCGCCGGACCAAGGAACTCATCATGGTCGGCATCACTTGCGCGCTTAATCGCCCGCGCGGCGTGAAGCTTCACAGCGAGCGGGCGTTGACACTGGGAGCAAGCCCGCGTGAGGTTTTAGAGGCCATTGAGGTCGCGGCGATTCCCGGCGGCATGCCGGGATTGTGGCTCGGCGTGGAGACGCTGCAAGAGATTCTCAAAACGAAGGGTTTGGAATTTAAATGACCGAGCGCCGCGCCGGAGCCTTGGACGGCGTCAGGGTCCTGGACCTCACCCGCGTCCTGGCCGGCCCCTACTGCACCATGTTTCTCGGCGATCTCGGCGCCGAAGTCGTCAAGGTGGAACAGCCCGGCGTCGGCGACGATACCCGCGGCTGGGGTCCGCCCTTCGCCGGCGGCGAGAGCGCCTATTTTCTCTGCATCAACCGGAACAAGCAAAGCATCACCGTCGATCTCAAATCGAATGAAGGCATCGCGCTGATCCGGCGGCTGGCGCAACAGGCCGACGTGCTGATCGAAAACTTTCGCCCGGGAACGATGGAGCGGCTCGGACTCGGCGAGAAGGAGCTGCGCGCCGCCAATTCCAGACTGATCTACGCCTCCCTATCGGGATTCGGTGCGGACGGCCCGATGAGCGCGGTGCCGGGCTACGACCTGATCGTGCAAGCCTGGGGCGGCTTGATGAGCGTCACCGGCATGCCCGACGGCGAGCCGACCAAGGTGGGCGTAGCGATCATCGATCTGGTGGCGGGATTGATGCTGGGAAAAGCGATCACCGCGGCGCTCTTCGCGCGCGAGAAAATCGGCGTGGGACAGAAAATCGACACCTCGCTGCTCGAAGCCGAAGTCGCGGCGCTGATCAACGCCGGCAGCAGTTATTTGATCGGCGGCAAGGTACCCGGCCGCTGGGGCAACGCCCACCCGACCATCGTGCCCTATCAGAGCTTTCAAACCGCCGACGGCTTTATCGTCCTCGGCGTCGCCGGCGAGTCGATCTGGCGACGCTTCTGCCAGGCGATCGGCAAATCCGCCCTCGCCGACGATCCGCGCTTCGCCAAAAACGCCAATCGCGTCGAAAACCGCGCGGCGTTGATAGCCATCCTCGCCGAGATTTTTTTAACGCGCGACATGGCGAGCTGGCTGCAGCAATTGGCCGACGCCGAGGTGCCCTGCGCGCCGGTTCAAACCATCGACCAGGTTTTCAATGCGCCGCAGGTCCGCCACCGGGAGATGCTGGTGGAAGTCAAGCATCCCACCGCCGGCAACGTGCGGCTGGCGGGGATTCCGGTCAAGTTTTCGGCCACGCCGGCATCGGTTCGTTTGCCGCCGCCGCTGCTCGGCGAGCACACCGAAGCGGTTTTGGCATCCTGGTTAAAATTGAGCGACGGCGAAATCGCAGATTTGAAGAGAAAGAGCGTCATATGAACGGCAAAACCTTCGAAGAATTCCACCCAGGGGAGCGCTACGCCACCGGCCGGCGCACGATCACCGAGCACGACATCATGCAGTTCGTGAGCCTGGTCGGTTTGACCGAACCACTGTTTCTCGACATGGAATATATCCGCAACGAAAGTCTTTACGGCGAGCGGATCGCGCCCGGCAGTTTGACCTTCGGCATGGCCGAGGGGCTGACCGTGCAGACCGGAATCATTCACGGCACCGGCATGGCCTTCGCCGGCCTGGACAAAATGCGGCTTTTCGGCCCGGTGAAAGTCAACGACACGATTCAGGTGGAGATCGAGGTGCTCGACGCCAAAGCGATTCCGGCGCGCGGCGGCGGCATCGTGCGCTACCGCCAATGGGTGAAGAACCAGCGCGGCGAGACCGTGATGGAATACGACGTCGCGCGCCTGATCCGGGGTGCGGCGCCGGAGAAAAAATGATCCGTAACGAGCACGAGCGACGAGCACGATTTCCGTACCGAAGGCTACTATCGCCTAGTCGAAATTAGCGAGCAAAACGATGAACGACAATCAAACGAATTTCGGAGTCTTGCTGCCCACGCGGGAAGCCGTCATGTCGGGCTGGACCGATCCGTCCCCGCTCTTTGAATTGGCCGAGCGCGCCGAAGCTTTGGGTTTTCACTCGGTCTGGGTCGGCGACAGCCTCACCGCCCGGCCGCGCATCGACGCCCTCACCACCCTCGCCGCCGTCGGCGCGCGCACCCGGCGCGTGCGCTTGGGCACGGCGGTCTTTCTCGCGGCGCTGCGCCACCCGATCATGCTCGCCTACCAGCTCGCCAGTCTCGACTGGATGACCGCCGGTCGCGTCGATCTCGGCGTCGGCTACGGCCGGCCCAAGGAACCGGCGGCGGAACATGAATTCCAAATCCTCGGCCTCGATCCCGGCGCACGCATGAAGATGAGCGAAGAACTCGTGCAAGTCATGCGCCGGCTCTGGCGCGAGAACGACGTCTCCCATGACGGCAAGTTCACTCGCTTCGATCACGTCACGATCGAGCCCAAGCCGACGCAGCCCAGCGGCGTGCCGATTTGGCTCGCGTCGAACAACGTCGAGCCGGGGCTCAAGCGCGTCGCCCGATTGGCCGACGGTTGGCTCAACAATATCAGAAGCCCGGAGATGTACCGCGAATGCTGGGAGAAGATCCGCGCCTACGCCGCGGAATATGGCCGCGACCCCGATTCGGTCCAGCCCGGCTGCTATTTTACGCTCGCCGGCGGCGGGCAAGAGGCGATCGTCGAGGGACAAACCTTTCTCGCCCAATATTACAACCGCCCCTATGAAGCGGTGGCCAATGCGATGCTCTGCGTGACCGGCTCCTGGGACGAAGTCATCGACCGCATCGAGGCTTTTCGCCAGGCCGGCGCGCGCACCGTCGTGCTCCGCTTCGCCGCCCGCGATCAACTCGCCGCTCTCCAAGCCTGCGCCGAAGCGCTCAACCGGCGCGGACTGCTGGGCTGAACGGTTCGAACCAAGCGGTGGGCAAGAAGTGCTGAGTAATGAGGACTGAGCGATCAGAACTGAGTAACGAGGGACAATGACTGAGCCTCAGTCCTCAGCACTCATTACTCATTACTGAAACAAGGCGCGGCGAAGCTACTGGGGAATTCGCAGGACGATTTTGCCGAACTGTTTCGCCTCCTCCAGGCGGCGCTGCGCGGCGGCGGCCTCCTCAAGGGGGAAAACGCTGTCGATGACAGGCTTGATCTGAGACGCGCTCAGGAAGCTTAGAAGCTGGCGAAACTCTTCCCGGCTGCCGAGTGTCGAACCGTAGATTTTGAGCTGCTTGGAAAAAATCGCCGTGAGATCGTCGATGGGCTGACCGCCGGCTGTTGCGCCGCAGGTGACCAAGCGCCCGCCTCGGGCCAAAGACGCTAGACTTTTCCGCCACACCTCCCCACCGACGCAGTCGAGCACCACATCCACGCCGCGACCTGCGGTCCATTGGCCCACGGCCTGGGCGAAATCCTGCGCGCGATGGTTGATCCCATGATCCGCGCCCAAGCTTTTGGCCCGTTCCAGCTTTTCATCGCTGCCTGAAGTGACGATCACGCGCGCGCCGAGTTTTTTCGCCACCTGAAGGGTCGCGCTGGCCACGCCGCCGCCGATGCCGATGATGAGAAGGGTTTCGCCGGGTTTTAACCCGGCGTTCGTCACGATCATCCGCCACAACGTAATGAACACGAGCGGAAAGGCCGCGGCCTCCTCGAAGGAGAGGCCCGCGGGAATGGGAAAACAGTTCTGCGCCGGTAGTTTTACAAATTGGGCGTAGGTTCCCTCGAGCCGTTCGCCGAGCGCGCGCAGGCGAATGCACATGAAATCGCGGTCGGTCAGACAAAATTCGCAGTGGCCGCAGCCGGTCGGCGGATAAAGGCAAACCGCATCGCCCGGTTTTAAACTTCCGACTTCTTCGCCCGTCTCACTGACGATGCCCGCGCCGTCGGCACCGAGAATGTGAGGCAGCGCGAGCGCGACACCCGTGGTACCCATTCTGTTCCAGATGTCGATATGGTTGATGGCGGCCGCCTCGAGCCGCACAATGACCTCGTCGGGTTGGGTAATTTTGGGCTCCGGGCCATCTTCGTAGAAGAGTTGGTCGACGCCGCCATAGCCATGCATTCGTACCGCTTTCAAGATCCACTCCTTCGGAAATCATCTCGCTAACAAGCGCTAGGCGGCTTGTCAAACGGGGCACGCCGTTTTTCATTTTTTGTGTTCGTGGCTCGCACGCATGTCCGAGGACGAGCACGAATAACGATCACGACAGCGGCGCGGCGATGGAGCGAAAAAACCGGTGAAGCTACACAACAAGCTGCTAGGGGAAGGGGTGTCCCCATGGGGGGACACCCGGGGGGTGATGCCGCAAACTTGTTATAGAGGAGGTAGAGACCTCAAGCTTGCGTTTGGGAACTCAAAGACGGTATCGATGCAACGCACTATCTCATTCTGCCCATGGCGTACTGAAGTTTTTTCAATTCGCCTTCAAGGTAAAGATCTTTCAGTTGATGGCGATCCAGATGCGCTTCCAAAGCGGCTGCCGGATAAATTTTCGTTCCACAGCGCTGGCAGACCGCCGCGGGATAGGTGGCGTTGTCGTAATGAATATCAAAAGTTTCAGTGCTGGCCTGGGTCTCCATATTGTCCCTCTCTGTCGTTTTTTGCGATGCCATGGCCTGAGACAGCAATCGGCATACCAAAAACCGGGATGAAGGGGACGCGCCGGGAATGTGCCTATAACTTAAGGACTTTTGTGTTTAAGCCGGCGGGCAACTGACCCGGCGCAGGGCGCACGGCGAATTTTGATCGTCCAAATCTCGACCGGAGTTGTCCAGAACTTGACGGTTTCGTCCATTCAAATCAAAGATTACGGCAAGCGACGGCGCATCCGACGCCAGGGAGCGCTGAAACGCCGATCCGCTCCATCGAACCCGTTGTCCGCCCGGCGGTTCAATGCCGATCCACGGTCTATGGGGCGCCACGGAAATTGCCGGCAGCGTGAATTTCATATTTAATGCGCCCATGACGACCTCATCAAAAAATAACGGTGACCTCAGAGTACGCTTCGCCGAACAACGAGCGGGAGCCTATGCCATCGGCGTCATCACGCTGGATAGTCCGCGCACGCTCAACGCCCTGGACTTGACGATGCTGCGCGCGATGGAAGAACAATTGATCGAGTGGCGCGGACGGGACGATCTCGCTTGCGTCCTTTTGCACGCCGAATCGGAGAAAGCCTTTTGCGCCGGCGGCGACGTCAAAGCGCTGATCGCCGGTTTGCAAAAGGAACCCGGACTTCGCTTCGCCGTCGAATATTTCACGATGGAATATTTCGTCGACTATCTCATCCACGTTTACCCCAAGCCGATTCTTTGCTGGGCCGACGGCATCACCATGGGGGGCGGCATCGGCATCATGAACGGCGCCTCATGCCGCGTGGTCACCGAGCACACGGTGATGGCGATGCCCGAGATCGCCATCGGCCTGTTTCCCGACGTCGGCGGCAGCTATTTTCTCAACCGCTTGCCCGCTGGATTGGGACTGTTTCTCGGCCTGACCGGCGCGCGTTTCGATGGCCGCGACGCGGTCGCCATCGGCATGGCCGACGAAATCGTTCGCGCGGACAAAAAACGGGAGAGCCTGGCCGGACTATCGCGATTGAATTGGACCGCCGATCCTCGGAGCAACCGGGCTCTGCTGAAGGACTATCTCTCTTCGTTCTCCAACGCCGGCGCCGCCAACGAATCCGCCATGGCGAAGCGCTGCGACGCCATCCGCGGACTCACGATGAAAGCGACGATCGAAGAAATCGACAGCGCCTTCAGAAGCTGGGACGGCGCCGATGACTGGATCAAAAACGCGATTCGCGGCTATCGCGCCGGCTCGCCCACCTCCGCCAAGGTGATCTTCGAGCAGTTGCAGACGGGACGGGAACTCACCTTGCGGGAAGTTTTTTTGCGCGAGTGGAATATGTCGTTGAATTTCTGCGCGCGCTCCGATTTCCGTGAGGGCGTGCGCGCCCTCCTGATTGACAAAGACCAAACTCCGAATTGGAGTCCGCCAACCCTCGCCGCAGTCGAAGACCGAGAGATCGAACGTTTTTTTTCGCCACAGCATGGCCAAGGCGATTTGCTGGCGAGAAAGTTCTCGGAGCTGATTCCCGAAGGCTGACCGTCGTGCAAGCTGTTGACAGGGATGGCCAGGTGCCGTTCATGATGGATCGGATGGAGGAGGACTACGAAAAATTCGCCGCCCGGCTAACGCCCCATCTCAAATCGCCGCCAAGCAAGTTTTTCAAGTCGGGTAACATTTTTTTCACCATGGAAGTCGAGGAGCGCACCGCGCCCTACGTCGTCGAACTGGTCCGCGACGATGTGATCATGTGGGCCTCCGATTTCCCCCACGAGCGCGAACGCGACCAGTTCGGCGGCGACTTGCCGCACCTGATGGCGCGCCAGGACCTTGCCGATGAGTTCAAAAAGAAAATGCTCTACGACAACCCGGTGAGATTCTATCGTTTCAGCGAAGGGGACATCGCGGCAGCCAGGAAGGCGAAGGCAAAGTAGCGCGCCAATTATGGCAAGCTAGCGGCTAACTGGGAGGGAGTGAAAATCTACCGCCCCAGCAACTTTTGCACGAACCCTTCTTCTTCCAGCTTCTTTAGATACCGGTCGGTGATGAAGTTCTTGGCGTCGACCTTGCCGGCCTTGGGGTCGGCGGCGACCAAAGGGTCAACCACCGCCTGCATCGCACTCAACGAAGGGTATGGCATGTCGGGAATCTTGTTCTTGTGGTACTCGTAGGCCTCTTTCAACAGCTCCTGGTCGTTGA
>Ga0153916_10001599_pt1 | contig 16369 bp, 14 predicted proteins | sample Opewatmetagenome_FD_109642 | JGI IMG/M metagenome (GOLD analysis project Ga0153916, IMG submission 109642) | Freshwater wetland microbial communities from Ohio, USA - Open water 3 Core 3 Depth 4 metaG | ecosystem: Environmental > Aquatic > Freshwater > Wetlands | place: USA: Ohio, Lake Erie...
ACAAAAGGACGTCTAAAGCCCGGTCCACAGCGCGTACTGATTCACTCATAATAGATTACCTCACGATCTTGAGATTCAGCCACAAATATGTAGTGATAGCATAGAAGGGTTAGGCTGTCAAGCAAATGCCTGTCTTGATAGATACTTCACATAAATTATATAGGTTTACTTGTTATGATAGCCAATGAGCTTCAACTTGACAACAACTAGCTACGATGATAAATTTAAATACGTTCACTGAATCGATTCGGTTAAATAAATTTAGTTCTGTTTTTTAAGCACAAGGATCCACACTTTTTGTCGATTAATTTCGACTGGAATGGAGAGCAATCCTCGGGCGAAAGACATGAAAATCATCCGCTTTGCATTAAAGAGGATGTACTCACCTGCCTTAAGGCTTGAATTTCCATTGGCCCATTCCGCATCCAGAATTATTCAAGGCTAAGATGCAAGGATTGGCATATCTTTAATTAACGAAGAGTTACCTTGAGATTGAAAGTGCAGAAAATCGTGGCGGAAAACACCTGGAAGGACTACAGCGAAAAGAAGCATTCCAAGCCATTACCGCTAAAAGGCATTCGAGTGCTGGAAGTGTGTACACTCGTACTTGGGCCTTCTGGACCAGGCTGCTTATCTAGAATGGGCGCAGAAGTTATCAAGTGTGAAATGCCGCCCTTGGGTGATACTTTGCGCGGCCTGGTCCCTTTCGGCTATTGGTTTAGAGAGCAATGTACTTCGTTCATAAGACCCAACCCTAATAAGTACTGGTTGGGTCTGGATTTGCACAAACCGGAGGGCCAGGAATTATTTCGAGAGTTAGCAGCCAAGGCTGACATAATTGAAGAAAATCAGAGACCGGGGGTAATGGAACGATGGAATGTTGGATACCGCCAGATCAAAGAAATAAACCCAGGCATTATCTATATCTCTAAAACGGGTTTTGGGCAATGGGGACAGTATGCCACTGAAAACAGGCCTAGCAATGATGGTGCAGCCCAGGCATTTTCTGGTTATGCATGGATGTCAAGTTTCCCAGGACAGCGCCCTCTGAAGAGCCGGCTGTATATCTGCGACAGCTATGGCGCATTGATGGGCGAAGTAGCCGTTCTAGCGGCTCTCCATTATCGCAATCGGACTGGAAAGGGACAGTTCATCGAGCTTTCACAGAGTGAAAGCATCATGCGCACCATGTCTTGGATCTGGCCTTACCAGTATATAACCGGTAAGAGAGCCATGCCATCGGGAAACAGAGACGTATCGATCTGCCCTGCGGACACATTTCGCTGTGTGGATGACACATTCTTGGCCCTGGCCGCACCCGCTCCAGAGGAGTTCAAGGGCTTGTGCATCGCCATGGGTAAACCCGAACTGGCTGATGACCCCAGATTCAAAGATCACCTGACGCGGTTGCAGGAGGAGAATGCCACGGAAATCCTCAGGATCATCGCTGAATGGGTTAGGATTAAAACCGCTGAGGAAGTCGAGGGATTGGCTGAAAAGCATGGTTTCACTGCCTCCCGCCTTTATACGATCAAGGATGTCGTGGAGGACAGGCATTTCAGGGAGCGCAGATTTGTGACGGAGGTCGATGACCCTCTCCTGGGTCAATTCCTGGATTATGAATTCCCCGTCATGATGTCAAAATCCTCACCTAGGGTTAGCTGGACGATCAGGCCTGTGGGCTTCGACAACGAATACATTATGGCCCATCATTTAGGCAAGAACGAAGATGAGATCAAAGCCCTGTATGAATGCGGTGCTTTGGGAAAGTGGGCAGATGTGCGAGGGCGACGGCCATCATCGGATTGGGATGGCAAGACCGGGTTGATCATGGCAAGAGATTGAACTGGACTCGAATTATCAGTATCGATGAAAGGCTATTCGGATGGAAGAGATTGAAGGACAGGTCTGGGCGGACTGGATAAGGGAGAGGAACGACCCAAAGACACCGCGCACCAAACCCGAGGCTCTGGATGATATCACCGTGCTGGACCTGAGCTACAACAGCTATGCGGGGTGCTACTGTTCTTCAATGCTGGCCGAGTTTGGGGCTGAGGTTTTGAGAGTGGAACCTCCCCAGGGAGATTTCATCAGGACGTGCACCCCTTATGGGATCCTCTATAAGGGTGAAGGCCTTAACTACCTCGGGGAAGGCAGGAATAAATTCCATATCACCCTGAACCTGGAAAAGCCGGACGGCCGTGAGATCCTCAAGGGTTTGGTCGCTCAAGCAGATGTGCTGATTGAGACCTACCGTCCGGGAGTAATGGATGGATGGAGAATTGGCTACGAGGATCTGAAGAAGATCAATCCGCAGCTCATCTTCGCCTCCATCACCGCCCATGGGCAGTTTGGACCCATGAGCGCGAGCCACATGGCCGACTATGACAACATTATCCAAGCCAGATCAGCCTCTCAGTATGATACGGGTGAGATTCTGCCGGAAGGTAAAACCTATGATGAATACCCCTGGGCTGTTCCTACCAAGGCTGGCCCCTGGATAGGCTGGGTTGAATCAGGAACGCACATGGCTGTCGGGATCTTGGCAGCCTTGCACTGGAGAGAGCTTACCGGAGACGGCCAGGCGTTGGATGTTGCTTCAGAGGAAGCTTATGCCTCGATTGAAGATTGGGCCGCGGTGTGGTACCAGGGGGCGGGAGTGGTAAATGAGCGCTTTGGCAGCTTGAATACGGCTGGATGGTTGTATTGTTTTGCACCCACCAAAGACGGGGCTGTCTTTCTGGGCGGATTGAGATTGGAAATGTGGCAGGCATTTGCTGATATGGTGGGTAAATGGGATGAGTGGGGTGCAGCTGGCTGGAAAGACCTGACACCGTTTATGGAAAAAGACGGGCAATTAAAATGGTCTGCGTTGGTTTTTACTGAAACACGAAAGTACACCAACAAGGAGTTGGTCGGTATGTCGGTGGAATACGCTAAGAAAGGCCGTCTCGCGCCTATCACACCTGTCGTGGCGCCCGTTTGTTCTCCTGAGGAGGCCATGCAGGATGCAAACTGGCTGGATCGAGGCATTTTCACTCCCATAGATGACCCTGTATATGGAAAGCTCGTGGTAGCTCAAACGCAATACAAATTGACAGAGACACCTATCCGGACAAAGTGGGTGTGTCGACCGGTGGGCTATGACAATGGATATATCTACCTTAAGTATATGGGGTTTGGACCTCAGCGGTTGAAGGCATTGAAAGAAGCCGAGATTATCTAGGCAGTATGGAGAACAGAGCCAGACCATTCATCTTTTACATAAATAGGCACCACATTGGAGGCTGAAAATGTATTCTGGTGGTTATGCCGGTAAGCTACTTCGAATCAATCTTAGCGATAAGACTGTAAAGGAAGAGCCATTATCTGAAGGAATGGCGCGCGATTTCATCGGTGGAGCAGGTTTCGGCATAAAGCACCTCTTCGATGAGGTGAAGCCGCATACCGATCCCTTGGGGCCAGAAAATAAGCTCATCTTCGCACCAGGACCTTTTACGGGGGCTGTCGTTCCTTGTGCCAGCCGAATGGCCGTGACAGGCAAGTCGCCTCTCACCGGGGCGGTCGGCATGGCCTTGTCGGGAGGCGAATTCCCCTCTGAAATGAAGTTCGCCGGGTGGGATGGCATCATCATCGAAGGGAAGGCAGAAAAACCGACATACATATCCATCATGGGCAAGGATATACGCTTCCATGATGCCGGATGTTGCTGGGGTACTCTCACCTTCGATTGCCAGCAAATTATTAAGAACGAAATGCACGACCAGAATGTGCGGGTTTGCTGCATCGGCCCTGCCGGAGAGCATCTGAGCAAGATAGCTTGTATGATCAATGAGCGCAGGGCAGTTGGGCGCAAAGGCCTTGGCGCCGTCATGGGATCGAAGAACTTAAAGGCCATTGCCATCCGTGGAACCGGTAAGGTGGGTATTGCTTCGCAAGCGAAATATAAGGTAGCCCATGCTGCGCTACTCAAGGCTTTTAAAAACAGCCCAGTGCTTTATCCGGAGTTCTCTCACCACGGTACGCCTATGGTCGTCGATCTCACCGGCGCTATGGGTGTCCTCCCGGCAAAGAATTGGACCGCCACAGGTGAGTTCGTTCCAGTCGAAGGGATCGGCAAGGACGCCCAAGCCAGCCGAAAGGTGGGTAGGGAACACTGTCACGATTGCCCGGTAGGCTGCAGCCAATTGAAGGTCGCAAAAACCGGTGTGTATGCCGGCATCCTAAGCGAGGGCCCCGATTTCGAAACGGTTTACTCCTTTGGGAGTGGTGTCGGCATCAGCGAAGTTGATCCGATCATCGCTGCTGACCGACTGGCTGATGAATTGGGCCTCGACAGCATCTCTTCAGGTGTCACCGTCTCATTCGCCATGGAGCTCTTCGAGAAGGGCATGCTTACACTCGAGGACACCGATGGCATCGATTTGCATTTCGGCAACGATGAGGCATTAATGAAGCTCCTGCGCAAGATGGCTTTCCGGGATGGTTTCGGTGACCTCCTGGCCGATGGCAGCCTTGCCGCCGCAAGGCGTATTGGCAAAGGAACGGAGAAGTACGCCATGCACATCAAGGGACTCGAGCTTCCCGGCTACGATGTGCGGGGTTTGAAGGCCCACGGCCTCGGTTTTGCTACGTCGTATACGGGTGCAGATCACTGCAGAAGCTATGCTTTCCAGGAAGTCTTCGGCGTCCCAGTTCCATGGGAAGTAGACCGGTTTTCGATCAAAGATAAGGGCAAGCTCACCATATGGAACCAGGATATCCGCACCTCTACCTTAGATTGTGCTCCGATGTGCGCCTTCCTCATCGACATGGCCGTTCCCGCCACTGCCTGCGAGAACACTGCCAACCTAATGGAAGCGGTTACTGGATTGAGCTTTACACCCGAAGAAGTGCGCAAGGTCGGTGAACGGATCAACAACCTGGCCAAGGTTTTCAACGTAAGGGAAGGTTTTACCCGGGCTGATGACAGATTCCCCGAGAGGTTGATGACTGAACCCCTGAAGGCCGGTGGATCCAAGGGACAGGTGATCAGCAGAGCAGATCTGGATACGATGCTTGATGAATACTATACATTGCGTGGCTGGGAAATAAAAACTGGAATTCCTACACGGGAAAAACTAACCGATCTTAGACTAGCCTACGTTGCAGATGCATTGTACTTATAGGTTTCTAATTAATGAAAATCATCCTGCACACGATCCTGGGAATTAAAGATGCCATCGGCCAAAGGTTGACCGAGGTTGACCTTCCGTATGGATCAAAAGTTGCGGATTTAATCATCTACATGAGGGAAAGGTGGGGATCTAGGCTCTCCTCGCGACTGTTTAGCCCCACCAGCGGCGATGTTCTCCCTCACGTGCGGATTATGGTCAATGGTCAGGCGATCAGTTTCCTTGAAGGCATGGAAACGCCGTTGAAAGAGGGGGATGAGGTCTTGGTCCTGCCTCCTGTTTCCGGTGGATAAAGCAGCGCATGGATAATACCTGAACTACCATTGACGGTATATTAAAAGGAGAATGAGATCATGGCAAACAATACTGGTGAAGTAGACAAGAACCTGGTCCGGCTAGAATATGACAACGGAGTGGCATGGGTTACTTGGAACCGACCGGAAAAGCGAAATGCTCTTAGCCCGGCGCTGGGTCTTCGTATGTTGGAAATACTCGACGAGGTCGAGGCCGATGATCGTTGTGGTGTGATGGTTCTGACAGGAGAAGGGACAGCGTTCTCGGCAGGCATGGATATTAAAGAGTATTTCCGAGACATGAAGGACAAGTCGCGCATTGTGACTCAGAAAGTGCGGCGACTCAACTATGAATGGCAGTGGCGTCGGTTGCGATATTTTGAGAAGCCAACCATTGCCATGGTGAATGGCTGGTGCTTTGGTGGAGCGTTCCTGCCAGTGGTGTCTTGTGATCTTGCCATTGCAGCCGAGGAGGCGCAATTCGGCTTATCTGAAGTCAATTGGGGTATTCTCCCGGCTGGTAATGTAAGCCGGGCGCTTGCTGAAACCATACGCTCTCGAGACGCACTCTATTACATTATGACCGGCGAGTTATTTGACGGTCGCAAGGCCGCAGAGATGGGCTTAGTCAACGAAGCAGTTCCCAGGGAGAAGCTGCGAGCGCGCGTGCGTGAGCTGGCTGATGTCCTCCTGGAAAAGAGCCCTGCTGTCTTGAAAGGAGCTAAAGACGCATTCAAAAGGGTACAGCAGCTCGATTGGGATATGTCAGAGGACTATCTCATATCCAAGCAGGAGCAACTATGGTACGTTGCCGGAGAGGAGCGCGAAGAAGGCTTTAAACAATTCCTTGATGATAAGTCTTTTAAGCCGGGCCTTGGGATGTATAAAAGACCAGCCAAAAAATAGATAGGTTACTTGACAACAGCTTTGGAAAAATATACACTATGTTGGCAATTTCTCGAAGCATAATAGTTTACGAGTTTTCCCGGACAGAAAGTTTCGTTCATTAAGCCATTTATGCCAGAAATGACTTGTGATCCGACGAAAACTATAAAGGCTGCTTGTACAACAGCGACCGAAGAAGTTATCTATTTGTCACCTCAGGATATGACGCATGAGGTTCTTCTCCATGATATTAATCAAGATCTAGAGACCCAAGCGACAAACTCGCCCACCCATTCTGAATAGGAGGTTTGCAATGTCAAGACAACTTGTTGAAGCCATCGTTGGCATGAGGGAAGAAGAAGCACTCAAGTTGGTCAGAGAGATGGTAAACAGCGGTTCGGACCCCCTGGCAATCCTGGATTCAACCAGGGAGGCTATGGACCTGGTTGGCCAGCGCTTTGAGGAGGGCACCTACTTCCTGCCTGAGCTGATGTTGGCTGGTGAGATGATGAGCCAGATTACGGAGATCATCAAGCCCAAGCTGGCCGAAATGCCGGATATAAAGCGCCATGGCAAAGTGCTGATCGGCACTGTCGAGGGAGATATCCACGATATCGGCAAAAATATAGTGAGCTTCATGTTGGATATCAACGGCTTTGAAGTCCTCGACCTGGGCGTGGACGTTTCCCCACAAAAGTTTGTGGAGGCTATTCGAGAGTTTCAGCCACAGGTCGTCGCTCTCAGCGGATTCCTTACCCTGTCCTTCGATTCCATGAAAAACACCGTGGCGGTAATCAAATCCACCGGCCTTCGAGATACGGTTAAGATCATGATCGGTGGTGGTCAGATCAATGAGGTAGTAAAAGAATACGCTGGTGCTGATGGCTATGGAAAAGATGCTGTGGCAGGAATATCCATGGCTAAAAAATGGGCTGGCGTTAAGTGATCAGCCTCACCAGAGAATTCGGAGGAAAAAATGGCAGAAAAATCGATAGACGTTGATAAGCTTGAAGCTCTGTGGCAAGGGAAGCTCTCGCCCAAGGGTCCTGATGGGAACCCTCTTCCATTCCAATCCCCGGAAGCAGAAAAGGCTTACAAGGACCGAATACTTTTGATCAAAGACACAATCGAAATGAATAAGCTTCCGGATAGAGTCCCGGTCACGGTTTTCCCCGGTATGTTCCCCTGGCTCAACGCCGGGATGACCATGGAAGAGGCCATGTACGACTATGGCAAATGTGCCGATGTTTTTGTTAAATTCGTGCTTGAGTTAGAGCCGGATTTGCGTTGGGGTGCGTACGCACCTGGTTCAGGGAAGATGTATGAAATCCTGGGATATAAGCTTTACTCCTGGCCAGGTCACGGGGTTGCCCCTGAATACTCATATCAGGCCAATGAAGGTGAATACATGCTGGCAAATGAGTATGATCCCTTGATTCAGGATCCATCGGGTTACTTCACCCATGTGTATCTCCCACGTGTATTCGGAGCATTAGGCGGATTTCCGATGCTGCCATTTCTCCCTGGCATCCTCGAAATTTACGGCCTACCCCTTTTCTTCATCCCATTCGGATTGCCCCCAGTACAGGCAACCTATCAGGCTCTTTTTGAAGCGGGTGCTGAGGCGTTAAAATGGGTAGGACCCATCGGTGGTGCTGACGGTGCGTTAGCCACGTCCGGCTTCCCGACCCTATTGGGCGGGTTCACCAAGGCACCGTTCGACGTCATCGGTGATACGCTGCGGGGTACGAAGGGAATCATGCTGGATATGTACCGGCGACCTGATAAGCTCCTCAAGGCTATGGAAGCTTTGGTGCCGCTCATGATCGGTATGGGTATTGCCAACGCACGACAAACCGGCAATCCCATAATATTCATCCCTCTACATAAGGGCGCAGATGGCTTCATCTCTGATGAGCAGTTTAAGAAATTCTACTGGCCGACCCTAAAAGAAGTCATCTTGGGATTAATTGAAGGAGGGTGTGTACCATTCCCTGCGGCTGAGGGGTACTGGAACACGCGGATGGAAGCTATGCAAGACATCCCCAAAGGCAAAACCTTGTGGATGATCGACCAGTCAGATATGACTATGGTCAAGAAGACCGTGGGCAAGAATGCCTGTCTCTTCGGCAACGTATCCTCCACCATGTTGAATTTGGCTACCTCCCAAGAAGTGAAAGCCTATGTCAAGAAACTCATCGACACTGCTGGCAAAGATGGCGGGCTCATCATAGGCAACGGGGCTTTCTTTGACCAGGCCAAGCCGGAAAATGTAAAGGCGATGGTTGATGCTGCCAAGGAGTATGGTGCATACTGACATTAACGAGTAGATCTCTACCAAGGCAAATAGGTGCTAATTTGGTGATTACAGCTAATGCGGATAATAACCAGGGTATCAGGCAGGATTGTAAACGAGGCTGAATCTGCACCTATTTTGATTGATCATCGTCGGAGGACGACATGAAAATTAATGCAGCGGTTGTTTTCGAGACATCCAAAGATTTTCACATCGATCAACTCGAACTTTCCGATCCGAAAGACGATGAAGTATTAGTCAGGATTGTCGGTGTTGGCATCTGCCACACGGACCTGGCAGGACGAGACGGGCACTTGCCAATTCCACCACCACCGAGTGTCTTCGGGCATGAAGGTGCTGGGATTGTTGAAAAAGTAGGTGCGCGGGTAACGAAAGTAAAGCCAGGGGATCACGTTGTATTAGGATGGGATTATTGCGGAGAATGCAGCGCATGTAAGCAGGGCAAGGTTCTCTATTGCTTGAATTTCTTCCAACACAATTTCCACGGTGCCCGCCCAGACGGTACGATAACCATGCACAAGGATGGTCAAGCCATCCATGGCTCTTTCTTCTGCCAGTCTTCATTTGCTGATTTTGCCTTGGCTAATGAGCGGAATGTGATTAAAGTGCCAGACGACATTCCTCTCGAAATCCTGGCTCCGATGGGATGCGGAGTAATGACAGGTGCAGGCGCGGTGATGAATTCACTTCAACCAAGACCTGGGGCTTCTATCGCGGTATTCGGTGTTGGCAATGTAGGTATGAGCGCAGTTCTTGCTGCAATGGTATGCGGTTGTACCACAATTATCGCTGTAGATATCCATGCGGATCGCTTGGAGGTAGCCAGGGAATTAGGCGCCACACACACAGTCAATGCCAGTGACGTGAACCCCGTAGAAGCTATCCTCGGTATCACTGGTGGAGGCCCAGAATTCAGCCTGGAGTGTGTCGGCAACCCCAAGGTGCTGCGCCAGGCCGTGGATGTCCTCCCCCGCCTTGGGATCTGCGGTCTCACCGGTGTCGTACCTCCGTTCACGGAGGTCAGCCTGAATATGGACCTGATTATGAATGGGCGAACAGTCAAGGGCATCCTGGGAGGTGATGCCATTCCAGATCTATTTATCCCCAAGCTGATCGAGCTTTATCGGCAAGGGCGCTTCCCATTTGACCGTCTTGTAACATTCTATCCGTTTGAAGAGATTAACAGTGCAGTTAAAGATATGGAAATGGGCCGAGTGATTAAACCGGTCCTGCGATTATAGGAACAAGCAACGGGCTTATCATTCAGCCTCTATAAGTTATAGATTGATTGAAAGGAGAGAGAAATATGGAATGAGGATCGACAGAATATGAGTCAAGGCTTCAGTATATTTAATTATCCCAAAAGGAGGCGAATGTGAAAGCTAAAAAAGAATTATCGCGCCGAGAATTTCTAAGAGGCGCAACAGTGGTCGGTATGGGAGCGGTAGTAGCAGCTTGTGGACCTGCAACCCAAGCCGTTGTGCCGACCCTTGTGCCCACCACCAAACCAACCAAAGATAAAATCGTCGTAGGCATGGCAAGACCTCTTTCAGGTTGGAATGCCAAAATCGGCGATTCCGCCTTTCGACCAGTCTACGAGACTTTTATTGCAGAGGTCAATGCCGATGGGGGTGTTTATGTCGAGGAATATGGCAAAAAATTACCCATTGAACAAATCATCTACGATGATAAGAGCGATGTGGCTACAATGACCATGTTAACTGAGAAGCTGATTGTAGAAGACAAGGTTGACTTCCTATGGCCAGCTTCCGGTACATCCTTCCTCTTTGCCCAGGCCCCGATTGCCAATAAATATGGCTATCTACTGATTACTGCCGAGGGCGGCGCAACCAGCCTCAAGGACATGCTACCCAGCATGCCCTACGTATTAGTAACCCTGAGCTTCTCTGATTGGTATCAAGTACCGGTCTTTGCAGACCTGCTGGCAGAGAAGGGAGCCAAGACAGCCTTCATCACCTACATTGCAGACTTGCACGGTATTGAGTACTCGGGAGTGGCTGGTATCGAATTCCCAAAGAAAGGTATCGAGGTCGTTGGTGTTAAAAGCTTACCACCAGACATTAAGGACCTAAGTCCGGTAATCAAAGAAGCCAAGGCTTCTGAGGCGGACGTCTTCTGTTGCTTTGCCTATCCCGATCAAATCATGCCGGCCATTGGAACATCCATGGCGCTCGGCTATAACCCCAAAGTATGGATTGGTGGGCCTGGTGTAAATTTCGGATTCTTCCATACTGCATTTGGCCCGGCGGTTGAAGGCGTAACAGGTTGGACTTCCTTTAGCCCAAAGCAATCTGCAGCGGCAAAAGCACTGGCTGATAAGCTCTGGGGTGGCAAACCGGAAGATGTACAGGATCCTTGGGGTCACCCGCTTTACTGGGCAGGCCTGGAAATCTGGAAGCAAGCCATCGAGAAAGTCGGGTCTCTTGATCAAACCAAGATAAAAGACTATATTACAGCCAACAAATTCACTACAGTTCTGGGTGAAACTTGGTTTGATAAGGGACTTCTATCGAAGGACTGCCATACGGGAGAGGTAGGTCAATGGGTCAACGGTGTTTATGAAGTTGTTGGACCGAAGAAGAATGCCACTGCTGAGTTTGTGTATCCCAAGCCCGAGTGGCCAGCCGCGTAAAGAAAGCGCTGACATTTTTGATAGCATGCTATTGGACAGGCTGCCTAGATGGGATAGTTCTGAATACATTTAGGCAGCCTTTACCAATGGTAAGTGGTACGAGGAAATAATCTATGTTTGTAACCATCCTCGATGTCGGAATCGCCGGTCTACTCATGGGTGGGCTCTACGCATTGATTGCGATGGGTCTCAGCCTGCAATATGGCGTTGCCCGGGTGTTAAATATCGGGCATGGTGAGTTTATCATGCTTGGGGCTCTAGCTACCTGGTCATTACACACTGTCTTAGGGATTAACCCGCTACTCAGCCTCGTTATATGTGCCCCGGCAGGTTTTGTCTTGGGATATATCCTTCACAGAACGATGTATAAACGCCTGATGGTGACCTCAGCCTCGCCAGGTATCTTCGAAGGCAATTCTATGCTGGCCTCATTTGGTTTACTATTTATTATCCAGAATCTGGCGTACTTAATCTGGGGAACCAGATACAAAGCGTACTCCTATTTAGCTGTCCCTGTCAATCTTGGAGGCGCGTTATTTCCAGCCAACAGCCTTGTTACCCTCGGATTTTCCCTACTGATCGGGATTGTATTTTACATCTTCCTGGTTCGAACTCGCATGGGAAAAGCCATCCGCGCGGCTGCCCAAGATGCCTCAACTGCTGGTCTGATGGGCGTAAATATTAACGTTGTACTGGCATTATGTTTTGGCCTTGGTGTCGCCATGGCAGCCTGTGCCGGTATGCTGATCAGCATGAATTATTCCGTCTTCCCTTCCATGGGCATGGAATATACGGTTATTGCGATCATTGTGGTCGTGTTGGGCGGCCTGGGCAGCATCCCCGGCAGCTTTATCGGCGGGATTCTCCTGGGTGTGTTAGGCAGCATCGTAACCTATTTCGACGCAGGGCTGGCATTAGTTGCTTATTATGTTATTTTCATCCTATTGCTCTTGTTGAAACCGACTGGCCTCATGGGGAAGTAGACATATGATTCAGCTTTCGTGGGCATCAATAAGAGCATCAAAAAGCTATCTAATACCGGGGATCATCCTACTGCTTGGATTGATCGTCCTGGCTGGCTTACCCTCCTTTGGACCGAAATATTCCGTTATATTCCTGTCGACTATATTCATGTATATCGTTTTGACCACGGGTTGGGTCATGTTCTCCGGGCCAACCAGGCAGATTTCTCTGGCGACCGCGGTATTCTTTGGGATTGGCATATATATTGCCGCCATTCTGGGCAAGCACATGCCACTCCTGGTTATGGTCCTCATAGGTGGTCTGGCTAGTTCAGTAATGGCACTGCTGGTAGGGAGCTTGACCCTGCGTCTTAAAGGTGTATATTTCACCATTTTTACCTTTGGGTTGTTGGAGTTGATCAAGAATGCGATTAACTGGTATGAGGTCACATTTACCGGCACCCGCGGTAGATTTGTGGTGGTGGTGGACAATAACACGATTTATTTATACATGCTGGCTATCACAGTGTTGACAGTGTTGACAGCTTTTTTGATCCGCCGATCAAAGTATGGTTTAGCCTTGCAGAGTATCGGTGAACAAGAAGAAGCCGCAGCACACATAGGTATCAACGTAACCTTGATGAAGGTTTCCATCTTCGCCATCAGTGCGTTTTTCATGGGGGCAGCTGGGGCTGTCATGGCGACCAGGTGGACATATATTGACCCGTTCATGGCTTTCAACATGAACTATTCTTTCACACCGGTTCTGATGGCCATTTTCGGAGGTGTAGGTCAGCTGGGTGGTGTTGTTTCGGGCGCTATCATTTTTGCCTATCTGGAACAAATCTTAATCACCAAATACCCTTTTTATTACATGCTGGTTTTCGGGATTGTCATGGTCGTATCTGTGTTATTCCTTCCTAATGGTCTGGCGGGAGTGGTCAAAAACTGGCGGGCACGAACGACGGGAGGCCGCTATGTTCGTACTTGAAGGCCAAGGGGTCACTAAGTATTTTGGAGGTTTGGCTGCAGTTTCGGATGTTGATTTCCATGTTGACCAGGGAGAGATCGTCGGCTTGATTGGCCCTAACGGAGCCGGAAAAACCACCCTGTTTGGTTTGATCTCTGCAGCGCTTGTTCCTAATTCTGGGACCATTAGATTCAAGGGTGAAAATATCACTGGCTTGAGACCACACCAAATATGCAAGAAGGGTTTGGCGAGGACGTTCCAGTCGGTGAAAGTCTTCTCCGACATGCCTGTGATCAACAACGTCGTCTTGGGTGTCCATTTTGGTACTTCTGAGAGGGTTAAAGCAGCTCAGGCTGCCAATGAGGCCGATAGGTTATTGGAGTTTGTGGGTTTGTCGGGAAGGGCTATGGTCCCAGCCAAAGACCTCACTCTGGTTAATCAAAAATTGCTAGAAGTTGCCAGGGCTTTAGCCACCAAACCAGAAGTCTTATTGCTTGATGAAATCATGGCTGGATTAAATTCCACAGAAATAACTCAAGCCATGGAGTTGGTTTCTAAAATACGTGCCCAGGGAATTACCATTTTCATGATTGAGCATGTGATGAAGGCAATTATGAGCGTCTGCGACCGGATCATGGTGCTAGATCATGGCAAGAAGATCGCCGAAGGAACGCCGCAGGAAATTGCTACGAGTAAGATGGTTGTTGAGGTGTACTTGGGAGAATAAATGTATGCTTGAAGTATGTGATTTAAATACCCACTATGGTAAAGTTCAAGCATTATGGGATATATCCCTGGAGGTTAATGAAGGTGAAATTGTAGCCCTGGTTGGCTCAAATGGGGCTGGCAAGACGACTCTGGTGAATACCATATCCGGTTTGGTAAAACCAAGCTCGGGAAGTGTATCTTTTCTGGATAAGCGGATAAATGGTCTTCCAGCGCATGTCATCGTTGAATTGGGTATTTCATATGTTCCGCAAGGTGGGAAGGTATTTCCAGAGATGACGGTGCGCGAAAACATGGAGATGGGGGCTTATCCTATCCGTGCATGGAAACAAAAAGATGCAACCTTCGAACAGGTATATCGGATATTTCCCCGACTAAAGGAGAGGGAGAAACAATTAGCTAGAACATTGAGCGGTGGGGAACATCAAATGCTGGCGATTGGGAGGGCACTTATGTCCAAACCAATGTTATGCATATTTGATGAACCGTCGTATGGCCTGGCACCATTACTGGTGAAAGAAATGTTCCAAACCATTCAAAACCTGAAGGAGCAGGGAATTACTATTTTTTTGATCGAGCAAAATGTCCGGCGCTCCTTAGAGATAGCCGATCGGGCTTACGTGCTTGAAAATGGCCGCGTATGCCTGCAGGGGGATTGCGTAGAATTACTCCAAAGTGATCACGTTCGGAAGGCGTATATGGGTTTGTAATCCACTGTCCTTTGTATTGACTAATTATTAACACCTTTAGCATATTCAATCGGATAATCAAATGAAACTTGAAGGGAAAATTGCACTTATTACTGGAGCTGGCACCGGCATTGGAGCTGCAATTGCCAGGCGGTTTGTCGCTGATGGAGCTAAGATATGCATCACTGGTCGTCGTCAGGAGAAGCTCGACGAAGTGATCCAGGCCCTACCGGCTGGAACAGCCGTTCCCTGCGCCGGGGACGTGAGCCTATTCGAGGATGTCAGGCGTATGGTCGAGACGACGCTGGGGTTCACTGGCAGACTGGACGTTTTGGTGAACAATGCGGCTATAGATTCAGGCGGAACGACCGTTGTCGATCTCGACCCAGAATTGTGGCACAGGGTGCTCGAAACAAACCTTACCGGTCCGATGTATCTAATGAAGGCTACCATTCCACATATGATTCGTGCCGGTGGGGGTTCGATTATAAACATTGCTTCCCTAGGTGGCTTGCGCTGCTTGCCGGGCATGCCAGCCTACTGCGCATCAAAGGCCGGTCTCATCATGCTCACCCAGCAAGTGGCGCTGGATTTTGGCCCCTCCAAAATCCGTTGTAATGCTGTCTGCCCGGGAGGCATCCGGACTGAGATGCTGGAGAATTCACTCAGTCCCCTGGCAGAAACACTCCAGACAGACCTGGATGGTGTTTTTCGGCACATATCCTCGATGGTTCCATTGAGGCGGACGGCAACCCCAGAGGAGATCAGTGGCATTTGCAGCTACCTAGCCAGTGATGACTCTACATTTATGACCGGATCGGTGCTTTTATTAGATGGTGGAGCAGCGATTGTAGATGTGGCAGGGGCTACATTGACCAATGTCGGCGTGAAGTGGGGCGTATGAGAAGGGATTTCTAAATGGAGGTGTGCAGTGCCGCAACAAGAAGGCCAGACGAATTACAAATATGAGGATTATGCATCGGAATTGGCGGTCAATCGCCTTCCCCAAACAGTTGCTCTGGTGTACCAGACAATAATAATCACGTTAGACTTGGGAAAATCGTTCAGCCTTCAGTTCGCTGACCGAAACAAGGTTATCTGGCATAGTGATGAAAAGGGCGGAGCGGATTGGTGCGAGGTGGTTGAAGTAGCACCGCAAACCTATTTTATTGACCTGACTTTTATCCATCTACCTCGTGAGTCGCAAACCTTTATCGTTAACATTCACAAACGGCAGGTTCTGGCGATACGCTCGATTATGCGCGAAGGTGATGTGGGCAATGAGCCCCGCGCGATCCATGAATTCTCTACAGGTGTACTGGGCAATCCATCTCGTCCACCTGAGGGACGTAAGCCCGCTCCAACGCGTGATCTTATTGGTTTACGCGGGCTGTATGGTTATGGTCCCAATCAATGCATCGAGCATATTTACCTTAATTCTGAGCGTTACGTCTGGCACGGCATCATCGGGCCTCTACGAGGGCAGGGTGATGTGGATATGTCTACAGTATATAAGTTCGATGACAATCAATATATATTTGGCTTTCGTGAATTTGGTCTGCCCGTATCCACCGTGTTTTTCTATAACTGGGATCAGATGAGAAGCACTGGTAAGTTCTTTGCGATCGGTGAAGACGGGGCTATCGCTAATACGCCTGCTGGTGCCTTCATCACAAAGTTGTCGATGGCCTTTTATCCAC
>Ga0153916_10001600_pt1 | contig 16365 bp, 19 predicted proteins | sample Opewatmetagenome_FD_109642 | JGI IMG/M metagenome (GOLD analysis project Ga0153916, IMG submission 109642) | Freshwater wetland microbial communities from Ohio, USA - Open water 3 Core 3 Depth 4 metaG | ecosystem: Environmental > Aquatic > Freshwater > Wetlands | place: USA: Ohio, Lake Erie...
CCAGATGCGCACGACGATGGAGGCGGGCGCGGCGTCGCGCGGCTTGTCCAGCAGGCGACGGATGAGCTGGGTCTCGCGGCCGGGGCGCAGGCCGAACTTGCCGCCGTCGCCGGCGGCGGCCTTGGCGGCGGCTACGTCGCGCGCGAGGCCGGCCCGCTCGTCGATCAGGGCCAGGAGGTTGGCGTCGATGACATCCAGGCGCGCGCGGATCTCGTCCAGCGACGGCACGGGCGGCTTGGGATCGGCGTCGGCCATATTGTCCCTCGAAATCGGAGGTTCGGCGCTTAGGTCATTGCAGGCGGACGCGCAATAGGACGTCTGACCGCAACAAAGTTGCGCGGGAACCGGACTCGCCGTGCAGCGTTCGCGCGGGCTCAGAACAGCTGCGGCGCCGGGCCGAGCGCCACGGGCCCGAGCGTGGTGCGCCCGGCCTCGAAGACGAGCCCCACGCGCGCCTGGCCCGGCGTGGTCTGGCGGGCGGCGACCACGACTTCGGCGGCATGGGCGGCGTCGGCCGGGACAAGGCCCGTCTGAGCCAGGGCCGACAGGCCGGCAGGGGCGTTGCGCAGGTCCACGTCGAGGGCGCCCCTGAGGCGGCCGTCGGCGCCGGCGCTCAGGGTTCCGGCCGAGGCGCCCAGCGAAGTCTCGCCGGCGGTCACGCCGAGCTGGCGCAGGGCGATGGTCCCGCCCGCGGCGCTCCAGGCGCGGCCGGCGCGGGTCCAGCCCTCGCCCTTGAAGCCGCTGACCTTCGAGAGGATGGCGTCGCCGATGATCGCCACCGGCTTGCCCGGGGCGGTGCGGGAAAAGACGCCGCCGGCCGAACCCTGGCCGCCGTCGACGCGGAGCATGACGGCGCCCTGGTCGTCGGGGCCGGGGCGCAGGTGGATCTCGACCTTGTCGGCGCGCGACAGGGCGAAGGGCGCTGCGCCCGGCGCCGGTGCGAAGGCCAGCTTGACGCCTTCGAGGGAAAAACGCGGCGGGCGTTTGTCGAGTCCGCTGAGGCTGGCGCGGATCACCTGGCCGGTGACGTTCACCTGGCCGCCCTCGGGACGGGTGAAGGACAGGCCCTGCGGCGTGGCTATCATCCAGTGTCCCAGGCCATGCAGGAATGCCTCGGCTTCCAGCCTTGGCGTGGAGAGGGCCCAGCCGGAGGGATCGCGCACCCGCGCGTCGGTGAGGACCAGGTTGATGCGGAACGGGTAGCCGTCGAGCGTCTGGGCCGACCACGAGACCTCATAGCCCTGGGCGCGCAGCCGGTCCGCGGCCGCCTGCAGCCCGGACTCGGTCCGCGCCCGTACGGCGAACCAGAAGACGCTCAGGGCGACGAGGCCGATCAGGGCCAGGACGAAGGGGAGGTAGAGCCAGAAACGGCGAGGTTTGCGGGCGGGCGCGGGATCGGGCAGAGACATGGATGATGATGCGGCGTGAGGCGTGATGACGGACGGGGGTCGTTGGGTGTTCGGCTACGGCTCGCTGATGTGGCGACCGGGCTTCGCCTTCGTGGAACGGCGGGCGGCCACCTTACACGGTCGCAGGCGCGCCTTCTGCATCTATTCGGTCCATCACCGCGGAACCTTCCAGCGGCCGGGCCTGGTGCTGGGGCTGGCGCCGGGCGGGGCGACCCGGGGCATGGCCTACCGCGTGGCCGAGTCGGAGTGGGAAGAGACCTACGCCTACCTGCGCGAGCGCGAGCAGCCCACCGAGACCTATGTCGAGAGCGCCCGGTTCGTGCGCCTGGCCGACGGACGCCGGCCCGAGGCGCTGGTCTTCCTGTCGGACGCGACCCATCCGCAGTGGGCGGGCGATCTCTCGCTGGAGCGGCAGGCCGAGCTGATCGCCGGCGCGGCGGGGCTGTCGGGGCCGAACGTCGACTACCTGCGCGACCTGGTGCAGCACCTGCGCCACGACGGCGTCCACGACCGGGCCATGGAGCGGCTGCTGACGATGGTCGAGGCGCGCGAGCTGGCCCGCGGCGGGTAGCTGTCCCTCAGCCTAGAGGTGCAGCAGCCTGATCGAGGCGGTCTCGACGCGCTCTTGCAGGGTGCGCATGAATTCGGCGCGCTTGAGGCCCGCGGGGATCGGCTCGAGATACTCGAAGACGATGGTCCCGGGATGGCGCAGGAACCCGTGCTTGGGCCAGTGGACGCCGGCGTTGGTGGCCATGGGATGCACCGGCAGGTCGAGCTCGCGATAGAGGGCGGCGATGCCGGGCTTGTAGTCGCCCTTCGCCCCCGGCGCGGTGCGGGTGCCCTCAGGAAAGATCACCAGCTGACGGTCGTCGGCGAACCGGTCCTTGGCGTCGCGGACCAGTTTGCGCAGGGCGGTGGAATGGCCGCCGCGGTCCACGATGATCATCTTGGCCTTCCGGGCGTACCAGCCGAGGAACGGGATCCACATCAGCTCCTTCCTCGTCACAAAGCAGGCGTTGGACAGGAAGTGGAACTGGGCGAAGACGTCGAACATGCACTGGTGCTTAGGCGCCACCAGGGCCGGGCCGGTGGGGAGGTATTGCCGCCCGCGGACCTCCACCTTGATGCCGCAGATCAGGCGCAGCAGCAGGATGATGCCTGCGCCCCACAGATTCAGCCCCTTCATCACCCAGCGATAGGGCAGGACGAACAGCGGGATCATCCCGATCGAGATGATCGCCGACCAGAGATAGAACAGGGCCACGAAGAGCAGGGAACGCAGAACCAGCACGGTCATCCTTTCCGGGGAGCGTCGGCGTTGTCCTTGGGTCCGAGCCCCAGCACCGCCTCCCGTCCGAGGATCGCCAGATACTTGGAATACTCCGTGATCATCAACCGCGCGCCCCGCGCGGTGCGCCACCAGCGATGGGCGTCGATCACCGAGGTTGCCACCGGATAGGGCGTCAGTTCGGCGTCGGGCATGGTGGCGCGCAGCTCCAGCATGGCGCGGGGCATGTGGTAGTCGGCGGTGACCACGATCAGGCTGTGGAAGCGCATGGCTCGGGACCACTCGGCGGTCTCCTGGGCGTTGCCGAGCGTGGTGGCGGCGGTGAAGCCCAGGTCGACGCAGCAGTCGTAGAGGCGTCGGGCGGCCTTGCCCACGGCGCGGATGTCCTCGCGGGAAGCCTCGCGGTTGACGCCGGAGACCAGCATGCGCTTGGCCTTGCCGTCCTCCAGCAGGCGCATGGCCGCGGCGATCCGCTCGTTGGAACCGGCGCCCGTCAGCGCCACCACGCCGTCGGCGGCCGGCGGCACGGGCGGGGGAGTCGAGCCTTCGATGCGCCCGGCGAAGGCCAGAAGACCGGACGCCCAGATCATCGCCAGCACGAGCAGGCCTGCGACGCCCCTCATGTCATCTCCCGTATCAGCGACGCCGCGGTCAGGCGCGCGGCGACGGCGGCGACCAGCGCCGCGGCGAGCGGGCAGGGAAGGACGGCCAGGAGGTCGACCCAGGCGACCGGCAGCACCGGCGTCAGTCCCGCGCCCCCGCCGATCAGGCGCAGGATCGCGCCCATGATCGCCGCGGCGCCGGCGCCGAACAAGCCTGCGATGGCGGCCGTGCGGGCGAAGCGCAACTGAAACAGGCGGGCGATGAAGGCGTCCTCGGCCCCGGTGAGGTGCAGGACCTCGACCACGTCGCGGCGGGCGGCGAGGCCCGCGCGGGTGGCGAAGGCGATTACCGCCGCCGAAGCCGCCGCGATCACGGCGAAGACCGAGGCGCCGAACCAGCGCGAGGTTTCAGCGCCCCGGCGGATGTCTTTGATCCACATGCTGTGGTCGTCGACGATGCCGTCGACGCCCGCCGCCTTCAGGGTCTGGTCGAGGGTCGCGGCCGTGGCCGGGTGGTCCGGATCGAGCGAAACCGCCACCAGCCGGGGGATCGGCAGGTCGGCCAGATCGGCGGTGGGGCCGAGCCACGGCGCGATCAGCGCCTCGGCCTTGGCCCGCTCGATGGCGCGTGCCTCGGATACGCCCGGCGCGCCAGCCAGGGCCTCGGCCGCGCGGGCGGCGGCGGTGTCGGGGCTCTCGTTGGCCTTGGTGCGGATGATCACCGTGGCCTCGCCGGTGAGCTGGCTGGCCCAGCCGCGGGCGGCGCGGTCGGAGGCGATGACGCCGAGCGCGGTCAGGCAGGCCAGGAAGCACAGGACCGCGACCACGAAGATCAGCGAGCCGTCGTGCCGGTCGGTGTCCGGCAGGAAAGGGGCGGGCCGCCAGGTCTCGGGGTCGAACAACTCGCTCATGGGCGCCGCCCCACAGAGCCCGGCTCCACCAGCCGCCCGCCGCTGATGTGCAGCACCGGCATCCCCGAGCGGGCGACCAGGTCCTGGTCGTGGGTGGCGATCAGCACGGTCGTGCCCATCCGGTTCAACTCGACGAAAAGGCGCAGGATGCGCAGGCCCATCTCGTGGTCGACGTTGCCGGTGGGTTCGTCGGCCAGCAGGATGTCGGGACGGTTCACCACGGCCCGGGCGATAGCCAGGCGCTGCTTCTCGCCGCCGGCCAGAGTGGGCGGCATGGCGTGCATGCGATCGCCCAGGCCGACCCAGGTCAGGAGTTCGGCCACGTCGGCGCGATAGGTCTCGGGCTTGCGGCCCGCGATCCTCAAGGGCAGGGCGGCATTGTCGAAGGCCGGGAGATGGTCGAGCAGGCGGAATTCCTGGAACACCACCCCGATCCGGCGGCGCATGAAGGGGCGGTCGCGGGCCGCCACGGCCGCCACGTCCTGCCCGAACAGGTGCAGCAGTCCGCGTGAAGGGCGCGCGGCCAGATAGATCAGCTTCAGGAGCGAGCTCTTGCCCGCGCCGGACGGCCCGGTGATGAAGTGGAACGACCCCTGCGGCAGGGAGAAGGTCAGGTTCTTCAGCGTCTCGGGCGCGCGACCGTAGCGCATTGAGACATCGTCGAACCGGACGACGGCCGAATCGGCGTCGTTCGCGCCGGAAGCGAGTGGTTTTCTGGACATGGAGACCGAAATCGGCGACCTCGATGGAGGGGTTCTGGAGCGTCCGATTCGGCTTTCATGATACTGACCTGTCCAGAGTGCGCCACCGCCTATTTCGTGGACGAATCCAAGATTCCTCCCGAAGGCCGGATGGTGAAGTGCGCGGCCTGCGCGGCGCGTTGGATGGCCTATCCTGCGCCTGCGGACATGACCGACGAGCCTGAAGCGCCGGTCGAGGCCGACGGCCCGGCCGAGTCGGATCTGGCCCTGGTCGGATCGCCCGAGGGCGAACTGACCGGCGACGATCTGCCCAAGGTCTTCCGCGCCAAGGCCGACACCAGCCGTAAGATCCGCGAGGCCGCGGCCACGGGAATCGTCTGGGCCGGGATGGCGGCCATGGTGGCGGTGATCATCGCCCTGGCCATCGTCTTCCGGGTCGACGTGGTGCGCCTGTGGCCGAAGTCTGCGGGCGCATACGCCAGCGTCGGCCTGCCGGTGAACAGCCTGGGCCTGGCGATCGAGGGCGCAAACGCCCAGCCCTCGTTGCAGGCCGGGCACGCGGCCCTGTCGATCTCCGGGACGATCCGCAACATCGAGGGCCGGACGATCGTGACGCCGCCCTTGAGGATCAGCCTGCTGGACAAGGACGGCAAGGCGCTGTCGACCAAGATCGCGCGCGCCGCCGACCCGCGCATCCCGCCCGGCAAGACACGGCACTTCGCCCTGGTGATGCTGGATCCGCCGGCTGCCGCGCGCGAACTGGAGATCGCGTTCGCGCCTGACGCCAAGGGCGGCGCCCCGGCGCCGGCGCCGGAGAAGGTCGCCCGCGAGCCGCTCGACCTGCGCGGCGACGCCGAGCCGGCGGCCCATGCGCCGGTGTCAATGGGCCCGCAGCCGGTGGAGGCCCAGCCCCTGCCGCCCGGTTCGCCCGACGCGCTTGATCCCCACGCCGCCGGCGAGGCTCCCGCGACGGGCGCCGCCCATGATTGACGCGACTCCGGCCGTCCTGATCGGCGAGGCCGAGGTGGCCCGCAGGGTCGAGGCGCTGGCCGCGGAGATCGCGCCCCGGATCGACGACGATACGGTTGCGGTCTGCCTGCTCACCGGCGGGCTGTGGTTCGCCGCGGATTTGACGCGGGCCCTGGCGCGCGCGGGCCGAACGGTGGGATTCGACGCCCTGTGGCTGGCCTCCTACGGCGACGAGCGCGCCAGCCTCGGCCGATGCGAGGTGCGCGCCGATCTGCAGCGCCCGCTCGCCGGGCGCACGGCCCTGATCGTCGACGACGTGATCGACACCGGCCTGTCGCTCGGCGAGGCCGTCCGCCTGGTGGGCGACGCCGGCGCCAAGCAGGTGCTGACGGCGGTCTTCGCGGCCAAGCCCTGGCCGACGCCGCGGGCCGTCGAACCCGACTTCGTCGCCTGGCGCGCCCCGGCGCGGTTCCTGGTCGGCTACGGCATGGACGCGGCCGGCAAGCTGCGCGGACTGCCCTATGTGGGGGCGATGGATTAGGGGCCGGTGGAGACAGGCCTGGTCCTCAGCCTGCGGAACCTCGAGCCCGCGCTGCGCCGCTGGCGCGGGCGCGACCCGGCCGCGAAGCAGGGCATGCCGCCGCACGTGACCCTGATCTATCCGTTCATGGACAGCCGCGCGGTGGACGAGGCCGTGCGCGAGCGGGTGAGGCGTGCGCTCGCCGGCTTCGCCGCCCTGGACATCGTCTTCGACCGGCTGGGGACCTTCCCGGGCGGGCTGTGGTTGGAGCCTGTCGATCCGGCGCCGGTCCTGGCCCTGATCGCGGCGCTGGAGGCCGCCTTCCCCGCCTATCCGCCCTTCGGCGGGGCCTTCGAGACGGTCATCCCGCACCTGACCATCGCCCAGGGCGCGGCGGCCGTGCTGTCGCGCATCGCGCGCGAGGCGCCGGCCATCCTGCCGCTGGCCGCGCGGGCCGAAGCCGTCACCCTCTTCGCTCGGTCCGAGGAGGGCTGGATTCCGGTCGAACGGTTTGAGCTGGGCGGCTAGGGTCAGCGCCGTGACCCCGACCATCCGCCCCGTGCGCCCCGACGACTTCGCCCAGTGGCTTCCGCTCTGGGAGGGCTACAACAGCTTCTACGAGCGGGTCGCGGCCGAGGAGGTCACCCGCACGACCTGGTCGCGGTTCTTGGATTCCTATGAGCCGGTCCACGCGCTGACCGCCGAGCAGGACGGACGGCTTCTGGGCCTGGTCAACTACATCTTCCACCGCAACACCTCGATGATCGGACCGACCTGCTACCTGCAGGACCTGTTCACCGACGCCGCGACGCGGGGCCAGGGCGTCGGCCGGGCGCTGATCGAGGGCGTCTACGCCAAGGCCCGCGAGGCCGGCGCCGGGCGGGTCTACTGGATGACCCACGAGACCAACCACACGGCCATGAAGCTCTACGACCAGGTCGCCGAGCGCTCTGGCTTCGTGCAGTACCGCAAGGGGCTCTAAGGGCTGTCGGCCGCGTCTCCGCCCGGTCCGCGCGCGCAGCCGATGGCGACAGCGTGCATGAGGTCCGCGGGCTGGATCGGCTTGGGATGGGCGTCGTCGAAGCCCAGCGCGATCAGCCGTTCGCGCTCGCCCGACATGGCGTCGGCGGTGAGCGCCATGACCGGGATGTCCGCGCGGCCGGCTTCGCCGGCGCGGATGCGCCGGAGCGCCTCGAGGCCGTCCATGACCGGCATGTGCACATCCATGAGGACGATGTCGAAGTCGCCTTCGGCGAGCCGGTCCAGGCCGTCCTGCCCGTCGCCGGCCGCGGTCACCACCGCCCCTGCGGCCTCCAGGATGGCGCGCGCCACGGTCTGATTGACCGTGTTGTCGTCGACCACGAGAATCTGCCGACCCTCCAGGCTGACGATGTGGCCCGCAGTCTCGTCCTTCGCAGGAGCCTCGGCCGCCGCAAGCGGCAGGACCACCCGGAAGGTCGAGCCCTCGCCGGGGCGGCTGGAGACTGAAATCTCGCCCCGCATCATCTCGACCAGCTGGCGGCTGATGGACAGGCCCAGGCCCGTTCCGCCGAACCGGCGGGTGGTGGAAGACTCACCCTGCGAGAAGGTCCGGAAGAGCTTGGCCTGCTGATCCTCGGTCATGCCGATCCCGGTGTCGGAGACGGCGATCTCGACGCCGCCGCCCTGGCGCGGCCCGATCTGGATGCTGACCGCCCCCTCCTGCGTGAACTTCAGCGCATTCGAGATCAGGTTGAGCATGATCTGACGCACGCGGGTCGGATCGCCGGACAGCCAGGCGGGGGTTCCGGGCGCGACGTCGAGGATAAGCTCCACGCCTTTGGCGGCCGCGGTTTCGCTCCAAAGGCGGTGCAGGTGGCGGCCGAGCTGGCCGACGTCGAAGCCGACGGTCTCCAGCTCCAGCTTGCCGGCCTCGATCTTGGACAGGTCGAGGATGTCGTTGAGGATCGCCATCAGACCGTCGCCTGACTGGATGATCATGTCGAGGTATTCGGACTGCTTGCGGCTGAGCTCCGTCGAGGTCAGGGCGTGGGCCATGCCCAGCACGCCATTCATCGGCGTGCGCAGCTCGTGGCTCATCATGGCCAGGAAGGCGGACTTGGCGCGGCTGGCCTGCAGCGCCTGGGCGCGGGCCTCCTCCAGGGCGCGGGCGTTGGCCCGCACGGCGCGGGCGGCGTCGGCGACATAGGCTGCCAGAGCGGCGACGGCGATCAGGGCGACGGCGAGCTGCCAGCCCTTGAAGCCGCCGACGATGGCGGCGGCGACGAGGGCCACAAAGGGGACCGGCGCCACCGCCACGAAGGCGAGCCGGGTGGTGACCGCGTACTTCAGCGCCTCGACGACGACGCCGCAGAGCATGATCAGGGCGGCGAACTTCAGGCCCGGCGCGCCGTGGATCCAGCAGTAGGTCGCCATGGTCGACCAGATCACGCTGAAGGTGGCCATCGGCACGGCCCGGACCAGGGCGCGGTGCTCCCAGCGCACGCCGCGCGCGAAGCTCGCCTCGGCGAAGATCAGCCAGCACTCCATGATGAGGTTCACGCTGCCCCAGACGAGAGCGGGGTGGGCGCCGAAGCTGGCGAGCAGGATCAGGCCGACCATGCCCACGACCGTCACGCGCGCGAAGCGGCTTCGCCGGCTCATGGCCAGCGTGGCCCCGTCCAGGCCGTCGTCGAAGCGTTCTCGCATCTGCAAGCGACGCCCCCTGCGTCTGGTTAAGCAACTTCGGCGACCATGCGCGGCATGTGTTCAGGAAGGGTTGAGCGGGCGGCTTTCGGCGTGGGCAGGCGGGAGACCGCCCACGCTCGTCATCCTACAGCCAGGGCGCGGCGCGTTCCCGTGAAAGCATGTCCTCGTAGGTGGGGCGGGGGCGGACGAGGGCGTAGGCGTCGCCCTTCACCAGGACCTCGGGGACCAGCGGGCGGGAGTTGTACTCGCTGGCCATGGCCGCGCCGTAGGCGCCGGCGCTCATGAAGGCGATCAGGTCGCCGGCCTGCAGCGGCGGCAGGGCGCGGTCGCGGGTGAAGGTGTCGCCGGTCTCGCAGACGGGGCCCACCACGTCGTAGACCACGGGCTCCCCCTGGCGCGGGGCGACGGGGCGGATGTCATGGTAGGCGTCGTACATGGCCGGCCGGATCAGGTCGTTCATGGCCGCGTCGAGCACCAGGAAGCGCTTGCCCTCGGGGCGCACATGGACGTGCACCACCCGCGCCAGCAGCACGCCGGCGTTGGCCGCGATCACCCGGCCGGGCTCGAAGGCCAAGCTCACCTCCAGGCCCTTCATGACCCGCGCGATCATGGCCGCGTAGTCGGCGGGCGAGGCGCCCTCCGGCTGGTCGAAATAGGGCACCCCCAGGCCGCCGCCCAGGTCCAGGCGCTCCAGGCGCATGCCCTCGCCGCGCAGGCGCTCGACGAGGCCGCGCATCTTGCTGAAGGCGGCCTCCATGGGCGCCAGGTCGGTGATCTGGCTGCCGATGTGGCAGGCGACGCCGATGGGGCGCAGGCCCGCGTCGTTGGAGGCCTTGGCGTAGAGCCGCTCGGCCTCGGCGAAGGAGACGCCGAATTTGTTCTCGGACTTGCCGGTGGCGATCTTGGCGTGACCGCCGGCGGCCACGTCGGGATTGACCCGGATGGCGATGGCGGCGCGCACGCCGAGGCCCCGGGCGACCCTGGAGACGGTCTCCATCTCGGGCTCGGACTCGACGTTGATCTCGGCGACGCCGGACTTGAGCGCAAAGGCGATCTCGCCCTCGGTCTTGCCGACGCCGGAGAAGACGATCTTCTCGGGCGGCACGCCGGCGGCGAGCGCTCGGCGGATTTCGCCCTCCGACACGGTGTCGGCGCCAGCGCCGAGGCGGGCCAGGGTGCGCAGGACCGAGACGTTGGAGTTGGCCTTGACGGCGAACGCGATCAGCGGGTCGCGAACGCCCGCGCCCGTCAGCGCCTCGTGCAGCACCGTGTAGTGCCGCTCGAAGGTGGCGGTGGAATAGACATAGACCGGAGTTCCCACCTGTTCGGCGATCCGGGCGAGGGGGACGTCCTCACAGAAGATCTCGCCCGCATTCAGCTCGAAATGGTTCATCAGTGAGGGTTCGCGTAAGGGTCGGGGATCGCGCCCTGCGGGCCCGACGCCGTGGGGCTGGGCGTGTCGCCCTCGATCGGGATGGTGCGCGGCGGCGCCGGATCGCTCACCCGATCACGGGGATTGACGGTGTTCACCGGGCGGCTGGGGTCCTGCGCCTGACGGGTCTCCTCGTCGGCGTCCCGGGTCGTGTTGCGGCCGGCGCCGAACAGGGGGCCGGGACGCTCCAGTTCTCCCAGCTTGCCGCAGCCGGCGAGCGTGACGGCGGCGAGCGCCGCGATCGCGAAGGGGCGAAGGTTCATCTCAGGATCTCCTTCCAGCGCGCGATCTGTGCGCGGACCTGTTCAGGCGCCGTGCCGCCGTAGCTCTTGCGGCTGGCCACGGACGCGGCGGGGGTTAGGACCTCATAGACGCCCGCATCGATGCGCGGCTCAAGAGCCTGCAGTTCGGAAAGCGACAGCCCGGCCAGATCGCAGCCCAGGGCCTCGGCCCGTTTCACCGCAGCGCCGGTCACGTGGTGGGCGTCACGGAAGGGCACGCCCAGGGTCCGGACCAGCCAATCGGCGAGGTCGGTGGCGGTGGAGAAGCCGGCGCCGGCGGCCGCGGCCATCCTGTCGGCGCGAGGCGTCAGGTCGGCCACCATGCCGGCCATGGCGGCCAGGGAAAGCTCCAACGCGTCGAAGGCCTCGAAGGTCGGGACCTTGTCCTCCTGCATGTCCTTGGAATAGGCGAGCGGCAGGCCCTTCATCACCACGGCGAGCTGGGTGAAGGAGGCCAGAAGCCGCCCCGCCTTGGCCCGCACCAGCTCGGCGGCGTCCGGGTTCTTCTTCTGCGGCATGATCGACGAGCCGGTGGTGAAGGCGTCGGACAGCCGGATGAAGCCGAACTGCGGCGTCATCCAGATCACGATCTCCTCAGCCAGGCGCGAGAGGTGCGTGGCGCTGATGGCGGCAGCCGCCAGGGCCTCCAGCGCGAAGTCGCGGGAGGAGACGCTGTCGAGGGAATTGGCGGTGGGGCGGTCGAACCCCAGGGCCTTGGCCGTCGCGTGCCGGTCGATGGGGAAGGGCGATCCCGCCAGCGCGGCGGCGCCCAGGGGGCTCTCGTTCATGCGCGCCCGGGCGTCGGCGAAACGGCCGGCGTCACGGCCGAACATCTCCACATAGGCCATCAGGTGATGGCCGAAGGTCACCGGCTGGGCCGGCTGCAGGTGGGTGAAGCCCGGCATCAGCGTGTCGGCGTGAGCCTGCGCCTTGTCGAGCAGGGCGCCTTGCAGGGCGCGGAGCTGGGCGACCGTGCGGTCGCAGGCGTCGCGGACCCAAAGGCGGAAATCGAGCGCCACCTGATCGTTGCGCGACCGCGCGGTGTGCAGGCGCCCGGCGGTGGGGCCGATCAGCTCGCGCAGCCGGGCCTCCACGTTCATGTGGATGTCCTCGAACTCCTCGCGGAAGGGGAAGACGCCGTCCGCCATTTCGCGGGTGATGGTCGCCAGGCCTTGCTGGATGAGGGCCTCGTCTTCACTTGAAATGACGCCCTGCTTGGCCAACATCGCGGCGTGCGCGCGGGAGCCGGCGAGGTCCTGCGCGGCGAGTCGCTTGTCGAACCCGATAGAGACGTTGATCGCCTGCATCAGCTCGTCGGGCTTGGCGGAGAAGCGGCCGCCCCACATGGCCTGGCCCTGGGATTGTCCCGGGGCGGCGTCGGGGGCGTTTTTGGAGACGTCGGACATATGAGCGATCACCCAGCGGCGAAACCCAAGCCTGACCTTCTGAAATGGGGGCTGTGGGGCGCCGCCCTGTTTGGCGTCGCGGCGGTTCTCTACATCATCGTCCAGGCTTCGACCAATCCCGGAAGCGCAAGCGACCTGAAGGCGGCCGCCAAGGGCGAGATGGCCAAGCTGACCTTCCCCAAGGACGCGACGGCCGCCCCAGCGACGAGCTTCTACGATCCGGCGGGCCAACCGACCCGGCTGGCCGATCACAAGGGCAAGGTGCTGGTGGTGAACTTCTGGGCCACCTGGTGCCCGCCGTGCATCGCCGAGATGCCGACGCTGGCCAAGCTCGCGACCGAGTTCGAGGGGCGGCCTCTGGAGGTGATCCCGATCAGCATCGACCGTGCGCAGGACCAGGACAAGGCGCGCGCCTTCATCGCCCAGCACAGCCCTTTGAAATTCTATAGCGAACCGAGCGCCAAGCTTCCCTTCGCGCTTTCGCCGCCGGCGGCGGGCATGCCGACGACCGTGATCTATGGCCCGGACGGGGTTGAATTGGCCCGTCTTTCGGGCGAGGCCGACTGGTCGGGCAAAGACGCCAAGGCCCTTATGGATAAGGCGTTGGCGGCTAGGTGACGGCCTTTTCAGTTGACCGGTGAGGTGGGCCGTGTGCAAAAAACTGCGGCAATCGATGCTTTGAGCCTGCAGTAGTTCTCTGCCCCGCTCGCAAGGCGGACTCGAACCACTCCCGGACGACCGCGATTGTTACCGGGCGAAAGGCGTCTTCGCGCTGCTCGTCCGTCCTTAAACGGCTTGTCAGGGAGACAAGAGCAACATGGCCACCGGTACGGTCAAATGGTTCAACACCACTAAGGGCTTCGGCTTCATCCAGCCTGACGATGGCGGCAAGGACGTCTTCGTCCACATCTCCGCGGTCGAACGCGCCGGGCTTCGCGCCCTGAACGAGGGTCAGAAGGTCAGCTACCAGCTGACGGAAGAGCGCGGCAAGACCGCCGCGGTCGACCTGAAGGCGCTGTAAGGCTCAGGCATAGACGATAAACGAAAAAGGGGCGCCCGACGGCAAGGTCGGGCGCCCCTGTTTTTTGGCGACGCGGCGTCCTAGGCGGCGCTTTGCTTGGCGACGTCGCCGCGGCTGGCGGTCAGGGCGCGCAGGAAGTTGACCAGCGAGGTCCGGCCTTCCGGCGACAGGCGCTCGTAGGCCGACAAGAGCTCGAGCGCGCCGGGCGTGCGCATGCGGCTCAACAGGTCGATGTCGGCGCCGCCCTCGTGTTCGGGGGTGTCCAGAACGTCCAGCAGATCGACGACCCGGCAGCGCAGCGCCTTGGCGATCTGAACCAGACGGGAGAAGGAGATACGGTTCGCGCCGTTCTCATACTTCTGGATCTGCTGGAAGCTGACGTTGCATTGCTCCGCCAGCGCTTCCTGCGACATGCCGATGGTCCGGCGGCGAATGCGGACGGCCGCGCCGAGGGCGATGTCCATCGGGTCCGGCGTCTTGGTCGAGGGCTCTGACACTTCTGTGGTACTCCTCAATCGCCCCCCGCGACGCGACGCTGCGCCTGGAAGTGGGTGAACACCGTTTCACTAACGGATAGATTTCAGTTTTGGAAAGTGCCTGATCGCCGCAGGGGCGGCGCAGGCGCGCGACGGGCCGCGCTATCAGAAGATCTGATTGTAAAATAACGGGAAAATTGCAACTCGCACGGGCGGCGGGGCGCCATACGCCCCCAAAATGGGTATATAATGCTTCTTATCGTGTTTTCGCCTGTCTCCGGCGCCTCGCTCCGTGGAGCCGGTCAGGCGTTGCGGGCCATGAGGCCGCCGTCGACGGGGATCACGGCGCCGGTGATGTAGGAGGCTGCGGGCAGACACAGGCTGAGCGTCATGTGAGCCACCTCCTCCGGCGCGCCATAGCGGCCCAGCGCGGTGCGGCGCTTGGCGTAGGTCGCCTTCTGCTCTTCGGGGATCGCCTCGGTCATGCCGGTGAGGATGGGGCCGGGGCAGATGCAGTTGACGGTGATCCCCTCCTTGCCCAGTTCCACCGCCAGCGCGCGGGTGAGCCCCGTGACGGCGGCCTTGGCGGCCGAGTAGGGGCTGTCGCGCGCGGTGGCGCCGAGCGCCTCGGTGGAGGCGATGTTGACGATCCGTGGCGAGGCCGACTGGCGCAGATAGGGCAGGGCGGCGCGGATCACGCGCGGATGGGCGGTGATCAGCACCTCGAAGCAGCGCGCCCAGACCTTCTCGTAGTCTTCGCTGTCGATGGCCGAGAAGCCGGAGACGCCGGCATTGTTGACCACCGCATCCAGGCCGCCGAAGTGCGCCGCCGCATCGTCGACCACGGCGATGATCTCCGCCGGGTTGGAGACGTCGAGGCGCCAGGCCCTGGCGCTGAGGCCCCGCTCTCGCAGACCCTCGGCGACGGCCTCGGCGGCGTCGGCGCGGAAGTCGGTGACGGCGACGTTGGCGCCTTCGGCGGCGAAGACTTCGGCGGTGGCCCGGCCCATGCCGCCGCCGGCGCCGGTGATCAGAACCGTCAGACCTTTGACGGAGCGGCTGAGGCTGTCGGTCATGGCGCGGGCTCCGGTCAGGACAGGCTGAGGCCGCCGTCGACGATCAGGGTCTGACCGTAGACGTAGGCCGCCAGGGGCGAGGCGAGGAAGAGGGCGGCGCCGGCCATGTCGCCGGGCGTGCCCATGCGCCCGCAGGGGATCGCCCGCAGGGCGCCCTCAAGCCGCTTGGGATTCTCGGTGGTGACCTTGGTGAGCTTGGTGTCCACGAGGCCGGGCGCCAGGCCGTTCACGCGGATGCCCTCGTGCGCCCAGGCCTCGCCCAGGCTCTTTGTCAGGCTGACCGCGCCGGCCTTGGAGGCGGCGTAGGCCGGGTTGCCGAAGTTGGACTGGAAGCCGGAGACCGAGCTGACGATAATGATCGCGCCCTTAGCGGCGGCCAGCATCGGCCGGAACTTCATGGAACAGGCCATCAGGCTGTCGAGGTTGACGGCCATCACGTAGTCCCAGCCGGTCCGCTCGAATTCCCCGCGGCGGTAGACCACCGTGCCCTGGCTGAGCACCAGCACGTCGAGCCTGTCGAAGGTCGGGACGTTGGCCTCGATCGCATCACGGTCGGAGACGTCCACGTGGGCGTAGTGGAGGCCCGTGAGATCCGAGCCTTCGACCCCGTCGTAGTCCGAGGCCTTGGGCCGCGTGCCCCAGACGTGAACCTCGGCGCCGCGCTCGCGGAAGCCGTGGGCCACGCCGTTGCCGATCCCGCTGGAGCCGCCGACGACGAGGACCGTCTTTCCGGTGAAGTCGAGCTCGTTCATCGCGCCCCTCCCATTGTTTATTCCGACTTGCCGCAAGCTTCGCGCGCCGGGCGCATCATCGGCAAGTTGACCGCGCGGCGCCCAAGGGGATTTGCGCGCCGCATGTCGATTGGCCTTTCGACCAGGCCTGCGGCATAGGAGCGCCAGTGCAGGAGGTCCGGTTGGATCAAGTCGACGTGGTGGTGATTGGCGCGGGCGCCGCGGGGATGATGTGCGCCATCGAGGCGGGCAAGCGCGGCCGGCGCGTGCTGGTGATCGACCACGCCAAGGCTGCGGGCGAGAAGATCCGCATCTCCGGCGGCGGGCGCTGCAACTTCACCAACCTGAACACCGCCTCGAGCGCCTTCATCTCGCAGAACCCGAAATTCTGCGTCTCGGCCCTGCGGCGCTTCAGGGTCAAGGATTTCGTCGCCCTGGTCGAGCGCCACGGGATCGCCTGGCATGAGAAGACGCTGGGCCAGCTGTTCTGCGACGACTCCGCCCGCCAGATCATCGACATGCTGCTGGACGAGATGCGGCGCGCGGGCGTGAAGCTGCGGCTCAGGACCTCGGTGGAGCGCATCGAGAAGGCCGAGGGCGGGTTCCGGTTGTGGGCGGGCGGAACCGAGATTGCATGCAAGTCGCTGGTTATCGCCACCGGCGGCAAGTCCATTCCGAAGATGGGCGCGACGGGCTTCGGCTACGAGGTGGCCCGTCAGTTCGGCCTGGGTGTGACGCCCACGCGGCCGGCGCTGGTCCCGCTGACCTTCGAGGCAGGCCTGCTGGAGCGGCTCAAGCCGCTTGCGGGCGTGGCGGTGGAGCATGTCCGCGTGAGCTGCGGCAAGACCCGCTTC
>Ga0153916_10001601_pt1 | contig 16348 bp, 18 predicted proteins | sample Opewatmetagenome_FD_109642 | JGI IMG/M metagenome (GOLD analysis project Ga0153916, IMG submission 109642) | Freshwater wetland microbial communities from Ohio, USA - Open water 3 Core 3 Depth 4 metaG | ecosystem: Environmental > Aquatic > Freshwater > Wetlands | place: USA: Ohio, Lake Erie...
CCCAGATCGGATTCGCACGTGCCGTCACCGCAGTGGTAGACGGGCGTGACCTGGATGTCCTCGAAGGAGCCAGAAAGGTGCGTGACCACCTGCTTGCTCTTCCCGTCGGGGAAGGACACTGTCATGTTCAGGGAGTTCCCGCTTACGGTCTTGGAGGGCAGGGAGCACCCCTCGCTCTCCAGCGCGGGTATCACAAGCGAGCAGTTGTACACGCTCACTGTGACCTTCTCGCAGTTCAGGTTCCAGCCCTTCACAGCGCCGCTCTGCAGGTAGGCCGAATAGTCAAGGCTCATGTCCGAGGGCGCGTTGTTCACTGTCACCAGGAGGGAGGCGGTGTGCTCCTCCCTGCAGTCCGTGAAGCTCAGGGGGCTGGTGGGGCTGATGGAGATGGAAACGGAGCCCTTGTCCCTGCAGCCGTTGACCTCATCACAGTACTGGCTTGTGCTTGAGCAGCCGCAGTCCAGGCAGCACGTGGACTGGGACTCGCCCATGTTGCACTGGCCGTCCCCGCAGGCCTGGGAGGGTATGCTGATAGGCCCGAACGGAGCGGAGATGGTCTTGGTCTTCGCCGTCTGGCCGTCATTGTAGGTTATGGTGAAGTAAAGCGTGTTGGGTGAGAAGGAGTATGCCTGCTCATTGGAGTAGCCGGAGATCTGGAATGGTATGGAGCAGTTGTACTCGTACTGGGAGCTCGGGGCCGAGCAGTCCGGGGTCCCAGGGAAGACCTGGCCATTCGTGATGTTCATGCTCGCGCTCTTGTCCACAAGGGTGAGGCCGGAAGGCGGGTTGAATATCTTCGCGCTCAGGTATATCTTGTCACCCTGATGGTAGTTGTCAAGGTAGGAGGTGATGCTGGTTATGCCAAGCGTGATTGCTGCCTCTGACTGGCAGGTCTTCTTGGCTGAGTCGCAATAGCTCCCTGACTGGCATGCGCAGTCATAGCTCACAGCCACCCCGGAGAAGGATGAGCTCAGGGATTTGGACACGGTGTTGGCGCCGTCCTTGTAGTTCACGGTGAGGTTGAGCACGCCCGGGCCTATGGTGTATGAGCCGCTCCCGCACTTTATGCCAGAGCTCGCGATGGGTATGGAGCACATGTAGGAGCCTGAGCTTCCCGAGCACGTAGCCGTGTATACTGATTTGTTCAGGGTGACAATCCCTGACACCTGGCTCGCGCTTGCCGGGACATTGTTTATCCTTGCGGATATGTTCGCGGTGAATCCCCTGGCGCAGTCGGTTATGGGGTCAGTTGACGCGGATGTGACTGAAAGGGTGGAGCTGTCCGCCTTGCATGTGCTCAGGTTTATGTTCGAGGCCGTGTCACAGTACTTGCCGGACTCGCACCCGCAGTCATAGCAGCATAAAGTGGAGGTCTCCCCTATGTCGCTCTCGCAAAGGTTGTTCCCGCACGTGAACGAGGGGTTAAGGTTGAGCACCACCGGGCTCGCGACCCCGGAGGATATGGCCGGGGCGACGAAATAGAAGTCCTTGTTTATACTCGTTATCTCGCTTGAGGAGACTACCGCGGTCTGGAAGGTGTGGGAATCCGCCTCCTGGGCCGAGGCGCCTATCCCATAGAGAGGGTTGGCGTTCTGGAAGACGGTCTTGTCCGCCCACTTGAACGGCACCATCATCTTGTTCTCTATGTAGGCCTTCGCGGGGTCCACAAGGGAAAGGGATTTTACGTAAAGGTTCACGTCAGTTATGCTGAGCTGGGTGGTGTCAAAGAGGTTGTATGCAGTCCTCCTGGTCTCGGTGAACAGGCCTATCCAGCTCTCCTTGGCGTTCATGTCCTCGAGCTTCACGAGGAAGAAGAGATTAGCGACTTGCGGGTACTGGGCAGCCCCTGTCCTGTCGGAGATGTCCTTCCAGAGCAGCTCGGTGTCCACATAATTGTCAAACACCTGCGGGGTGGAGCGCACGCACTCTGTGGGAGTCGCGCTCCTGCATTTGTAGACGAATATCTTCGTTATGGTGTTCGCGAGGCTCGCGCTGTTCAGGCCCACGGCAAGCTTCACGTTCGTCCACGTGATATCGCTGGGGTCGTGGCTCATCCTCACAGCCATGTTCAGCAGGCTCTCCTGCTCGTAGTTCGCGGTGTTCATGACCTGGCCGTTGAAGATTATGTTGACGTTGGTGGCAGAGGCCAGCGTGAGCGAAAAAACTAGGTATGAGGCGAATATCGCGAGCGATTCCAGAGCTATTGTCTTAAACCTCATTGTAAGCCACCGAGCATCCTTCAAACTTCACTTCCGAGGCGGAGACAGGACCCAGGCCGCACTTTATGAGCACGTTCGTCAGCGTCATCGTGGCCTGCGCCTTCTCTGCGGAGTCCGTTATCTGCTTGAAGCTGAGTTCGTTCGGAAGGTATATGTACACGTCCTTCCCGTCAAGCGACTCGGGAAGGTTGTAGTCCAGTATGAATGAGCCGAGCTCAGATCCCTGGGAGAGCAGGGTCCCTGCTATCACGTAATACCCCGCAGGCATCCCGCTTATCTTGCCTCCTGCGGAATTGTAGCCGAGCTGGTATGATTTCACGTTCGCGGGGTCGTACAGGTTCATGTAGACTGCGTGGCCGCTTGCAAGCGGGATGACAGCGTTCTTCGCTATGTCATATTTCCCGTTCAGCGAGATGTTCTGGATTATCACCTCGTAGAAGTGCGCATTTATCAGCGGCGTCTTCACGAGGGAGATTGTAAGGCCGGAAATCCTGTCAGAGGATTCCATCTTGCTGTAAGAATCATAGTCCTGCCTGTACACCTGGAGGGGCCCTATGCCGCACGGGGCGGCCACTTTAAGCACGCCATCCGAGCCAGTTGCCCCCAGGCTGCATCCCATGAAGCTTATGGAGGCGGAACTCACGGGCTTACCAGCGCTGTCCTTGACCGTTATCTGGGCCTTGCACTGGGGGTTGGAGCAAATGAGCTTCTGCACATCCGTCTCGTATCCTGAAGAGGCCCATTCCCCTGGCGCATTGTCCTTTATGAACACATGGATGGCGAACTGGAACACGTTCTGCGTGAGCGGGTCCTTGACCCTTGCTATCGCGGGATAGGAGACATAATACTTGATGTAGACCGGGTCTGACTGGCACTGGCCCACCATGGGTATCATCTTGGAGGTGGCGATTATCGGGTCAGGCGTGAACTGGAAGCTTGACTGATCGAGCTGGAACTCGTCAGGAAGGTGGAAGTTCACGTCCAGGTCCTCATACCTCTTCCCGTTCACAGGGACGAGCACGTACTTGGGCGAAGTAGAGGTCCTCATGGTGTTGTTGGGCGCCTTCCCAGGCATGTAGGTCTGCGCCAGGGTAGTCTTTATAACATCCTCCATCGCAGGCTTCACATCGCTCCAGCTCTTGAAGACGTACTCCCCGCACTGGGTGAGGAATATGAATGTAGGGACAGTGTGGACATCCTCCTCCATCGGGCTTATGATGATTGAGGAGAGCGTGTAGTATTCGAACGGCCTCTTGCTGGATGTATAGGCCGCGAAGCCCCTCGAGAACTCATCTATCTCGGACAGCTTGGTCTGCACCTCCACGATATATTTTTTGGACACAGTGGTGCCGTCTATCGTGACAGGCATGTTCACCGTCACCACGATTTTGCTGGGATAGAAATTCGCGGAGACCTGCAGGTCGCCCATCTCAACCCCCGGTATGTTCAGGCTCTGGGTGACGGTTTCCTTATTCATTGCCAGGTAGTCCTCCAGGCCCTGGATGAAGTTCTGCTTGATGTCCGGATAGCTCACCTGGCCGTTGTACTGCCAGTAAGGGACCTCCTTGCCGAGAAAAGTGACAGAGCCAAGGGGGAACGAGGAGTTGTCAAGATAGCCGCCGTAAAGGGAGAGCTTCCTTACGGTCTCCTGTGCCCCATCCATGACAAGGCTCTCGAACGAGGCCTTCACGGAATCGTATTTCACCCTTATTGAAGCAGGAACGTCGGAAGCAGTGAACATACCTGACTGGTAGGCATAAGTAATGACAACGACAGCAACGATGACCATCCCCAAAACCACGACAATCTCTGTCTGGCCCTTACGCATAGTAATTATTTGTCATTCTTGGTATATATAATATGGGGAATCGCGGACAGAAATTTTCCGCAAATCATCTTTTTGAGACTATCAGCTGTATCTTGAGCGTGTACTGGTTGGAGCCCACGGTCTTGCTTATCACAAGCGGATAGGAGAATATCTTCATGGCGTCCGTCTTGGACCTCTTGAGGGAGCTGTCTCCCATGTCAAGGCTTATGGGCTCGCCGGTTGGGTCCCTCGCAACGAATGCCGGGGAGACTGTGAACAGGTACTTCATGCTCTTGCTCTCGTTCCAGAACTCTGACATGTATTTTGCTATCGTGCTGTTGGCCAGGCCGAGGCAGTTGGGAACCCCCGGCCCGCACTGCCACTCCGGGGTGAAATAGGCGCAGAAAACAAGGTCCGAGACAAGCTTGCACTTGGAGTCCGTGTAGCCGGTGTCAGTCCTCATCACGGCGAGCAGGAGGTTGTTCACGTAGATTCCCGTCACCTCATTCTTTGTAGCGGTGTTCGCAATCCCCAGCAGGAAGACTGCCAGGCCCACGAATATCATGATGACTATGACTATAAGCAGCATGCTGCTCTGGCCTCTCCTCATTCTCTGGGCATAAACGGTTGCTTCAATAAGAAGGCGACTCTTGTCGCCTTCCTCGTGATGGGAGCCCATTTCATTGTTCATAATGTGTAGACCTCCACGTACATTATCCCCAGGGCGGTCTTGTCAGTCACCTTCCTGTACACGTTCACGGGGAAATTCTGCCCCAGCCTGTCGGTCACATCCTGCCTCTGGCCGCACATGCTCCAGACGTTGCAGCCCGGGTAAGCGTTCCACTTGCACGGCGCCTCGCCTTCCATGTCCAGGGCCTTTATCTTCACGTACCATCCGGTGCCCAGTATCTTCTGGAGGTCCTCGCAGGTTATGGTCGCGTTTATCGCGGTCAGCTTGGCGTCATCAAATATGGATTCCCCGTTCGTGAACATGTAGTCGCCCATCATGTACTGCGCTATCCCAGCTATCCTGTCCTGCTTGTTCTTGAAGGCGTCGGCCTTGAACTGTTCGAGGTTCCACCACGTGAGGAAGAATATTATGGCCATTATGGCCGCAACTATGAAAACGATCATGAGCACATATTCCATTATCTCCGACTGGCCCTTTCGGCCATTGTGGGCTCTTGCCCTGAACTCATAATCCATATTCTTCATTGCTCCTTTCACAACCCAAATCAAGAAGCGACTGGTAAAACTGCTTGGCCTCGTTCAGGTTCTCGTTCAGCGTGTTCATTTCAGACACGCTCGAGTAATCCCCTGAAGCCGGTATCTTGTCCAGAGCCTGGGAAAGCTGTATGTAAACAGACCCGCACTCGGTCGGGGACTCGGCAGCGATGAGCACGGCCCTCTTGGACATCACCTGAGAAGCAAGGGATAGCCTTGACATGAGGACTGAATTCTTGTACTGGTAAATCTTCTCAGCCCCTGTCATGCCGAAATCATCCTTCTCTTCGCCGCCAACGGAAAGCGCCACAAGGTCAAGCGGGTCCTTGTACACGTAGGTTTTGGCAGAGCCCTCCACGAAAGCGTTCCCCACGCCCATCGAGTTGGGAGTATTGATGCACACGCCTTTCCTGGAGCCGCACGCTCCGGATATGCTCACAAGCTTCATGCTCCTCCCTATAGGTGCCGTGCACGGGGAAAATCCCGAGCCTAGCGGCCCTGAGCTGAGGATGGAGAGGAAGTCCGTCTTGCCGCACGGCTTGCCCCCGCACACGTAAAGTATCTGGGAGCCGTCGCAGAAGGCGAATGTCACCCTGACCACGCTCCAGTCGTCCGATGTGTCGGGAAGGTGCTTCACCACATTCATCATGACCTCCCACTCATCCTCCGTGCTGCCTGTGGGATTGAACACGAACAGCGTGGAAGGCATGGCTTCCACGAAACCGAACACCCACCATCCGTAGTCAAGCGAGTCCCTGGCTATGTAGACCTGGCTCCCTGGCTGTAAAATCATGGGCGTGTCCACAGATATCCCGGAGGCCGCGGAACCCGGGCAGATTATCTGCGGGATGGTCTCGGTGGCGTTCACGAAGCACGAGGAGAAATTGTACCTGGAGAAGTGGGTGAAGTTGCTGGATATGCCTGTGAGGTAGACGCTTCTCGCCTCGTGCATGAAGCTCACGAGTATGTCAGCCCTCTGCTTGTCCTTCTGCACACCAGCATAGTCCCCCGAATAGGTGATGAGGAAGTAAAGAATTGCCGCTGAGACAATCATCCCGAAAATCATCTGGAATATCCTGTGCACAGCCAGCATATTTTCCCCGCGTGCGATTCTGCCTTGTCAGACTGAAGGCGACAAGAATCACCTTCTTTTATCGCCCTCATCCTGAGGCGCGCTCAATCTCGACCGAGTAGCCCCTGTTGACTATTGAAAGCTTCGTCCCGCCCAGCGAGCAGAAGTTCTTCGCTGTGGGGATTTCAAGATAGGAGAACCTGTAGCCTTTCCCTTGGGCGGTGTCACCCCCTGCGTACCACCACGAGTTGAACCCGCTCTGGTTTATCCTGAACTTCACTGTCTGGTCCGGATTCCATGTCATTGACTTGTCTGAGTAGAACCTGGGAGATGGGTCTGACGCATTGAAGAAGCACAGGCTGTAGCTCTTTGGGAAGGCGAGGGTGAATTCCGCCCTCGAGCCCTCTGCGTTCCTGTAGATGTAATCCACCTTCTTGTTGAGGTTGTCAATTGTCCTTATGATCTGGGCCTCCCCTCCGAAGCCGAAGATGGTGGCGATCTGATCCCACCCGAAAACAATAAGAACGCCCATCACAATGATGGTGAATATTATGCCGAACACCATTGATGGGTCCATAATACTATTTGGTCAGCTGGAATATATAATTCAGAAAAAAAGAGCCCCTTATTGCACGGTTAGGGTGAGCTGCTGAGCGCTCCCGCCCCAGTTGAGGGTCTGTGGGGTGCACGCGTCATACGTGGAGACGTCAATGCATGAGATCACGTTGAATATGTACGTGCCCGAAACGGCGTTCGCAGGGACCTTGACGCTTATGGTCCTGTAGCCCACCCTGTTTATCTGCACCACCCCCGGCTGGTTGTCCCATGACGCCCAGCTCTGCATGAATTCCTTGAGAGACGCTCCTCCGGGCGCTGTGCACGAGCTTATGTCTCCGGATGCGCACGGGGTCTTGCTCGCCGCGGCAGGGATGACGTTTATGACGAACTGATGGTTCTGGCCGTCCTCAGCATCGTTCTTTATACCTGCGGACATCTTGAGCTCCTTGCTCCTGGGAAGGGAATACTGGTTAGGCCATATGGCGAAATTGTTCTGCGTGTTCTGGAAGGTTTCCTGGAGCTTGCTCTGCGCCTGCTGGGTAAGGTCGTCCGTGAGGCCGCTTATGCCTCCTATAATCCCCTGCAGCCAGAGTATCGCAAGGCTGAGCAATACAACCGCAAAAACAACAGCCACTATGAAACCGAGGCTGAGCTCTATCGCGCCTTTCCTGGGCATATTATCTTATTGTCCTTGCGCGTTTATAAAAAGGTTGGGTTTTTGCGGGCATTGCAAACAACAGCAATCATCTGGAGTAGAAGTAAACCCTTGAGGCGGTCTCCGAGGTCTTCCCCACTATCTGGAGCGTGACGTTCATGGGGGAGGCCTGCGGGTAGGAATTGGCCCATTTGGTGCAGTTCAGCTTGTAGTCAAGGGAAAGGCTGTACCCTCCGTAGGGGATCCTCCTGTCAAGGAAATCCTTGAGCTCCTTGATGTTCGCGGTGAAAACTGTGCAGTCAGGCGTACTTCTGATGGTAGTGTTTATCACTTCCTTCGTGTTGCGGAGGAGGTATATGCTGTTCTCCTTGAAGGGAACGGAGAGGTCCAGGGCCGTGTACTGGAAGATCAGCTGCTGGACGGTGAATATCAGGCCTATCATGAAGAGCGTGGTCACGATGAACATCTGGGCTTTCTTCTTGCCTGAAGGTGTCCGTTGACACCTTCCCTCTTTAGATGCCATGGTATAATCTTGTAGCCGCGGCTAAAAAAAGCAGAACATGTTTATGGCACAAGCCTCTCAGGCGTGCGGGGAAAAAGTATTATCTCCTTTATGTTCTCTATCCCCATGGCCTGCTGCACCAGTCTCTCGGAGCCCAGGCCGAACCCTCCGTGCGGAGGCATGCCGTACTGGAACGCGGAGAGGTAGAACTCGAACTTGTGCGGGTCAAGGCCCTTCTGCCTCATGACCTTCACCAGCTCCTCATGCCTGTGCTCCCTCTGACCTCCTGAAGCGATCTCCAGGCCCCTGCAGTCCAAATCCATTCCGCGCGAGAGCTTCCCATCCATCATTATGTAGAACGGCTTGATTTTTGAGGGGTATTTGGTTATGAAATACCACTCGTGGCCTTTCTTCTGCATTATCTCCCCGAGCAGCTTCTCGTCAGGGTCGTCCAGATCATCCCCCCACTCCTTCTTCAGGCCGTGCTTCGCGAGCATGTCTATTATCTCGTCATAGGAGAGCCTCTTGAACGGAATTTCGGGCACGTGCACCTCCACCCCGAACACCTCCAGCTCCTTCTTGCACTCCTTCTTTATGCCCTTCAAAGTGTGCTCCACAAGCCCCTCCGCCACCTTCATCACGTCCTCCTCGGAATCTATCCAGGCCATCTCCATGTCCACGGAAAGGTATTCCGAAACGTGGCGGCGCGTGTGGAACTTCTCCGCGCGGAAGACAGGCCCTATCTCGTATATCCTGTCCAGGCTGGAGGCCATGAGCATCTGCTTGTAGAGCTGCGGGCTCTGGCGGAGGAAGGCCTCCTTCTGGTAGTACACCATGGGGAAAAGGGTCGCTCCCCCTTCTGCCCCGGCGGCCTGTATCACGGGCGTGTGAACCTCCACGAATCCGGCCTTCCTCTCAAAGAATTCCCTCATGTAGGTGAGCGATATGTCCCTCACCCTGAATATCGCGCGGACCTTCGGGTTCCTCAGGTCCATGAACCTGTAGTCGAAGCGCTTGTCCAGGCCCGTGATTATCTTGTCAGAGGTCTCTATGGGAAGAGGCGTCTTCGCCCTGTTCACTATCTCCAGGGCCTCTGGTATGAGCTCCTTCCCTCCGGGAGCCTGGGGGGATTTCTTCACCATCCCTGTCACAGAGATGGCATCCTCCCTCACGAGCGAGTCCGCCTTCTCGAGAATCTTCCTGTCAGCCTCGGACTTCTTGAGCGTGACCTGTATAAGCCCTTCCCTGTCCCTGACAAGTATGAACTTGAGACCTCCGAGGTCCCTCACCTGAGAAACCCATCCTTTGACGAGGGCCTTCTTCCCTTCCTGCAAATCGTGAGTGTAAGTCCTTTCCATGAAAAACACTTTTAGCCGTTCGATTTATAAATCATAGCACTCTATGGTATATATGGCCGAGCTCAAGGATTTCATGGAGCCCCGCGAGAGTTTCGTAAAGCGGAGGATACCTTCTGTGGAGAGGCGCATCTCGGAGATAATGGCCGAGGACATGCGCGTGAGCCTCATAGGCACGATAATAGACAAGCAGGAGGACAGCATAATCCTCGATGACGGCACGGGCAAGATAACGATAGGGTTTGACAACCCGGTCGAAATCGAGACGGACCAGATAGTGAGGGTGTTCGGGAGGGTTATCCCGCTGGAGCAGGGCTTCGAGCTGCAGGGCGAGATACTCCAGGACATGGGCGGGATAAGCATGGACCTGCTCAAGAGGCTGCGCGGGCTTTCAGGTAGCTTATAAATTTAATTAATAATGTTAACCAGATATCACACATTTAAGATTCAGTTGGAAGTCGGCGAAGCCGACTTCTTTCGAAAAACCGGGGGTGTTACATGTTCAAGATTGTGCTGACGGATGTGGAGCTTTTGAGGAACACGATTCCAATAATAGCGGAGATAATAGACGAGGGAGTTTTCAAGGTGGACAGCAACGGGATAAGCCTTCTTGCGCCCGACAGGACCATGGTCTCTGTCGTGGATTTCAGGCTCCCGTCCACGGCCTTCGAGAAATTCAGCGTCACCACTGAGACGTCCATGGGCCTGAACCTCGCGAGCTTCGTGAACGTGATAAAGAGGATAAAGGGCTCGGAGCAGGTGACGCTCGAGCTGGCTAAGGACAACACCAGGCTCAAGGTGACGGTGGAGGGCAATGGCAGGCGCGTGTTCGAGATACCCCTGCTTGACATAAAGGACGAGAAGCCTCCCATAGACCAGCTCAACTTCCCGGGAAGGATAGAGATAGAATCCGGGGTGATAGAGGACGGGATTGCCGACGCTGATATAGTCGGGGATTCCGTGATATTCGAGGCAACGCCTGAATTTTTCAGGATATACTCAAAGGGTGACGTCTCCTCCACGGAGCTGGAGATGGCGAAGAAGGATTCTGCCATGCTCAAGCTCCACGCGACGAGCAGTCTCCGCGCGCGCTACCCGCTCGAGTACCTGAAGAAGATGGTGAAGGCCGCGAAGCTCTCCAAGCACGCGGTGCTGGAGTTCGGGAATGATTATCCCATGAGGCTCGAGTTCAAGGAGGTCGACAAGGCCCACCTGAGCTTCATACTCGCGCCCAGAGTGGAAGAGTAAGGGTGGATTCTTTGAATTATGATTATCCGAGACGGAAGATTATCGCCATAAGCAAGGAATATCCGTTTGAAGAAAGCCGGAGCCTCCAAAGCTTCATAGAAGCGGACAATTTCATCGACCCCAACCTTTTTGACGTTGTGTTTCTTCATGACGGAAAAGCAATGGTGACAAGATACAGAGGAACATGGGGCTACTTTCCGAAGGGCATGGTTCGGAAATCCGACCCTTTGTACAAAAGGCTCCAGAAGATACTCTAAGTTTCTTTTTATTCACGTATCCAAAAATGAAGGGATGGCTATGCCTAAAACCGCATCCGAAATCGACGCAATCACAAGATCCATTCGCAAGTCCCTGGGAATTACCAAGGCCACTGTCCAGAGCGAGAGCCCCTTCCAGGTCCTCATATCCACCGTGCTCTCCCAGCGCACGCGTGACGAAAATACGGAGCGCGCCTCTGCCAGGCTTTTCATGAAATACAGGAACCCCAGGCAGCTCTCCCAGGCCCCCCTCAAGAAGATAGAACCCCTGATAAGGCCCAGCGGCTTCTACAAGGTGAAGGCCCTTCGCATCCGTGAGATAAGCAGAATCCTTGTGGAGAAATACAGGGGGAAAGTCCCTGAGGACTTGGAGAGCCTGCTCAGCCTTCCCGGAGTGGGAAGGAAGACCGCGAACTGCGTGCTTGTGTATGCTTACAGGCTTCCCGCAATCCCGGTGGACACCCACGTGCACAGGATTTCAAATAGGATAGGACTCGTGAAGACAAAGACACCTGAGAAGACAGAGACCGAGCTGGTCAAGATAATCCCCAAAAAATACTGGACGGATTTGAACGACCTTTTCGTGAAGTTCGGCCAGAGGACATGCCAGCCGATAAAGCCCCAGTGCTGGAAGTGCCCTATCGTGAGGTATTGTGATTATCCTAATAAGAGCCTGAAGCCCAAGTGAGATTATGGACATCAAGAAATCCTACAATACAGCTTTTTCAAGGCTTCCGCCTTTTCCAAAAAGCTGTAGAGCAAAAACCCCATACATGTGATGCTATGCAACTTAAGAAATCCTATCAATTGAGGAAGAAGCAGATAAGGCAGAGGCTTCTGGAATTCCAGGCAGTCTGGAACGGGCCGGACGAGAGGATTTTCTCCGAACTCGCATTCTGCTTCTGCACTCCCCAGTCCAAGGCTAAGTCCTGCTGGTCCGCGGTCTCCGAGCTCCAGACATCAGGACTGCTGTATTCCGGCTCGCAGGACCAGATAAAGAAGACCCTGCACAAGAAGGTGCGCTTCCATAACAACAAGTCAGGCTACATCCTTCACGCGAGGGGACTCTTCACGGAGAAGGGGAAGCTCGCGGTCAAGAAGAAGCTGCTCGAGCTGGGGACACCGTATGACATGAGGGAGTGGATAGTGCAGAACGTGAAGGGCATTGGCTACAAGGAGGCCTCCCACTTCCTGCGCAACATAGGCATGGGCCAGGGCCTTGCAATACTGGACAGGCACATTCTCAAGAACCTGAAGAAGCATGGAGTGATAAGAGAGGTCCCCAAGACCCTCACCCCGAAGAGGTACAAGGAGATAGAGGGGCAAATGCGCGAATTTTCTCGCAAGGCGAAAATCCCGATGGACGAGCTTGACCTCCTTTTCTGGTCAGAGGAGACAGGAGAGATATTCAAGTAAATTATTTGAGCGTTAGTGAGAGCTGTTGCGGAGTCCCCCAATTGTAATTGTGGAGTGTGCAATCTGAATTTTTCATGTCTTTACAAGCCAAAATATTGAATGTGTATGTTCCCTCTGTTACAGAAGTAGGAGGCTCTACAATTATAGTTATAAAACGCGTTTTGTTCGCTTGAATTTCGTAATCAGCAGTATCCCATATCACCCAGTTCTGCTGGCTCACTGAATTGGGAATTATATTTATTACAAAATTATGAGCCTGTCCATCGCTAGCATCATTCTTTATACCTGCAGACATTTTGAGCGAATTTCCTCTTTCGAGAATATAGTTCTTCGGAAAAATCGCAAAATCGCTTTGCGTTTGAATAAGTTCTTCTTGGATTCTGGTTTGTGCATATTGTTCCCAATCTTCTGGAGGGTTTGAAATAATGGTATTACCCTGCTGGTTATACCACCATACAAACAAAACAGCAATTACCAAAATAACAACAATCAATATAATACCCCTTTTCATATTTAGTTATTTGCTCTCTTGGAATAAATAATCTTATAGGTAGAAGTCTATGATCCCCCCAAAGCTGAAAAAAGACCTCGAGCACCAGCACTACAAGGTCGTGGGCAACCATTCCGCTGTGAAGCTGTGCTTCTGGCTTCGCAAGAGCATGCGCGACGGCGGGTTCTGTTACAAGCAGAAGTTCTATGGGATACAGTCCCACAGATGCATGCAGATGACCCCCTGGCTTTTATGCTGCAACTCATGCCGCTATTGCTGGCGCATAGTCGAAAAAACCAAGATAAAGGTGGGCAAGATAGACCCTCCGGAAAAAATAATAGAAGACTCAATAATCGCCCAGAGGCAGCTCATCTCAGGCTTCAAGGGCTTCGAAGGCGTGAACCTGAGGAAATGGAAGGAGGCCCAGAACCCCAACAACGCGGCCATCTCGCTTGTGGGGGAGCCCACCATGTACCCAAGGCTTTCCGACCTTATAGACGAATTCCATTGCAGGAAGTTCTCCACGTTCCTGGTCACGAACGGCCAGTTCCCTGAAGCCCTGAAAGACATAGAGGAGCCCACGAACCTGTACATATCCCTGGACGCGCCTGACAAGGCTTCCTACAAAAGCATAGACCGGCCTTCCCTCCCGGACTTCTGGGAGCGGCTTAACAAATCCCTTGAACTGATGGACTCGTTCTCCTGCAGGAAGGTGCTCAGGCTCACGCTCGTGAAGGGAAGGAACATGAGCTCCCCTGAGAAGTACGCGAAGCTGATAGAGAAGGCCAATCCGGACCTCGTGGAGGCCAAGGGCTACGTGCATGTTGGAGAGTCGCAAAAAAGGCTCCCAAGGGATTCCATGCCAGTCCATGAGGAAGTGAGGAAGTTCGCGGAAGAGATTTCCAAGCATTCAGGATATACGCTGAAAGACGAACAGAAGGAAAGCCGGGTTGTCCTGCTCTCCAGATAGCGGTTTCTGTTAAATGTGCAGTTGCCGAACCTTGCAATGGGCTTATTGGCCATACGCAAGCTTTTATATAGCAGTTTCATGGGGATATGTGGACTTATGGGCACACTAGGGGAAATACTGGACAGTGTAGAAAGGACGATAGACACAAAGAGAAACAGGATTACCAGGATATTGGAAGACAACGATTTCTCCCCTGAAAAAGGGGAGCATGGAGAGGAAATTTATGTGAGGGGCAGCGACCTAGTGATTTTTGGCGAAAAGGTCACATACATCAGCGGAGGAATACCCTTGATCATGGAATACAAATATGCCGCCGACGAGTTCTTCCCGAAGACGTACAAAAGCTCAAATATCGTGGAGCACTATTCAAACCGCGCAATCAAATGGGCGAGGCGCAATCTAATCGGCGAGAATTCGCAGGAGATATGATTAATTCTTTGAAATCAATTTCTTCCCCCTCTCATGGGGGACGATTCTTTTCTGGGCCTTGCTGAACTTCTTCTCCAGCTCCCTGCCGGAGAAATACTCGTGCAGGAATATCGCGAGGGCCGCGACCTCCGAGTGCGGCTGGCCTGTGACAGAGATGTTGAAATCGCATTCTTGGTAGACCTCAGGCGGGACTTTCTCCCCTCCCACAATCACAAGCAGGTTCCTCACCTTCCTGAGCGTGCGCATCTTCTTCTGCACAGGGATCCCGTACACAGTGAGGTGCACGCTCTTGCCCTTCCAGTCCTTTATGAGCTTCCTCGCGCTTTCGATATGCTCTATGCTGAAGGGGCCTCCCCAGCCTTTCGTGACCGAGTTTATGGAGTCCTCCAGGCCGGAATCCTTCTCCCCCGTGTAAATAAGCTTCTGCGCCCCGAACGCGCGGGCCACCAGCCCGCAGTGCGTGCTCAGCCGCTTGTCCCTCTCTATCCTGTGCCCGAGCCTCAGAACAGTTATCATGATTCACCTACAGAGTGGCATGGATGAACGCCACAACCTTCTTCCCCTCGCTCTCAAGGCCGTTGAACACCTCTATGGCATTCCTCGAGCTCTCCACAAAAAGCATAAGGCCCCTGTTCTCCATCTCCTGTCCGACCTCTTCCAGGACTTCCACGCAGCTCTCTATCCCTGTACCTATGACAACAGCCTCGGGATTCTTCTTCAGGAGGTTGAGCAGCTCGCTCATGCCGAACTGGTGGCTCTTTATCACCAGCTCAATCTTCCCGTCCCACCACACGACCACGTCAGAGAAGTAATCCTTCCCGCCTATCCTTACCTCCCCGAAGCTCACGGAGTCTATCCTGACCATGCTATTTAGATTATGGTTTGGCTGGTATTAATTGGTGCGATTAAAAGAGGGAAGGCGTCTCAAAGACAGAAGGTGTCAAGAGACACCTTCAAACCATTGACGCCTTCTTTCAAAAATCAAACCCAGCAGGTTTTTAAAGCTCCTCTACCATAGTTTATGTATGAAGGGACTGTCAACCACCATTCTGATTGTGGTCACTGCAGTGGTCATCCTTGTTGCAGCTCTGGTTCTGCTGACGATTTTTGGCGGGGGCATACAGAACGTGGCTACAATAACGCAAGCACAAACATTATGTCAAGCCTCAGCACAACCAACAGGTTGTCTCAGCGGCACTTGGAGCCCCCCAGCTACATGGAATGTACCAACCGTAAGGGTAGCAGGAGGATCGCCGCAGAGCTGTGAAAGTTTATTTTCACAATGTACATGCACTAGTGCTCTGCTTACTTGTACACCCAAGTGAATATTAATATCCTCCACCAATATTATTCTATGAAAGCCCTTTCCACAACGATTCTTATTGTGGTCACTGCAGTTGTCATTCTTGTTGCCGCTCTTGTCGTACTCACTATTTTTGGCGGCGGGGTTGGGCAGGTAAGCACGCTAACTAATTTCGAGAGCAACTGCAGAATACAATGCAGCACAACATGCCAGCTGGGCGGTCTACCACCAACATGGGATGTCCCAGTAAAAGTAGGCGGCGTAGATAGAACATGTCGTTCGGTCATAGCTGATTGCAATGCTTGTGGAGTAACAACCACAACAACCGGTACGGTTGAATGTTATGGTAAAGCTCAACCTCAGTGTTCTACCCCATGTTACTGGTGTCCGGCTGGGTCTGGGTTACACGCCAATAGTTGTCAACGATCATCAGCCAATTGCAATACAGCATAGCTGGATTTTTACGCCGCCTATAAAAACTTTCTCCCACATATTATCTACTAGGCCAATCGCGGTTGGTGATGTTGGTTATGGATGAGAAAGAGATAATGGACCTGATAACATCCGAGTACTCCTGGGAGCAGATAATATACAAGATAATAGCATGGGAGGGGATGGACCCCTGGAACCTGGACCTGAGCCTGCTTTCTAGGTCGTTCCTGGTTTACGTGAGCAAGATGAAGGAGCTGGACTTCAAGATACCGGCCAAGTACGTGGTGATTGCGGCCGTGCTCCTGAGGATGAAGTCCGACCACATAGAGTACCTGAAGACGCTCACGCAGGGCCAGGAGGAGCTGGGAATGGAGGATTCGGGCGAGATAGAGAGCCCCATGCCTGAGAACG